>MDTB01147963.1_pt1 | contig 30884 bp, 23 predicted proteins | sample 811161 | NCBI WGS metagenome assembly MDTB01 (sample SAMN05326650, study PRJNA326480) | marine metagenome | isolation source: seawater | place: Mediterranean Sea | collected 2009 | reverse complement strand
CAAGTCTTGGTATCAATGTTCTTAGTTATAAGGGCTTGATGATGCCGGTTGATTTGCCGCAGTTTTATACTGATTTGGCAGATCCACGCTTAGAAACTGCAATTTGTGTTTTTCATCAACGATTCTCAACCAATACTATGCCTAAATGGCCACTGGCTCAGCCATTTAGAATGCTTGCACACAATGGCGAGATCAATACGATTGTCGGTAACAGAAACTGGTCTGTAGCGCGCACGCCAAAATACAAGACTGATTTGCTGCCAGACCTTACTGAAGCAGCACCTTTAGTGAACCGAACGGGTTCTGACTCATCTAGCCTAGATAACATGCTAGAAATGCTGGTCACTGGCGGTATGGATCTGCACTTGGCTGTGCGAGCACTGGTTCCACCTGCGTGGCAAAATGTTGAAGATATAGACCCAGATCTGCGAGCTTTATATGATTACCTCTCTATGCACCAAGAGCCTTGGGATGGTCCTGCGGGCTTGGTAATAACCGATGGTAGGTTTGCAGTTTGTACCCTAGATCGAAATGGTCTACGACCCTCGCGTTGGGTAATGACCGATGATGACGTTATTACGGTAGCTTCTGAGGTGGGTGTGTATGATTATGCGCCTGAATCAGTGGTTGCAAAGGGACGTTTAGGGCCGGGCGATATTCTGTCGATTGATACCGAAAAGGGACAAATCATGTTCCGCGAAGAGGTTGAAACAGAGTTAGCTGCACGAAACCCTTACAAACAGTGGTTAAGAGATGGGCACTTTTCTATAGCATCAACCTTCGATATGGATAGTATTGAGCTTGAAGGCACATTGTCCCGCGAACAAATCCGTACCTATATGAAGATGTTCCAAGTCTCTTTTGAAGAGAGAGATCAGGTACTACGTCCGTTAGCTGAAGGTGGGCAAGAGGCCACTGCCTCTATGGGTGATGATACGCCAATGGCAGTACTTTCAGCCAAGCATCGCAATGTTTTCGATTACTTTAGACAGCAATTTGCTCAGGTAACTAACCCGCCAATTGATCCCCTAAGAGAATCCATTGTGATGTCTCTGGGAGTTGAATTGGGTCGTGAAGGGAGTATTTTTCAGGAAAAGGCCGATCTAGCCTGTCGGATTGGACTATCCAGCCCAGTACTATCACCTAAAAAGTACTATGCATTAAAGGCTAATGAGTTTGAAGAATTTCCAGTACAGAAATTTGATCTTAACTTTGATCCTGCCGTCGAGGATTTGGCCAGTGGTATTAAAAGAATCTGCTCTGATGTTGAAGAAGCGGTTAAGTCTGGCGTTTCAGTCTGTATTCTGTCTGATCATGATATTGTTCAGCCTAAACTCCCGATTCATATTCTTCTTGCTGTAGGTGCAGTTCATAACCATTTAACCGTCAAAGGCCTTCGTTGTGATGCCAATATCGTGGCCAGTACTGGCTATGCTCGGGATTCACACCAAATTGCTACATTGATTGGTTGTGGTGCATCGTTGGTTTATCCATACCTTAGCTATCATGTATTGTGCGATCTTATTAGCAGCGGTGAAACTCTGGTTGATGTTGATACGGCATTTAGACATTACCGTAAAGGGATCAACAAAGGACTACTTAAAATTCTTTCAAAGATGGGTATTTCAACCATTGCCTCATACCGCGGAGCATTATTATTTGAAGCGGTTGGGTTGAGTGAAGAAATTATTGATCTTTGTTTCCCGGGTCTAACCAGTCGTATTCAAGGTGCCAGTTTTATCGATTTCCAGCAAGACCAACTTGAGTTGAGTCAGAAGGCTTGGAAAATGCGTAAACCTATTAATCAGGGTGGCCTTCTCAAGTATGTTCATGGCGAGGAATATCACGCCTATAACCCAGATGTAGTGCAAACCATGCATAAAGCAGTACAGCATGACGACTACAATGCATGGCTAGACTATGCCAAGTTGGTTAATACGCGACCTGCAGCGGCACTTCGCGATCTTTTAAAACTTAAGAGTAATGTTCAGCCAATAGATATTTCTGAAGTTGAACCTTTTTCAAATATTGTTAAACGCTTTGACTCTGCAGGTATGTCTTTGGGTGCACTATCCCCTGAAGCCCACGAATCACTAGCAGAGGCAATGAATGGCCTAGGTGGTCGATCTAACTCTGGTGAAGGGGGTGAAGATCCCTCTCGCTATGGCACCATAAAGTCATCAAAAATTAAACAGGTAGCCTCTGGCCGATTTGGTGTTACTCCAGCCTACCTAAGAAGTGCTGAAGTGATTCAAATTAAAGTGGCTCAGGGCGCTAAGCCTGGTGAGGGTGGTCAGCTTCCGGGGGGTAAGGTCAACGAACTTATTGCTCGGTTGCGCTATTCGGTGCCTGGTGTAACACTTATTTCACCCCCGCCGCACCATGATATCTATTCTATTGAGGATTTGGCGCAGTTAATTTTTGACCTAAAACAGGTAAATCCAGACGCATTGATTTCGGTGAAACTGGTATCAAGACCGGGTGTTGGGACAATCGCCGCGGGTGTTGCAAAAGCCTATGCCGATCTAATTACTATCTCTGGTTATGATGGTGGTACCGCAGCAAGCCCTGTTAGCTCTATTCGTTATGCTGGATCTCCTTGGGAGCTCGGCCTAACTGAGACTCATCAAACATTACGTGCCAATGATTTGCGGGACAAAGTCCGCGTTCAGACTGATGGTGGCTTAAAGACCGGCTTAGATGTCGTAAAAGCAGCCATTCTTGGAGCCGAAAGCTTTGGCTTTGGTACAGGTCCAATGGTTGCATTGGGTTGTAAATATCTTCGAATCTGTCACCTTAATAATTGTGCGACGGGTGTTGCTACGCAAAATGATCGTCTGCGAAATGATCATTATCGTGGTACTGTGGCTATGGCGACCAACTTCTTTAAGTTTATGGCAATGGAAACTCGGGAATGGATGGCCACTTTAGGTGTGCGTTCTCTAGAAGAGTTGATTGGCCGTGTTGATCTACTTGAATTACTGCCCGGTAAAACAAGCAAACAAAAGAATCTTGATCTGAGTCCGCTTATTGATGATCGTCCAGAAATTAGCCACAAGCCACAATTATGTGGTGTGGCGCAAAATGATCCATTTGATAAGGGCTTACTAGCCGAGCAAATGGTCAAAGATATGTTGCCGGCTATCAAAGCAAAATCAGGTGGCACATATGATTATGATATCTGTAACTGTGATCGCTCTATTGGTGCGCGTATTTCGGGTGAAATTGCAGTAAGACATGGCAATGCAGGTATGATTGATGACCCAGTAACACTTAAACTTCGAGGAGTTGCAGGTCAGTCTCTAGGAGTTTGGAATGCTGGTGGCCTTAATATTTACCTTGAAGGTGATGCCAACGATTATGTAGGCAAGGGTATGTCTGGTGGTAAACTGGTACTTAGCCCGCCTAAAGAAAGTGGCTTTGAAGCTAAGGCAACGCCAATTATGGGTAACACCTGTCTCTATGGTGCTACCGGCGGCTCGCTTTATGCTGGGGGCTCTGTGGGTGAGCGATTTGGGGTTCGAAACTCCGGTGCTATGGCCGTTGTTGAAGGTGCTGGAGACCACTGTTGTGAATATATGACGGGTGGAATTATTACGGTTTTGGGTTCAACAGGGTATAATTTTGGTGCTGGCATGACCGGCGGCTTCGCCTATGTTTTAGATACAGATCGTAAATTTGTCGATCGTTACAATATGGAGCTAATTGATATTCAACGGGTTACCACTGAAGCCCTTGAATCTCATCGTGGGTTCCTAATATCGACTATTGAAGATCATGCCCGCGAGACGGGAAGCCCATGGGCGCAACATATATTAGATAATTTTTCTGACTTTGCTTCTCAGTTCTGGCTAGTTAAGCCGAAAGCATCGAGTTTACAAAGTTTATTGGCGCAGGCAAACGCTGTTTCCAAGTAAAAGGTTGATAGAGAATAATTTTATGGCAAGACCAAATAATGATTTTCAGTTTCTTGATATAGAGCGAGTTGATCCACCTAAGCGTGATATGGATCGCAGAAAAAGTGAATATGTCGAGATTTATGATCCATTTAATCAGACTACAGCTGAGACCCAGTCTCATCGCTGTCTTTCTTGTGGTAATCCATATTGTGAATGGAAATGTCCTGTTCACAATTACATTCCCGACTGGTTACAGTTAGTTGCTGAAGGCAACCTTTTAGAGGCCGCAGAATTAAGCCATCAAACTAATTCATTGCCAGAAGTCTGTGGACGAGTATGCCCACAAGATCGTCTGTGTGAAGGTGCCTGTACCCTCAATGATGGTTTTGGCGCGGTGACCATTGGTTCTGTTGAAAAATATATTACGGATACTGCATTGGCTATGGGTTGGCGCCCAGATATGTCCAAGGTTGTTTGGACGGATAAGAAAGTTGCCGTTATTGGTGCAGGTCCAGCAGGGATTGGCTGTGCAGATATCCTAGTCAGAAATGGTGTGAAAGCTGTTGTATTTGATCGATATCCAGAGATTGGTGGCTTACTAACCTTTGGTATTCCAGAGTTTAAGTTAGAAAAACATGTTATTAAAACTCGTCGCGAAGTACTTGAAGGTATGGGCGTTGAATTCCGTCTTAATACAGAAATTGGTAAAGATATCCTGATTGACGAATTGCTTGAAGACTATGATGCGGTATTTATGGGAATGGGTACCTATAACACTATGAAAGGTAACTTCCCAGGTGAAGATCTTCCCGGAGTACATGAGGCGCTTAAGTTTCTTGTAGCTAATGTTAATCGTAATCTGGGCTTTGAAAAATCAGCCGATGATTTTATCAATCTTAAGGATAAGCGTGTGATTGTTCTTGGCGGTGGTGATACTGCTATGGACTGCAACAGAACCTCAATTCGACAAGGTGCTACTAGTGTGACCTGCGCCTATCGTCGCGATGAAGAAAATATGCCTGGCTCTCGACGAGAAGTTAAAAATGCTCGAGAAGAAGGTGTTGTGTTTAGATTTAATCTTCAGCCGGTCGAAATTGTTAGTAATGACGATGGCGAAGTTGCCGGAGTTAAAGTTGTTTCTACTCAGATGGGTGAGCCAGATGCCAACGGTCGTCGTCGCGCAGAGCTTATTCCCGGTAGTGAAGAGATTATTCCTGCAGATGCTGTTCTGGTTGCCTTTGGCTTTAAGCCAAGCCCGCCAAGCTGGTTAAACGAAGTAAAAGTCGATACAGCTGATTGGGGTGGTGTTGTTGCTCCAGAAGAGCAAGCCTATGCATTTCAGACCACTAATCCCAAAGTGTTTGCAGGTGGCGATATGGTTCGTGGTTCAGATTTGGTGGTTACCGCAGTATTTGAAGGTCGTCAGGCCGCTGAAGGTATCCTTGATTATCTGGATGTCTAAACTAATAGTATTGCACCCTTTTACTGATAGAGTAGTTAATGACAGAGCTTAAAAACGACCGCTTCCTAAGAGCGTTGATGCGTGAGCCGGTAGATCGAACTCCGATTTGGATAATGCGCCAAGCCGGTCGTTATCTTCCAGAATACAGAGCAACAAGGTCCCAAGCAGGGGACTTTATGAGTCTCTGTAAAAATACCGAGTTAGCCTACGAAGTAACTATGCAGCCACTTGAACGTTTTGATCTTGATGCCGCTATTTTATTTTCAGATATCCTAACCATTCCTGATGCCATGGGCCTTGGTCTCTATTTTGCCGAGGGTGAAGGTCCTAAGTTTCGCAAACCAGTGCGCACAGAAAAAGATATTGAACAGCTTGAGGTTATCAATACCGCTTCCGACTTAACCTATGTTACAGACGCCGTATCAACCATTCGCCGCGAGCTAAACGGACGAGTACCACTGATAGGGTTTTCAGGAAGCCCATGGACCCTAGCAACCTATATGATTGAGGGTCAAAGTAGCAGAGATTTTGCCCGTGCCAAAACCATGCTCTACACCCAGCCCGAATTATTTCATCAGTTACTCGATAAGCTGGCCCTATCGGTGATCGATTATCTTAATGCCCAAATTGCCAGTGGTGCACAAGCGGTACAAATTTTCGATACCTGGGGTGGCGTATTAAGTTATGCAGCCTATCAAGAATTTTCACTGGCCTATATGCAAAAAATTGTTGCTGGACTCAACACCCAATCAGAGGGTCGTAAGGTTCCTGTGATATTGTTTACCAAAGGTGGTGGTCAGTGGTTATCGGCTATGGCCGATACTGGCTGTGATTGTTTAGGTCTAGACTGGTCGACCAATATTGGTGTGGCCCGACAAGCGGTAGGGGATAGAGTGGCCTTACAGGGCAATATGGATCCTTCAGTTCTTCGTGGCAGCGACAGTTCAATCGAGGCAGAGGCGAAGACTATCCTGGCCTCATTTGGTGATAATACAGGCCATGTTTTCAATCTTGGTCATGGTATTACGCCAGATATTAACCCTGATAAGGTAAAAGTTCTGGTTGATGCGGTTCAGAAATTTTCAGCAAAATAGATTGAATAGCCCAATTATTGACATAGTATTTTAGTGATTAATTAGCCCGAATTTTTCTGCCACATTAATAGGACTTGTCGCCTTAATATTTTTATCCAGAGTCACAGCATTTTCTGGAAATAACACAATTACTGTAGAGCCAAATTTAAATCGACCAATCTCATCGCCTTTTAAAAAGCTTATAGCCTGATCGCTATAATCGTTTTCTCTAATAGCACCGAGACCGGGCTTTTCCATGCCGCTCCAAACAGTTTCAATACCAGCAACGAGCATTGCACCCACAAAAATAACAGAAAAATGGCCGAGTTGCTGTGATTTAAACTCGCAGACTAGGCGCTCATTGCGGGCAAATAAATTGGGCACCATCTCAGCAGTTTGTTGATTAACGGAAAATAGCTCACCGGGAATATATCGTGTAGAAATCAACTGTCCATCAGCCGGAATATGCACCCGATGATAGTCTTTAGGCGACAAATAAATAGTAGAAAATAGACCATTTTCATACTGTTTAGCTTGCCGAGCATTACCCACCAGTCGGGTAAGAGAGTAATTCACATTTTTTGCCTGCAGAATCTTATTTTTACTAATTTTACCCGCCTGACTAATCACCCCATCAGCAGGTGAAGTCAGTGTATTAGCACCTGCATCTAAGGGTCTTAGCTCAGGCTTTAACTGGCGTGTAAAAAAAGCATTAAAGCTTTTATAACTCGATAAGTCGTCATTTAAAGCCTCGTCCATATTAATATGAAAGGTTTTAATAGCACGATTGATTAGTAAGTTTTTTAACCATTGATTTTGCGACTCCGCAAGCCTAGCAATAAGTCTTGAGAGAGCATGTTTTGGTAAAATGCGTTGCACAGCCGCAAATAATTCAGCGCGATGATTCATACTATTTAATCTCTATTAATAAGGACCCAATTCAATCGGCGTATGTTCTAAGTTACCCCATTCGCCCCAGGAACCATCATAACCTCGAATGTTTTTGTAACCCAATATTTTACCAACCATATAGGTAAAGCTAGAGCGATGATGACTCTGACAATGGGTTGCTATATGTTTATCTTTCGAAAGCCCCAAATTATCCAGAATTTGCTGTGCATCTTTGCGAATACGTAAATTATTGTCACGATCCATTAGCTGAGTCCACTCAAGATTAATAGCTCCCGGGATATGTCCGCCTCGAGAAGAGCGAATAATATCACCCGAATATTCACCGGGGCTTCTTGCATCCCATATTGCAAAGTCTGAATTTTCAAGAGAATTAATAATCTCATCAGCCAAAATTCTAGTCATTGAACAGGGCTCAACAACTGAATTTACTTCAATACTATTAGGCTGATTGACGGTCGATTCGTCAGGGAAGCCATCTTTGATCCAAGGCACAATACCACCATTGAGATACTGCCAATTATTTAAGCCAAGAAGATCCATAGACCAAGCCATTCTGCCAGCCCAGCCACCGCCTTCATCATCATACAGAACCACTTTTTTTGAATTATCTATACCCAAATAAGCCATAACCGCGCAAAGTGTTGATATCTCAGGACAGGCGCCAGGTACGGGTGCAACACCAGAAATTAAATGCTGACCAGAAAGATGGACAGCACCGCGTAAATGCTGTTGTTGATAGAGCGATGGATTACCCAGATCGACAATAACTAGGTCCGGTGAATCGAGTTGATCTTTTAACTGTTGGGGTTCAATAAGATGATTCATAATGGGTATTTCGTGATAAGTAAGGAATGATTTTAACAGATTTAACTCATACTTTTACGGGTGTATTGGTTAATTATCTAAACTGCGAATAATTTGTCGATAGTTATCCAGTCGCTGCTGCTGAAGTTTACCGGCAGCCACTGCCGCAACTAAAGCACAGCCTTCATCAGACTCATGGTTGCAGTCGCGAAACTTACAGTAACCCAAGAAAGGTCTAAAATCTTTAAAGCCGTTGATAATAGCCTCTTGATTAAGGTGAGTAAGTGAAAATTCCCTAATACCCGGTGAATCAATGATCACGCCACCATTATCTAAATGAATTAACTTTGATGCTGTAGTAGTGTGAGTACCCTCATTAGTAGCATCCGAGAGTGGCCCCACCGCGCTATTATTATCTGGCACTAATTGATTAATTATTGAGGATTTTCCAACACCTGACTGCCCCACAAAGATACAGCTTCTTTTATTTAAATAAGCTTTCAGATCATCAGTGCCATCATTGTTTTCAGCCGACACACAAATAACCTCATAACCAATTGATGTATAGATTTGCACAATAGAATCCACGGTTGAATCTACCTGCTGATCTAATAGATCGGTTTTATTAAGAACAAGAAAAGGCTCGATGCCCTGAGCTTCAGCCGCCACTAGATAGCGGTCTAATAAGTTACTTTGAGGTGCAGGCTGAACAGCAAAAACCACACCAATTCGATCAATATTGGCAGCTACGGGACGCAGTTTTCCGTAGTTGTCGGGGCGAATAAGTTCAGATTCACGTGGCTCAAGGGCTACAACAACCCCCTGAGGCTCGGCAGGTCGCCAAACTATTTTATCGCCAGTGACTAAACTCGGAATATTAGCGCGGACAAAACAGCGAACGATCTGACCGATAAATGGGGCTGAACCACCCTCAATATCTACTTGACTGCCGTAGTTAGTAACTACTGTACCACTCGTCTCAGGACCAAGCCCGTCAAGACTTTCAAGTGCCTTTTCATCTAGGATTTTTTTTGATTCAGCCTTTTCACGACGCCGATTTTGGATCGACTGAATACGTTCCTGCTGACGTTTGCTGAGCTTTCTATTTCCCATCTACTTATAAACCATTAATTTTTACATTGATACCATATCATTTCTGGTGGTCTAGCGGTAAAGCTTATAGCATAATTGGTACATGAAAATTATGCGCATAACTAGGAAACAGGTAAATGACAAATCAAAACCTCAATCTAATATGGATCGACCTTGAAATGACCGGTTTAGATCCTTTGCAGGAGCGTATTATTGAAATAGCCACAGTGGTAACAGACAGCGAGTTAAATATTCTAGCGGAAGGGCCATCTATTGCCATTAATCAGTCTGAAAAACTTCTTCAAGCCATGGATGAATGGAATACCAATCAGCATGGTAAGTCAGGACTTACCAGCCGGGTTCAAAAAAGTACTGTGACTGAAGCTCAAGCAGAATTAGCAACCATAGAGTTTTTAAAGCAGTGGGTCCCTCAGGGAGCATCGCCGATGTGTGGTAATTCAATAGGACAAGACCGCCGATTTTTAGTGCGCTATATGCCAGAATTAGCTAATTATTTTCACTATCGCAACCTTGATGTTAGTACTTTAAAAGAGCTGGTTAGACGTTGGAAGCCAGAACTTATGAATGGTTTTACTAAAAAAGGATCACACCTTGCGATGGACGATGTGTATGACTCAATTGAAGAATTAGCCTATTATCGAGAAGTATTTATTCAGCAATAGTCGCTAATTTTTGGCGCTGTTGCTGTATAGCCCAATTCACATGTTCCTTCACCATATCTGAAACGTCGGGCATTGTTTGTTCTAACTGTTGTAAGATTTTCTCAGAGCCCTCTGCATTACCCAGTCCCACGGCTAAATTTCGCAACCACCGTTGATAACCAATTCTGCGGATGGGTGAGCCCTCAGTTTTGCTTAAAAATTCACTTTCAGGCCATTTGAAAAGAGTTAAAAGGTCAGAGTTATCTAAATTATGCCGTGGGGAAAAATCCATTTCCTTGGTTTTTGGTGCGCCGCGGTTCCATGGGCAAATTATCTGGCAGTCGTCACAGCCAAAAACCCGGTTACCCATTAGAGGGCGTAATGATTCTGGAATAGAATCCTTATTTTCAATAGTTTGATAAGAAATGCACTTTCGCGCATCAAGCACATAGGGCTCTGGGAAAGCGTCAGTGGGGCAGACTTTGATACAAGCACGACAATTACCGCAACGATTAGGCTGCTCTAAATTATCAACGGGCAAGGGCACTGAGGTGTAAATTTCCCCCAGAAAAAACCAAGAGCCGACTTTACTGTTGATCAAAAGACTATTTTTTCCAATCCATCCTAATCCCGCCTGTTCCGCTAGGGGTTTCTCCATAACCGGTGCACTATCAACAAAAGGCCGCTGAGAAAGATTTAAATGGGGTAAATGTTGTTCAATCTTTCGCGTTAATTCAGCCAGTCGTTTTCTAATTAGCTTATGATAGTCACGACCTAGGGCATATCTAGAAATGTAAGCCTTATTTTTATCCTTAAGTACCGCGACCATATTCTCATCCGCTAAATAGTCCATTCTTACGGTAATAACTCGCAGTGTACGCGCAACTAATTTATCGACGTTATAACGCTTATCTCCATGCTCAGACATCCAATTCATACTGCCTTGATAGCTATTATCAAGCCATAGGCGCAGTCGCTGAGAAGCCTGATCAAGATCAGGTTTAACAATGGCAACTTCCTGAAAGCCCAAACCCTCACCCCAATCTTTAATATTGCTGGCGAGTTCGTGAAGAGATAGTGCATCTAAGTTGTCGTATTTTGTCGTTTCGAGCATGAGTTCTCGGTCAATCTAACTTATAATTGTTCTAATTTTACTGAGATATAAACAAAATGTCCCATTTTCTATCAGATAGTCAGATACAAAATAACCTTTACGACGTTGATACCGTTCAAAAAATAGATCAAGCAGCTATTACAGAGCTTAACAATGAAAGTATAAAGTTGATGAAGCGCGCCGGTGTTGCCGCTTTTGAAGAACTAATACAAGCCTTCGGTCAGCCAAGATTAATCAGTGTATTTTGTGGCGCTGGTAACAATGCAGGCGATGGCTATATCCTAGCAGCAAGAGCGGCAGAGAAGCTAATACCAGTCCAGGTGATTGAACTAGGTGACAGTAAGAAGTTTTCAACAGAGACCAGCCAAGCTCGTCAATTCGCCGAACAAAATAATGTAAATTTTACAAACCTTGATAAAAGTCTGGATATCAAGCAGGGCGTTATTGTCGATTGCCTACTCGGGATTGGCTATCAAGGGGCACTTCGTCCATCCTATGATCAAGCCATTGATTTAATCAATCATGCGGGATTGCCTGTTTTATCAATGGATATCCCCTCAGGGCTTAACGCAAACACCGGCTCAGTAGAAGATAATGCGGTAAAAGCAGATTTAACCATCACCTTTATTGGCGCCAAACAAGGGTTATTTACAGGAAAAGGTACAGCACTTTGCGGTGAAATCATTTATCACTCTCTAGATATATCAGAGCCTTTATTTAGCAAATTTAAACCCTCTGCACAGCTAATGGATGTATCTCGTTTGCTCGAGTTGATGCCTCAATTACAAGGTGATGAATATAAAAATCAACGAGGTCATTGCATGGTAGTGGGCGGAAATCACGGCTATGGTGGCGCAGTTACTATGGCAGCTGAGTCTAGCTTAAGAGTAGGCAGTGGCTTAACTTCAGTGGCTACTCAGCCCGAGCATGTTTCCAGCGCCATTGCCCGCTGCCCAGAAGTAATGGCCTTTGGCGTCATTTCAGGTCAGCAGTTAGAACCTTGGCTAAAAAAACCATCCGTATTAGTTGTGGGTCCTGGTTTGGGACGCTCCGCTTGGTCAGAGCAACTACTCCAAAAAGCAGTAGCATCAGAGTTGCCCATGGTGCTTGATGCCGATGCTCTAAATATACTTGCACAAGGTCGAGTGATAAAAAAAATAACAAAACCGCAGTGGGTATTAACTCCCCATGTGGGTGAAGCTGCAAGGCTTCTTGGGGTGAGTGCGCAAGAAATCCAGAAAGATCGGTTTAGTGCCGCCCAAAAGATTCACGCAAAATATAATGCGGTAGTAGTGCTCAAAGGACCGGGAACATTGGTTGTCGGCCCCGACCAACTAACCAAGATATGCCCCTATGGAAATCCCGGGATGGCGACAGCCGGCATGGGAGACTTATTAAGCGGTATCATTGGTGGACTAATAGCTCAAGGGCTTAGCCTTCAAGCGGCTGCAGAGCTAGGTGTGTGTTTACATTCATGCGCCGCAGACATGCTAGTTGATGATGCCGGTTATCGAGGTATTGCAGCTACTGATCTATTGCCCTATCTACACCAACTGCTCAATCAGGAATCTTTATAATGGCCCAAGCCAATACCGAGGCTCAGCTTGCAATAACCCTTGATGGCGAGCAACAGATGGTGGATTTTGGGGTTAATCTCGCCAGTGCTATTGATAAAATAAAGTCGCCATTATTGATACTACTTAATGGTGACTTAGGGGCGGGAAAAACCACGATAAGCCGAGGAATTTTACAGGGACTAGGCCATCATGGCCCTGTAAAAAGCCCAACTTACACCCTAGTGGAGCCCTATAAACTAGATTTAGGTAAGATATTTCACTTTGATTTATACCGATTAATAGACCCAGAAGAATTAGAGCATATTGGGTTTTCCGATTATCTATCGGAGGCTGTTTTGTGCATAATAGAATGGCCTGAAAACGGTGGTAGTTATATTCCTCAGCCGGATATAACGATTGATATTAGTTTGTATCAATCAGGGCGCAAAGTGACCCTAGATTCCCAGACCGATTTAGGCAAAAAATGCATATATCAAGTACAGCAAAAGTAATCATTATTTAGGGTAAACTGGGTGCAATTTCTAATGCAATTAAAAATTTATAGCGCTACCCTAGTTTTTTTGATGCTTGTGTCTGGCACAATAGTTGCCACATCAGTAAGTGCTTCAGAAATAAATTCGGTTCGTTTGTCGCAAAAACAAGATACTACCAGAATAGTATTCGATATAAACGGCACTATAAGCTATAAAGTTTTTACACTAGATAACCCCAAACGCCTAGTAATTGATATCGCAAATGTGCCAAAAAAGCCCTCAATAGCGCATCTTAAGTTAAAAGATAGTCCAATCAGTGAAATACGTATCGCCCATCGCAACAAAAAGGATTTACGCATTGTTTTAGTTCTGAAAAAAGCTATTACCAATAAACATTTCACCCTCAAAGCCAATGAGAAATATAGTAACCGCCTAGTGGTTGATCTATTTGATAAAAACCCAGGGACAAGTCGCTCAGTAGAAGAAATTGTAAAACAGTCAGATCGAAAAATAGTTATTGCAATCGATGCCGGTCATGGCGGGATTGACCCGGGTGCTTTAGGCCCAAATCGTATGCGAGAAAAAATTGTCGTATTACAAATCTCTAAACGATTAGAAAACCTATTCGACAAAGACCCTAATTATGAGGGTGTATTGGTGCGTAAGGGTGATTATTTCTTGGCTCACCGCAAGCGCACCCAAATTGCCCGAGACAATAAGGCTGATTTCTTTGTGTCAATCCATGCGGATGCATTTACTGACCCCCGAGCCAACGGTGCTTCGGTCTATGCGCTATCAAACAAAGGCGCGACCAGTGAGGCTGCAAGATTTCTAGCGAAAAAACAAAATAATGCGGATTTAATTGGAGGAGCCACCGCACTTAATCTTGATAACAAAGACGAAATGTTAGCAGGCGTTCTCTTAGATCTTTCAATGACAGCGACTATGAGCACCAGTTTGGAAGCAGGGAAGCAGGTACTAAAACAAATGGGTTCTGTTGCAAGATTACACAAAAAGAAAGTTGAGCAAGCTGGATTTTTAGTCTTAAAATCGCCAGATATACCATCTCTACTGATTGAAACAGGTTTTATTTCCAACCCAAAAGAAGCGCGCAAACTTTCTAGTGGCAATTATCAACAGAGAATGGCAAAAGCGATCTATAATGGATTGGATCAATATTATTCTGAGCATCCACCGGAAGGTACATTATTGGCAAAGGTAATGAGTGGCAAGCCACTGCATTATATTGTTGCTCGTGGGGATACACTGTCAGAAATTTCTGCCCAGTATAAAATCTCAATGACCAAAATTATGCGCTACAATAAAATGTCGTCCAGTAAGATTCGCGTAGGCCAAGTGATCGCAATCCCTGGTCGTTAACAACCATTAAAAATACGGATACAAGGCCATGCCAGCAATCAACACCTTAAACCCACAGCTAGCCAACCAAATTGCGGCGGGTGAGGTTGTTGAGCGTCCCGCATCAGTCGTTAAAGAATTAGTAGAAAATAGCTTGGATGCTGGAGCCACTCGAATTGATATAGAAGTCGAGCAGGGTGGGGTAAAACGTCTATGTGTTCGCGATAATGGTTGCGGTATAGAACAATCAGATATGCCTCTAGCATTAAGTCGTCATGCCACCAGTAAAATTAGCGATATCGATGACTTAGAAGCTGTGGCCACACTGGGTTTTAGGGGTGAAGCACTAGCCAGTATAGCCTCGGTGTCACGATTATCACTAACCTCAAATAGTGGAGAAAGCCAAGGTTGGCAAGCAGTGAGTGAAGGCCGTGATATGGCGGTCGATGTTCAGCCTGCGGCGCATCCAGCCGGAACCAGTGTCGATGTTAGAGATTTATTTTTTAATACCCCCGCTAGACGAAAATTTTTGCGTACCGAAACCACCGAATATAACCGTATTGATGACTACGCCAAAAAGCTAGCGCTCAGTCATATGCAGGTCGCCTTCAGTCTGCGACATAATCAACGGGTAAATCTCAATCTTCAGCCTGCACAGACTGTGCTCGAGCAAGAAAAACGAGTGGCCGATATCTGCGGAAAACCATTTATGGAGCAAGCGCTATATATTGATAACCATCGCACAGGCATTCGGCTATGGGGGTGGATTGGGTTGCCCACATTTTCCAGAAGCCAAACTGACCTTCAACACTTTTTTGTTAATGGTCGTAGTATTCGTGACAAAGTAGTGTCACATGCAGTTCGACAGGCCTACCAAGACGTCCTCTATCATGGCCGTCACCCAGCCTTTGTATTATTTCTTGAAATTGAGCCAAAAGATGTGGATGTCAATGTCCACCCAACTAAGCACGAAGTTCGGTTTAGAGACAGTCGAGTTATTCATGGTTTTGTCTCCAGTACACTACAAAAAGCATTGGCTCAAGATCGGCCTCAGGATCATCTGCAATCAAATGAAGCCCAAAGCCTATTACCTGAAGAAGCTATACCCACGCAATCAACTATGGGATTAGCGCCAGCTCCAACCCCATTAAATTATTCAGCCAAGACCTCGGGCTATCAAGGACAGTCAGTTAATACCCCTATGCACGCCTATCAGTCTCTTTATGCTGAGGGTGGCGCTGAAGAATCAGCGATTATTCCACCCTTAGGTTTTGCCATAGCCCAGTTAAAGGGTATTTATATATTGGCAGAAAACGAGCAGGGTATGATCGTAGTCGATATGCACGCCGCTCATGAGCGCATTACCTATGAGCAGATGAAAACAGATTTTGATAAAGAAGGACTTATAGCACAGCCATTACTGGTGCCCGAAAGCTTATCCGTCAGTCAGCGAGAAGCCGATGCTGTCGAGCAAAATCCAGATGTGTTTGTACGTTTAGGTTTCAGCGTAGAAAGGGCAGCAGCAGAGAGTATTGTTGTTCGTGAGATACCTGCATTATTACGGGGAACTCAGGTTGAAGCATTATTACGCGATGTTATTTCAGATGTTCTTGAGCACGGCACATCCGAGAGAATAAGGCATAAAATCAATGAAATTTTGTCCACCATGGCCTGTCATGGTTCAGTAAGGGCCAATCGTATATTGACCATTCCAGAAATGAATGCGCTGCTGCGAGATATGGAAGCCACCGAGCGCAGTGGCCAATGCAATCATGGTCGTCCTACCTACTTTCAGCTCAGCCTTGATGAGCTAGATAAACTCTTTCTGCGCGGCCGATGAGAGCAAACTTGGATAATAAAAAACTACCAGTTATTTTCTTGATGGGTCCAACGGCCAGTGGTAAAACTGATCTTGCCATTTCATTATTAGACCATCTTCCAGTTGAGCTTATTAATGTAGATTCCGCACAAATTTATCAGCAATTGGACATTGGTACCGCCAAGCCTGATGCTGAAACATTAAAAAAAGCGCCCCATCGACTACTTGGATTCTGTGATCCCGCCGATGCATACAGTGCCGCTGACTTTGCCACCGATGCCAAAAAAGAAATAGCAGAAATTCACACTATGGGTCGAATACCCCTGCTAGTTGGTGGTAGCATGCTATACTTTAAACTGTTACTAGAGGGACTATCTGATTTGCCAACAGCAGATGCGGATATCCGAAAAAGTATTCAGGAGCAGGCAGACAAGGAAGGTTGGGCAAGTATTCATCAGCAGTTGCAGTTAGTCGATCCAATAACTGCAGAAAAATTGCATCCAAATCATTCGCAACGTATCCAGCGCGCCCTTGAGGTATATAAAATTACCGGTTTGCCGCTCTCAGAATTACAGAATCAGTCCAACGGCGGCATTAAAGATCATTACGATGTTCGTCAATATGCGCTAGTTATACAAAATAGGGCATTGCTTCACCAGCGTATAGAACAGCGCTTTATGGCTATGATGGAAGCAGGATTTGCCAAAGAAGTCGAAGCACTGTTCCAGCGAGGCGACTTGAATGCTGATTTACCCTCAATTAGAGCCGCAGGTTACAGGCAATTGTGGGATTATTTTGAAGGCCATTACGGACTAGACGAAGCTGTTGAAAAAGCGATTATAGCCACAAGACAGTTGGCAAAAAGACAGCAGACATGGTTGAGAAATTGGCCAAATAGCCAAGAAGTACTGGTAGACAATGAACGGGGTTACCTCGATAAAAAGATACTCTATGAAAACTTTTTGGGGTTACAGTAATACATTCCGTATACTAAGTCGTATTGGTTAGATAAAATAATTAATAAGGTGAGTTGCAATCCCACCTTACACATTTGGTTGCGACTATTGCAACATATATTGAATTTTCAATACTAGGAGAAATAACAATGTCAAAAGGACAAAACATACAGGACCCATTTTTAAATGCGTTGAGAAAAGAGCGTGTTCCAGTCTCAATTTTTTTAGTTAACGGTATTAAGTTGCAGGGTACCGTTGATTCATTTGATCAGTTTGTGGTGATGCTAAAAAGTACCGTTAGTCAAATGGTCTATAAGCATGCGATTTCCACTATTGTTCCTGCAAGATCTGTTAACTATTTATCCGGCACTACTTCCCCAGGTCAGGGTGGTTATACTGGAGATAATGTCTAAATAACGTGTCATTATTTTTCGAGCGTCCAGATTTTGGTGAGCGTGCGTTACTTGTTCACCTAAAGTTAAATAGTGAAGCCGAGCCCGAGGACGTTGGAGAATTTGAGGAGCTTGTGAGATCTGCAGGTGGTGATATTGTTGACCTTATTCGCGGATCTCGCACTGCCCCTCATGCAAAGTATTTTGTTGGCATTGGCAAATTAGAAGAAATTGCCAGTGTTGTTAAACGCGAATGCGCAGAACTGATTATATTTAATCATAATTTATCCCCAAGCCAAGAGCGTAACCTTGAAGAAAGCCTTCAATGTCGAGTACTAGATAGGACCGGGCTTATATTAGATATTTTTGCCATGCGCGCGCGTACTCACGAAGGTAAATTACAGGTTGAACTCGCCCAGCTACACCATCTATCTTCGCGCTTAGTTAGAGGTTGGACCCACCTTGAGCGACAAAAAGGTGGTATTGGTATGCGAGGCCCGGGTGAAACTCAGCTAGAATCAGATCGGCGAATGGTTCGAGATCGTATTAAATCGATCAAAAAACGACTTGAAAAGGTGCGAATTCAGCGTAATCAGGGACGACAATCTAGGTTAAAATCAGATACGCCAACCATTTCTCTCGTTGGTTACACTAATGCGGGTAAATCTACATTATTTAATAGGGTAACTGAGTCTAATGTCTATGCGGCAGATCAATTGTTTGCAACATTGGATCCAACCATGCGGCGACTGGATATTCCCGAGCAAGGGCCAGTTATTTTTGCAGATACTGTAGGCTTTATAAGCCATTTGCCACACCGACTGATTGATGCTTTTCGCGCAACATTAGAAGAGGCGGCTTCGGCTAATGTGTTATTGCATATAGTGGACTCTTCGGCAGAAGACAGAACTGTTACTATAGATCGCGTAAACGATGTACTAAAAGAGATTGATGCCCATAGTTTGCCAACGCTTATGGTGTATAACAAAATTGATCTTATGGATGATGGGCAAGCCAGAATTGAGCGTGATGCAGAGGGACGTCCAGTCGCGGTATGGCTGTCAGCATTAACTGAAGCTGGAGTAGACCTGCTACTGCAAGCAGTATCGGAATATTTACCGCGAAAATTGATACACAAAAAGATACAATTACAGCCTGATCATGGCTCATTAAGGGCTGCGTTATACAGTCAAAAAGCTGTTTTAAATGAGACTTATAATGAACAAGGCAATATGAATCTAGAGATTCAATTACCAGAAAGTGACTTTTTTCGACTTGTGAAGCAATCGGGGTTGAAATTAGAGGATTTAGACACCATCTAGTAGAAAGTACTAGATGAAAGATGCAGAAAACTCAAATTCACAATGAGGCCTCTGTCAATAATTTAATTTGGAGTAAAACTATGGCTTGGAATGAACCTGGTGGTGGAAAAGACCCGTGGGGCGGCAATCGTGGAAATGATGGCCCACCTGATATCGATGAAGCCCTGAAGAAATTAGCTGAAAAGTTTCAATTTTTTGGTGGTGGTAGTGGTGGTGGCATTAAGGGTTTATTGCCTATCATTCTGGCGGTGCTTGTTATTCTTTGGGGCCTTTTAGGCTTCTATCAGGTGGATGAAAAAGAACAGGCTGTCGTTCTTAGGTTAGGTAAATATCATCTAACAAACGGGTCTGGATTACATTGGAATCCACCCATTGTTGACTCCATTAAAATAGTTGGGGTAACCGAAGAACGCCAGTATCCTGCCCGTGGCTTGATGCTAACTCAGGATGAAAATATTGTTGAGATCTCACTAACCGTCCAATACAACATTTCCGACGCGAAAGATTTTGTACTGAATATTAAAGACCCTGAAACCAGTCTCAAACGAGCCACTGACAGCGCACTGCGTCATGTTGTGGGTAGTACAGGTCTAGATGGAGTGATATCAACAGGTCGTGAAGAGGTCGCCCTTGGAACAGCCGAGAAGCTGCAAAATCTGCTCGATATATACGGCAGTGGTATTAACGTTGTTAAAATTAATATTGAAGAATCTCGTCCACCGACTGAAGTTAAGGCAGCCTATGATGATGTAATTAGAGCGCGAGAAGATCTTGAACGATTGGTGAATGAAGCCCAAGCCTATTCCAATGGAATTATTCCCGAAGCTCGGGGTGAAGCTCAACGTTTAAGAGAAGAAGCAGAGGGATACAAATCCCAGGTTGTGTCTAAATCCGAAGGTGAGGCAAAACGTTTTACTAAGTTGCTTACAGAATATCAAAAAGCACCGGTGGTAACACGCGAGCGTCTTTATCTTGATGCAGTGGAAGAGGTTATGTCTCAAAGTACCAAGATTCTAATGGATGCTAAGGGCGGCAATAACATGCTCTATCTACCGTTGGATAAAATTGTTCAACAGGGTAGCACTAACAGACAGTCTGATTCAGATGCTACCAGCGATCAGATGGTCGACCGTATTGCCAATGATGTGATCGAGAGATTACAGAGAAACAATGATCGAATTCAATCGGAGAGACGACGATGAAAAATCTAATTAAAGCACTAGGTTTATTGATTGTTGTTTTGACCTTAGTGAACAGCACTCTTTATGTAGTCAGTGAATTTGAACGTGGTGTAAAACTACGTTTCGGTAAGTTAATTGAGGCCGATATTCAGCCGGGTTTACATGTCAAAGTCCCTTTTGTTGATGATGTGCGAATCTTTGATGCGCGAATATTAACAGTTGATGCACAGCCTGCTAGCTTCTTTACCATTGAAAAGAAGCGTCTAATTGTAGATTCCTATGCAAAGTGGCGCATTGCCAATGTTGAGACTTACTATAAAGCGACCGGTGGTGTTGAATCTGTTGCGCATAATCGCCTTGCTAATCGAGTGAATACCGGACTGAGAAATCAGTTTGGTACAAGAACACTTCACGAAGTAGTGTCTGGTGAGCGTGATCTATTAATGAAAAACATTACCGATGATCTTAACCGAACGGTATTAGATAGCTTGGGTATTGAAGTGATAGATGTGCGTGTTAAGCGAATTGATCTACCTCAAGAAGTAAGTGGCCCCGTATTCAGACGAATGACAGCAGAGCGAGAAAAAGAAGCACGTGAGCTGCGTTCAACTGGTAAAGAAAAAGCCGAAAAAATTAGAGCGGCTGCTGATCGAGAGAGAACCATTGAGCTGGCTAATGCTTATCGTGATGCGGAAGAATTGCGCGGTGAAGGCGATGCTGAAGCAGCAAAAATTTATGCCTCTGCATACCAAGGAGATCCGGAGTTTTACTCATTTGTTAGAAGTTTAAATGCCTATAAGCACTCTTTTTCAAATAAAGGCGATATTATGCTAGTGGAACCAGATAGTGACTTCTTTAAATATTTAAAACAGCAGGATGCGAAATAAATCTAATTTGTGGTAAAAATCTCTGCCACAGATACAGCTAATTTGGTAAAATAGAAAAAACCGGGGCGACTCGGTTTTTTTTTGCCCATATTTGTACAAATTATAAATTTATTGTCACAAATATAGGTTTAATCCTTATAATTGCATTATTGATGTGATTTTAGATTAAATCCTGTGAGGATATTGTGTCAAAAGTAGACAATTGGCTATTGCCAGACGGCATCGATGAGGTGCTACCAGAGCAAGCGCGGCTTATTGAAAGTTCGCGGCGTATTTTGCTGGATCTCTATAATACTTGGGGCTATGACCTTGTTATCCCGCCAATGGTTGAATTTACCGAATCGCTCTTAAGCGATTTTGGTAAAGACCTTGATTTGATGACTTTTAGATTAACCGATCAAATCAGTGGGCGAATGATGGGTATTCGCGCGGATATTACTCCTCAGGCGGCTCGTATTGATGCTCACAGCCTTAATCGTCAGGGCCCAAATAGACTTTGTTACGCTGGTACTGTGTTACAAACCAAGCCAAGAGGCCCTTTAGAGTCTCGTACTCCGATTTCTGTAGGTGTTGAATTATTCGGTGAGGCGGGTGTTAGTGCCGATATCGAAGTTTTAGAATTATTCTTAAAAACCTTGGAAGTGTCTGGTGTTGATGCAGTGCACTTAGATCTGGGGCACGTGGATATATTGCGTGGGTTACTGACTGACTCCAATTTGTCTGGCGAACAAGAAGCTGAACTATTTAGTTTACTGCAAAGCAAAGCAAGTGCAGAGCTAGACGCTTGGATCATCTCAAATATTAGTGATTCAAAACTGGCCAATTGGCTTAAATCTCTTCCCACCTTAGCCGGTGGTATTGAGGTTTTGGATGAGGCCAAGCAATGCCTATCAGGTGCACCTCAGCAGGTAGTTGATGCTCTGGGTCAGCTAGAAAAAATTATTGATTCGCTGGCTAATCAAGGCGTTACTATTTACCTTGATTTAGGCGATATTCCTGGATTTAATTATCACACAGGTGTGGTCTTTGCTGCCTATAAACAGGGCTATGGGAAAGCGCTTGGTAATGGTGGGCGCTACGACAACATTGGACAAGTTTTTGGTCGCGCTCGAACCGCAACTGGCTTCGCCTTTGATTTAAAGTCGCTGGTGGCCAATGGTCAGTCTGATCAGCCAGCTAAGGGTGGAATTTTTGTGCCTGAATGTGCTGATGCCCAATGTCGCGAGCAAATTATATCCCTTCGTCAGCAGGGTGAACGTGTTGTGCAAGGTTTTGCAGGGCAGGTGGTGGACTTCCAAGAAATGAATTGTGATCGACAACTTATTAAGAAGAGCGGTCAGTACCTTATTGAGACAATATCCTAATTAAAACAATCGTTTGAATACACAGAGTATAAAATTTTATGGGTAAAAATGTAGTGATTCTCGGCTCCCAATGGGGCGACGAGGGCAAGGGAAAAATTGTTGATTTATTGACTGATAAAGCCTCATTGGTAGCTAGATTTCAGGGGGGTCACAATGCGGGCCATACCCTAGTTATCGATGGTAAAAAAACAGCATTACATCTTATCCCATCGGGTATTTTGCGCGATCATGTCACCTGCGTTATTGGCAATGGTGTGGTGTTGGCTCCCGATGCACTATTTAAAGAAATTAAAATGCTTGAAGAGCGTGGCGTTGAAGTGCGCGAAAGACTCAAGGTTTCTGGTTCATGTCCGTTAATTTTGCCTTACCATATTGCTCTGGATCAGGCTCGAGAAGAATCCCTAGGCAACTCTAAAATCGGCACCACCGGTCGTGGTATTGGTCCAGCCTACGAGGACAAAGTGGCAAGGAGAGGATTGCGTCTAAGTGATATGGCCAATATGGAGCGGTTTGCAGATAAGCTAAGGACAGTCTTGGAGTATCATAATTTCGCATTAACCCAATATTATAACGCTGAGCCGGTAGATTTTGATAAAACCCTAGCATTAGCAAAAACTTGGGCTAAGGCCTTACTGCCAATGATGGCAGATGTAACCGATATTTTGCATACTGCTCGTGAAGCAGGGGAAAATATCCTATTTGAAGGCGCTCAGGGCTCCCTATTGGATATTGACCATGGAACCTATCCATTTGTAACTTCTTCCAATACCACCGCGGGCGGAACCGCCACAGGCAGTGGTTTTGGTCCAATGTATCTAGATTACGTATTAGGTATCACCAAAGCCTATACCACTCGAGTAGGTTCAGGACCATTCCCGACGGAGCTGCATTGTGATATTGGTAATTATTTGGGTGAAAAAGGCCATGAATTTGGAACTACTACCGGTCGTGAGCGCCGTTGCGGTTGGTTTGATGCGGTCGCCCTAAGACGTGCGGTGCGCATTAATAGTATTACTGGTATTTGCTTAACTAAATTGGATGTTTTAGATGGTCTTGATGAAGTTAAGATATGCATAGGGTACAAAAATGCTGAGGGTAATTCTGTAGACAATCCAACCCATGCCGATGACTTTGAAGGCATAGTGCCAGTCTATGAAACACTTCCTGGTTGGAGCGATGTAACAGTGGGTGTTCAGGCTTTAGATAATTTACCTGCCAATGCCCAAGCTTATATTAGTCGTATTGAAGAGCTTATCGGTGCGCCGGTTGATGTTGTTTCTACTGGCCCAGATCGGGTTGAGACCATCGTTTTAAGACACGCCTTTAATTAGCCGAAGGCTGGCTATAATTAGTAATTTGTCGCGTTTTTCCAAGCTTAAAAAGGTGGTCAGCGCGGCTTGGCATCTCGCTCAGGATGTTTTCGGTAACCCTTTGAAAATAGTTAATAAACCGTCGTATTTGCTGTTCATTCATAACGCCTGATCGGTTATCCATACCTTCTTTTTCCAATCTTTTGATCATCTTCTGTTCTTGCTCTAGGCGCCAGTGAAATACCGTATCAAAAGAGGGCGCCTGCAACATAATTAACTCATCAGCTAGGTTAAATAGTGCTTGGTAGTCACTTTGTATCGCATTGTTCACATAGTTGCGCCAAATACCGTCTCTATCGTCCTGTTCTTCCAAGCTGTTAATAGGTTGAGTTAATTGCTCTAAAGGTTCAGGTTTAGCACCCAAGCACCAACCTTCAAGGACAATTAAACCTACCTTACCCTCTATGGTTTTTAGGCTATCGAATGAAGCTCTGTCATCAATGCTTTTATCAAAGTGGGTGATAACCGTTTTTTGACCTTTGACTAGGCTTTGAATGCAATCCATAGCAAGTTGTACATCATGGGTCCCTGGGACGCCGCGAGTTTCTAATAAAGGGTGTACAGTGCTCCCTAAATCAATGCGCTCAGCTTTAGTTAAATAAAAATCATCGAGTGATAATGAAACAGTGGTTACACCAAGTCGATCAGCAACAATAGTACATAAATAGTCTGCAAGTGTTGATTTCCCTGAGCCTTGGCAGCCATTAATACCTATTATTTTTGGCGCATTATTTGGATTAAAGTTATCAGATATGCTTTTTACTAAGGGAAAAAACCATTGGTTAGCAATGTCCAAATAAGTTGATGGCAATTGATTGCGATCGAGAAATGCCTGTTTCTGAGAAGTGATGTTCATAGATGCTTTTTCCATAGCAAGGCTATTAAAAATAGTTAATAACTGAGAAGTTGTTGTACTCAAAAATGAGTGATCGCTTGTGGCTAATCATAGCTTATAGGTGGTAGCCTAGAGAATTTAAATACAACATTATCTCATCTACGCTAAGCAAGCTTATGATTGAGTATTACTGGCTTTAGTAAATCTACAACAACAATTATATTAGCATAGATCTAAAAGCTAAGACTAGCGCGTAAAGCCCTGAATATAATCCTATAAGCTAATGTATATACAGGTATCAAAATTTTAATAATAATTATCTAATGTTGTTATCATAGGATGATGATGACCCATAAGTACAAAGGATCCAGCATGAAAAACCTTTTGATTTTAGCTCTAGCTTTGCTAGCAGGCTGTAATATGCCAAATAATCACCAGTCTAACGAGCTAGATTCCTCTTTGACCCTAGTCAATGAGAATAATCATTGGTTCAAAGCAGCTGCTCAAAAGGTTGAGAAAAATAGACTGATAGCCGAGACAATTAAAAATCATAAAGGTGCAGCAAAAAATATTATATTATTTGTTGGTGATGGCATGAGTTTGACCACCGTTACCGCCTCGCGAATTTTTGAGGGACAGCAACAGGGCTTATTAGGCGAAGAAAACAACCTAAGCTTTGATGATTTTCCTTTTTCTGGTTTAGCAAAGACCTACGCGGTTGATACTCAGGTGCCAGATTCTGCAAGTACCATGACTGCCATAATAAGCGGTGTAAAAACCAATAAAGGATTAGTGGGTATTGATGAATCGGTTGTTCGCGGCGACTGTGGTAATCAGGTAGGTAATGAGGTGGTCTCTGCCCTAGATCTGGCCGAGCTTGCTGGCTTGTCTACAGGTATAGTAACAACAACCAGAGTGACTCATGCAACACCCGCAGCAACCTATGCTAAGTCGCCAGATAGAGACTGGGAAGACCCCTCTGAAATGCCCAAGCAGGCCATTGAACTTGGATGTGTTGATATCGCTACACAGCTTATTCAATATCAGGCCAATATAAACACCCGTTATGCAGGTGCAAAAAGCGATGGCATTGAGGTAGTAATGGGTGGCGGGCGGCGTCACTTTCTCCCAGAAAAATCATCCGCTGACACAGAAAATACGCTAAAGGGTAATCGGCCCGATGGTCGAAACTTAATATCCGAATGGAAGGCACTCTATCCCAAGGGTTTATTTTTAAATAATCGCGCGGATTTTGATAGCGCAGATTTTGATAGGGCTCAAAGGATATTTGGCCTCTTTAATAAGTCACATATGCGTTTTGATGCGGATAGAAAAACAAAAAAGATTAAAGAGCCGTCATTGAGCGAAATGACCGATAAAGCAATACAGGTATTAGCTAAAAACCCCAAAGGGTTTTTCTTGATGGTTGAAGCAGGAAGAATAGATCATGCTCATCATGCGGGTAATGCCTATAATGCGCTTTCTGACACTGTTGAGTTTTCAAATGCTGTAGAAGTGGCTTTGAATAAGACTAGCACAGAGGATACATTAATTATTGTCACAGCGGATCATGGTCATGTTTTTACTATGGCCGGTTATCCCAAGCGTGGGAATCCTATTTTGGGAAAGGTGATTTCCATGGGTGAAACAAAGCCAAAATTAGCACTGGATAACTTACCTTATACCACTTTGGGTTACGCCAACGGTCGAGGTCATAGACATCTAGGATTAGAAACAAACGCAGATGAATGCTATGACGGACCAATTTTTGCTGGGCGAGCCAATCTTATAGGGAAGGACACCACACAATCGGGATTTTTCCAAGAGTCCTTGATTCCATTGCAGTCTGAAACACATTCTGGTGAGGATGTGGCTATTTATGCTTCAGGGCCCGGTGCCCATTTAATTTCGGGCAGTAACGAACAAACCATTGTTTTTCATGCCATTAATCATGCGGGCGGGTTACTTAGCAGGGCTAGCAAAGCACTCAAAAATTAATAGAATAATTAATCAATAAGATTGGGTTTTACAGGTTCACCAGCAGCAATTTTTCTATTAATTTCTTCAATTGTTTTTGAAATCGCTAAAAATCTTTCCGAAGTTGCAGGGTGAGAAGCTGAGTGATTTGAGCCAATATTACTGGGGTGTTCTGCAGCCATGTCTCGCCAAAAATCAGCCACACCCTTTAAGGGTAATCCAGCGACGCTCATATAGTACAGTGCCACATAGTCAGCCTCAGCTTCGAAATCTTGAGAAAAAGCACTAGCACCAGCACTACCAAACATTCCTTGAGTATTAATGCCATTAGCAGACGCTGCAAGGTCAAGTAAGGTGCCAAGCATACGGTTACTCTGTTTCTTATCTATATGACCCATTAGGTTGTGACCCAATTCATGGGCAATCACTAATGCAAGATCTTGATCATCCTGTGCAAAGCGCATCATTCCCTTAGTAATAATGATTCTTTTACCATCGGCATAAGCGTTTACCGCGTCACTCTCACTCAGCACTGCGGGGTAGCCGCAAATTTTTTCTTGCTGAATGATTAAATTCACTAATTCACCCTCTCTCTGAGCAGTCAGTTTTACTTGAGGAGATTCGGAGGTTTGGGTACGAGCTATCTCGGTATAAAATTTATTATTTTTTATTGGGCTGGCATCAAAAGGTACATCATTTATTGCAATAACCTTATCCTTAAATTTAAGCCCTGCCTTTGCGGCGGGACCGTTTTTATCAACCCAAGTAATCACAAAATTATCACTACCAAGAAGTTTTTCGGCAGTAACTCTCCATCCATCTTGAAACTCTGAGCTCGAAGCGCCCTGGGCACCCGCTGAGTTTATTTGCTTGTTTGGACAGAATTGACTGGCTGATTTTAGAATTGGATAGGAGACAGTATAAAGTCGCTGCTTGTAACCTAGATACTTTTTAAGGGCCAATTCTCTTTGAGTAGCCACTTCCGCATCGAGTTCGTTACTATCATAATTAATTCGAGAGGTGTTGGGCGCTGCACAGGCAGTAATTAGCATTGTTATCACTAAGAATGGTATAGATAAATTGTGCATATAATGACGCTTCTATTTTCAAGTAAAAAAAGAATTTCCCTATAAAATACCAAGACTCTGAAAACAAGTTAAGATGGCTTGGTTAATTTAGCTAGATCCTAAAGAAAAATTTTATATTTATTTCTTAAATTATAGCTGTAATAAACCTAATAAACGCTACATATTTAATTTCTAGTCTGAAAAGTTTAACCTAAAAGATACATAAGACTTTCAATGTTGGCGCAGGGATTTATTCAAACCTTTTACTTAAGTTTTATATAGAGTCTTATATTAAAAATAAAGCACGCATCAATCATCTTTGGCATAAAATAGGTGTTATCATATCAAATAATAAAAAAAACATATGTATATAAAGTCAGCAATGGATTAGCTGAAAATATAACAAACAAAATTTGGGACTAAATAATATGCTTAATAACTTCAATAAAAGCTTTAAATTTCTTGCCATGGTGCTATTAGTGGAAATATTGAGTTAAATGGATTTTCGGTAGGTTTCACTGCAATTTTTTAAGCTAGCAATGTAATAAAAAAACCTGTTTTTTTACAGGTTTTTTTGCTCAAATATAATAACTTATTATCAAATTTAAGGTCCCAAGATGCAATTTACAAATAGCGATTCTAGTATTAAGAATACTGTAAAGATAGTTTTTGCAATTTTAGCTGTTTCACTTAGTAGTTCTGCCTTTGCTAATGCAGCCTCATGGGCTGGTTTTGGTGGAGCTACTATCACCGAACAAAACGTACTAGAATTTCCTGCTGGGGCAGATAGCTGGGCAGGGTTTGCCAACACCAATAACAGTTTATACCCGCTTAATTTATCCGATGGGGGAACAATAACATTTACTGCTGCAGTGAGTGGTTCAGCCTCGGTTCGTTTTCGCTTAGAGCGACTGGCCTATCCGGATGTAGACCCAGCGTTTGATACGTCGTCGGTAACTGTAACTGGAACTACTGAAGCTACATATTCGGTTACTATTCCTAATCAGGGAGAAAATATATACCGTTCTTTTATCCTTTACCTCAATGATCGAGATACGCCCGTCACCATAAAAAATGTTCAAGTGACGCCCAATGGAAACAATCAAAATAGCTGTGATTTTTCGCCACAATCTAGTGGTGTTATACAAATTGAAGCCGAATGCTACAGTACTGGCGAGGGTGTTGAGACTGAAAGCACGAGCGATATAGGCGGTGGTGACAATGTGGGTTATATAGACATCTCTGACTCACTAACTTATGCGTTTGATGTACCTTCAACAGGCAATTATCGACTTGCTTATCGAACCGCTAGTCAAAATGGCAGTAGCCCCGGATTTCGAGTTTTTGTTGATAACGTATACTCTGATCTTTTTTCAATTCCATCAACCGGTGGATGGCAAAATTGGCAGACTCAGCAGGGTCGAGTGGTTACCTTAAATGCAAGTACACATACCTTTAGATTTGAAGCCGCTTCGGCGGGAATAAATTTAAACTGGTTTAGTTTAACGCCAACTAATGAAGCAGCTGATGAGTCCCTTAATATTGAGAATATTGCTATTGAAGTTGATGGTGTTCCAGTAGACTCAACTAAATGGTTTCATCAAACAAGATTACCTAATGGCAACAGTTGGTTTAACAACGAAGTTCAGCATTACACTGATTTAGTGAGTAACGCCTATCAAAGTGATGGTAGTTTAAAAATTGTTGCCAGAAAAGAGACTTACACAGATCAGGGTGTGACTAAGGAATATACATCCGCCAGACTAAATTCAAAGTTCGCCTTTAAATACGGACGTGTTGAATTTAGAGCCAAAATGCCAAGCGGCTATGGCACTTGGCCTGCAGTTTGGATGTTGGGTAAAAGTATCAGTGAATCTGGTACTTACTGGGCAAATGAAGGTTACGGAACTACATCATGGCCGGCTGTAGGTGAAATAGATATCTTAGAACACTGGGGTAGAAATCAAGGTTTTGCTCAAAGTGCGATGCATACTACTTCAAGCCATGGGGCAACCCAAAACCATGGTGGTCGATATATCTATGATATTTCATCCGAATTTCATACCTACAGTATGGATTGGGATTCAAATAGAATTATTTTTAGTATCGATGATATAGAGCATTATCGTTACGCACCAGCTTCAAAAAATGTTAATAACTGGCCCTATGATACAGAGTTTTTCTTACTACTTAATATTGCTATAGAGCCGAATATTGACAGCGGATTTTCTGAAAGCGCCATGGAAATTGATTATATTCGAGTGCATGATCTTAACGATCAGTTAATTTTTTCAGATGAATTTGATAGCGATTCTCTTGTTGAGACTATAGATGAAAGTGAAGATGAGAATGTAGATGAGATGTCTTGGGATTTAGACGGAAATGGCGTTGCTGATGCCCTAACAGATGGACTTATTTTACTGCGAAGGACATTCGATGTGACAGGTGACGCGCTTCTTGATGGAGCAGTTTCATCAGAAATTCTAATTTCAAATGAACAAATAATAGAAAACACCTCTAATGTTTATCAAATTGCTGATATAGATGGTAATGGTGAAGTTGATGCCTTAACTGATTCGCTTATTTTGTTGAGATATTTATTCGGCAATAGAAATAATGCCTTGATCGATGGCGCTATTCCTGAAAATGCAACTAGAACAAGTGCTAGTGAAATTGAAGCATATATACAATCTCATATGCCATAGATTGCTTGACTAGTTTTAATGAGTAAGTGGGGTATAAAGCTAGGCTTTAACAATTTATTTTTTCATTATTTACCTTACATAAAAGATTATTTTTATAATTTATATTTTGTGTACACCTCAGGTAGATAAGCTGTTAGAAATATCTTATAATGCGCGCGCTAAGAATCGAGGAATATAAAATGAAACCTGAAACTCATCCCAATTATCGCAATGTTGTCTTTCATGACACTAGCGTTGACGAATATTTTATTATTGGGTCAACACTGAATACTAGCGAAACAATTGATTGGAAGGATGGAAATACCTACCCTTACTACACTATTGATACATCTTCTGCTTCACACCCTTTTTATACGGGTAAGCAGCAGGTTACAAATGCAGAAGGTCGAGTTGCTAAATTTAATAGCCGCTTCGGACAACTTTCAAAGAAGAAAAAGTAATTTTCCAGAAGGGGTGAATGATTGTCCCTTTCTTAGTCACTAGCTTAGCCTTGTCTGGTATTTGTCTTAGCTGGCTATAAACACCAAACCGTAAACGCATTGTCTTTATTATTATTTAAAATTGATGGGGGTACTGCGTTTT
>MDTB01010913.1_pt1 | contig 30900 bp, 28 predicted proteins | sample 811161 | NCBI WGS metagenome assembly MDTB01 (sample SAMN05326650, study PRJNA326480) | marine metagenome | isolation source: seawater | place: Mediterranean Sea | collected 2009 | reverse complement strand
TCTCGGTGTCGGCGGATCTGGAGCCGGCGGAATGATGCTCTGCAACATGGTAGACCAAGCAGGCGGCCTACCATTCGTCAGCTGGAAGGACTACGGGCTCCCCTCTTGGTGGGGGCCGGAATGGCTAGTTATCGCGACTTCCTACTCCGGGAATACCGAAGAGACACTGACGGGTGTAAAGGAGGCTCTAGAAGAGGGGGGAACCGTAATTGGGATTTCCTCCGGAGGAACTCTACAGGATCTACTCGAGAATCACGATGGTGCAATGTGGATTGATGTACCCGCTGGCCAGCCACCACGTAGTGCAGTAGGCCACATCTTTGGAACACAAGTGAATCTATGTTGGTCTCTCGGCCTACTCCCTCAGATGGAAGAGGAAGACCTCAACGCCATGCTGGCGCGAATGGAGACGCTCCGAGATCGTCTAGACCTCATTGGAGGTGATGGATCAATGATGGGTATCGCTCGAGAACTACATGGTCAACGTATACAGATTATGTCGGCACCGGCTCTTGGAGCAATGGGATACCGATGCAGAACCCAACTTAACGAGAACTCAGGCATTCTAGCAACTGCATCTATCCTACCTGAACTGCACCACAACGAAATCGTTGCATGGGGCGATGACCGAATGCAGGAAGAGGTCCAGATTCTTCTTTTCGTTTGGAATGGAATGCATGATCGTGTGGGTCTCCGTGTAGAGTGGACGCTCGACACCCTTCAAGATGTCCCAATTCACATTCTGGACTGCTCGGGGGACTCTCTCCTCGAATCTATCCTATTCGGTGCACATTTGAGTGATTGGCTGAGCATCGCATGCGCTCTTCTTCGAAATAAGGACCCAACTGGAATCGGTCCGATTAACAATCTAAAATCCCATCTTTCCAATATCCCTATGGATCAGTAGAGAAAGCCAAGAACATGTCTCGGATCAGGGAATACAGAAAGTGCCCAATCCCTTTCATCTGGATGAACAACACCAGGCAGGTCATGATTTTCAGGTTCAATCAGGCTTAATTGAACATGGACATGTGGTGGCCATCCACCATTTTCGGATTCGTCTCCGAAACGACCTATCACCTCGCCTGCACGAATCTTCGTTCCCTTCTCAACACCGATTGTTGAGGCCTTATCGAGGTGGCCAAATAGGGACCAAACATCTGTGCCATCGATTTGATGGTACATGACGACAGTGTGACCATAATCACCCTCCGCAGCATTGTATCCTACTGCATGGATTACACCATCCATGAATGCATGCACGGGAGTCCCAACAGGTCCACCGAGGTCGATTCCGACATGGACTGTCCGACCATCAGAAAAGAGATCAGTAGTATAGATTCCTCGAATCTCATCATACCTTCCAACTGTCCAAATTGAATCAGGCGAACCATAGGGGGTAGAACCTGACAGGTCCAACACTGTAGGAGGCTCGGGGAAGTTAACTACGGGGCTGTAGGACTCGGATTCCCAATGCACCATGAACACCTGAGGTAGGGAATCCGCTATGAGGGTCCTCCTCAGAACAAGGGCAGGGTGAGCACATCGAATCCCTCGCGATTCTTCTTCTACTCGCGCCCTGTCTCTCAATGGCAGACCGTTTACATTCTATCCTCGATGGAGATCGGGACGCCAAATCTAGGATTCTGACGGTACCCGGAATCTCAATGTTCCTGATGTTGACTATTATTGGCTCCAACATCCTATTCCTCGGCAGGCTAAGTATCCCTGCTATCCTGATTCTCTGTATCACTTGCGAAATCGGTCTACGATGGGTCATGATGAAAGCCGGTTGCTCGATTCAGATACCGGAATGGGAGTTCTCAAATGACGATTATTGGGTATTAGCCATCGCCGTAACTGGAACATTCGCATTAATGGCCCCTCACCTCCTCTTCCGAGAACCATTGGGCATAGATTGGATTGGATTCGCATCGATTGCTGAAGCATACGCATCCATCGGAACTGCGACCATGGTTGGACCTACAGATGGAGGCTGGTTGTACCCTCCAGCAGTCCCCGGGACTGCCGCAGCTCTAATGGTCATCACAGGCATCGAATCTCATCGTGCGATTTCCCTGTTGGGGCATCTCGGCATCGCTCTACTGTGTGCCGGCCTCGCCGGGATCATGGGCCGAAACAGAGCCAGCGGAGCAATGCTCGTTGCCATCGTCCTTGGTGCAGGAATCTTCGCTAAGAGTCTCGATTCGGGACACCCTACAATCCTCTCCCTACTACCCCTCATCCCTCTCCTTATGTTGGTCCTAAAACCTCGGGAGAATCGCAACGAACTTTGGCTATTGATTGCATTTTTCAGCATTGCTTCCGCCTTTACTATTCATCCGACTGGAGGCATCTATGCAGTCCTTCTTCTGCTTGCAGATCAGGTTCATGAGAGCGTCTTCAAAACCAAGGAGATTCGGGTATTATTCGGCTGGACTATCGCCATTGGATTAGGCTGGATTATTGTAAATGAGATTCTCAATGGTTTGGTAACAGGCCCAATCACTGCTGAATACGGATGGCAAGGTGGAAGTCACTTGCTCCGATGGAATATGCCCCTGCTTCTGGTTGCCTTATGGGGATTCAAGCGAGGTTACCAATCAATGGAGGCACGAACCCTCATGGCATGGTTCATTCTCCTCTGGCTGTCAAGCTTCATCCATCTCCTCAATGGCCTTGAAGGGTCAACTTTCCTTACTGTGAATGCGCTTATTCTCTACAGTATGGCCATGCATGGATTCCACATCCCGCTTGCTTGCCTCGCTGCATTCGCCATCTCCCCCAACCCTAACGGTTGGTTCCAACGGCCAGATACAATGGAGATAGCACCACTCCCCAATCCGATCTCTCCTCAAATCCTCCACACATGTTTCGCAATAGGAGGAGTTCTCCTCCTCTTCACCCTTGCTTGGTTTGGTTCCCTGGCAAACCATCCCGAACTATGGGCTCGTACCGAAGGAGATGCTGAATTACAGTCTTCATTGGACCTCCCGGAAGGAAGCATCGTCTACGTCGAGAATCGACCTTGGGGCCATGTCATTGGAATAGAGGCCGGCATCCAACGAACTGCTCATCCCCACGTAGGAATTACGCTTGTGGAAGAAAGCATACAGAACATGGTTCACAATTCAATCGTGTGGGACGATGCAGATCGAATTGCCGAACTCGGTGTGACTCATGCAATCTCAAGCCCTAGAGGAGAAATCGGGTTCCATCTTGCCGAATCTAATCATTGGTCAATCGACCAAGAAATTGATGGTAGTCGACTCTGGTCATTTCATTCAGAACCGACTACCGAATCTACACTCTCCCACACAATACATCCAATCAACTCGATTAGTTGCAATGATGGCTGTGAATGGCGTTTGTCTCCTTGGACAAATCTGTATCCTTGGAGGACTACAACAGTCGTAGAAGAACGGGCCTTCCTAACGAATGGAGGAGTCGATGAGGTGATCGAAATTGCTGAATCGTTCAATTCCGATTTAGCTCAGATAACCGTAGTCCTTGAAGCGAATCCAGGAGTGATTATCACACTAGAAGTCGATGTTGGAGGCAACTCCTCGACGGTACGACAGACAATGGAGGGACGATTGACCACGGTGACAACCACCGCGGAAATAACTGGCAACGAAACACTCTCAGTCCGTATCCGAGCGGACACGACAGAGGGAGTATGGTTGAACCCTCAAGGCATCTCAGGCAGAGGTGACCGAATCATTGACTCGAATGGAGCATGGATTCATTGGATTGAAGTTCAGGAGGAACTAACATGAGAGGACTAACATTACTCCTCCCAACACTGGATGAAGCAGAGGCTCTCGCCAGTGTGATTGGACGAATTCCACGAGATGCTCTCGAAAGCGCAGGATATCAACTCAGAGTCGTCGTTATTGATGGTGGTTCAACAGACGGAACCAAGCAAATCGCCCAATCATTGGATTGTGAGACTATTCAACAAGCCGGTGGGCGAGGAAAGGGAAATGGCTTACGAGAAGCATTTCAACACTTCATACAAACAGACGATGAACTTCTAGTGCTCATGGATGCAGACGGAACTTACCGTCCGGAAGAGATTGTAGATCTCTTGGAACACCTCATGTCATCTGATGCGGAAATCGTCATCGGATCACGTATGAAGGGTACGATTGAATCTGGCGCCATGACTAGACGAAACTACGTTGGGAATCGAATCCTAACATGGCTCGCTGTCGTCCTCTACAGTCGCTATGTCTCCGATCTATGCACTGGATACTGGGCCTTCAAACGCGCCGCAATTGAAAAGATGCGTCTGAACTCGACTGGATTTGAGATTGAAGCAGAGATGTACACTTCTGCAGTTCACGAAAGAATCAACATGACTGAAATTCCGATTCATTATGACTCACGAATCGGCCAATCGAAACTTGGTTCAATCCGTGACGGAATCCGCATAGCGATGAAGTTACTCAAGCGTCGATTAATCCGGCAACCAAGATCATGAAACCAATGAACGAAGGCCATCCGTGAAATCCATCTGCGCAGACCATCCCAATGCCTTCATCAAAGCCTCAGAGGTTCCACTACTGTGCAGAATATCGCCCTCACGCGGAGAATTAAATTGGACGACTGGAGATACGCCGATTGCATCTCCGAAGGCTTCAATCGTCTCGAGTAAAGTTCTGGTCTGACCGGAGCAGACATTGAGAGCTTGGGCATGTACGGGTGATTTTGTACCCTCCAATTCTAATGAGGCGAGAACCATCGCGAATGCTTGAACCACATCAGAGACGTGGACAAAATCACGGGTTTGAGTACCGTCACCAAAAACGGTCAAGGATTCTTGGTTACGTAAGCGCTCACTGAAAATGGTGAGTACTCCACTGTATGGTGAACCAATGGGTTGGCCTACGCCGTAGACATTGAACAGACGCAAAGCACATGCGCCAACATCCGCCCTACCAATTATGGCCGACTCGGCAGCCTGCTTATCGAGGCCGTATACCCCGATTGGAGCGATTGGATGAGATTCAGAAATAGGCAGAAACTCTGGCACCCCGTAAAGAGCGGAGGTGGATGCATGGACCATCGCGACAACGCCCGCCTTAGCAGCCTCATCGAAGAGATTGATTGCAGCCCTCTGGTTGACTCGTTCGCTGAGAGATGGATCCCCCTCGCAGCGAGGTACAGAAGCAATCGCAGCAAGATGTATCAGAGCGCTACAATCCTCCAATGCTTCGGATCGAGATACTGAATCAGCAACGTCACCCACAATGAACCGGACGTTTGGCTCACCTTCGATTATTCGGCCAGTAGATAGATCGTCGAGGACAGTTACCATCCGGCCCTTGCTCAAAAGGAGTTTAACCAGATGTCTACCGATGAAGCCTCCTCCTCCAGTGACAAGAACCCTGTTCCCCCTCATATTTCTGGAAATACTGCTTATGCTGATGAAAATTTTGTTGGCAGTTAGATACTGACAAGGACTTGGGCGACGATTCAATAATCACAGCATGACACGCCGAAGATAGGGGCAGGTTCGTGGAAGGAGGCGTTGGAGTTATTCTTCTCGGCGCGGGAGGCCTTGTTGCTCAACGTATCCAAGAACGCCTTGCATCTCATCCATTGTTCAGACTAGAGAAAGTTGCAGGATCCCCTGACACCGCTGGCCGTAGACTTACTGACCTCAGATGGGACTTAGATTCGCCTCGGCCAATCAATCTCAAGAACATCATCCTATCAATGAAGGAACTGCTGGACACCTATGATCCAAATAAGACCCCAATCGCTTTCAGTACGCTTCCAGCGAATATCGCAGCTGAGGTTGAACCTGCTCTCGTAAAGAGAGGTTGCCGCGTCTATTCGAATGCATCTACACACCGAATGTTGCCTGATATCCCACTCATCATTCCAGAGGTCAATGGAACTGCACTTGAGCGAGGAGATTTCGAAGGTGCAGGTATTGTCTGTTCAACCAACTGTACAATCATGCCTGTTGCGATGGCATTAGCTCCAATTCATCGCGCATATCGTATCCGAAACGTACGAATCAGAACAGAGCAGTCTTTGTCGGGCGGGGGCGCTAATCTTCTTCGAAGGGGACGATTAGGAGGGACATTCGATCGAGAAATACCTGGTGAAGCAGAGAAGATGGAAGAGGAATTACGCCGATTACTTGCAGACATTGATGAAGATGGCAACGAGGAACATGCAACGTTTGACGTAGATATCGAATGCTCCAGAGTGAGTCGGCCCTTTGGTCACGAAGTACACATCGAGGCTCGAACCGAGAAGATGATTGATGAAGAAGAGGTCCTCCGCCTATGGACGACTTGTTCCTCAGTCCTTCATCTTCCACTTCCCTCCTCTCCAACTTTCCCACTCATAGTCCGAGAGGCAATTCATCCCGATAGGGATCTACAAGCCGGAAAGGAAGCATCAGAATCTTCCGGATTTGATCTCAAACAAGGAATGGCCATCGTTGTGACTCCCCCTATAATCGAAAATGGGTGGATTCGATGGAGCGCATTTTCCGCGAATACGATTCGTGGTGCAGCGGGTGGCTGTGTACTGCTTGCCGAGTTCGATACACAACTAAAATCACGTTCATGAAATATCACGGATTCGCGTGATTGCTATAACCGCCTTCATGTTGGAAACGACATGGCCCGCACGGAGATGAAGCGAGGAACTCTCAAGGGCATCACAGTTGGTTCAAACGAAGGGAGAACACATGTCCTTCTTCTGATGCCGCGTGCACATCGCCCTGACTACGAATCCAAGATTGATATGATCGCACATACCGAGACGGTACACTCTACCTATCTTCGCCCCCGTGAAGGCAAGGATGCCATTCGTGATTCCGGCATGGAACCCGATGACCATTCATTCCATCTGATTAACATCGCAACAAGAGACCTTGGAGTATGGATGCAGAATCTCATCCAGCAGGGTTGGAACCGATGCAATATGGAAATCATTCCGAACAATAGCAAGGCGATGGACATCATGTGCTTCGCACACCCATCAAGTACCGCTGTCGAACGTCTACCTCTGCCTTGGAACCCTTTTGATGTCGAAGGAAGATGCTACAATCACATCCCAGATGGGACTGCAATCATCGAACCTGCGCCTGAAGAACTAGATTCCGAAAAAGAATCAGAGAATCTCTCATCCACTGATTCGGATGATGTTGAAGTCGAATCAGTAGAGGCAATCGTAGAGACCACAAAAGTCGTTGTTGCTGAAGCTCCTGCATCGGAACTTCTGGAGGAAGAAGTGCGTAGAACGATTGACCTATTACGTGCGGATGGCATGGACATGATGCAAGTAATGGAGCACCCCAAGTTTGCCGAAGTATCAGAACGTGCAAGTGCAGCCAATGTGGATGTATGGACTATGGTAGTAAGTACATTCCAATGACGAACTGTTCATACCCCTGCAGCAATTGGTAGAGTCATGGTCCACTGTATGGAATGCGGCCGTGAACAGTCAGACGAGACCAAGTTCTGCAGGTATTGCGGAGAACGTACGCCGGGACCAGATCTAACCGCGGCACTCCGCAGGGAAGCAGCAGCTATCCAACAAGCAAAACAAAGCGGAACTACGCCGGCAACGAGTACACCTCAGTCCTCAGTCCGCACTGGGCACCGCCTTGGTGGGGCATAACCCCGCCATCTGGAGGGATACATTCCATGCGTATGCGTAAACTCGCCATGACGCTCTCTCAACTCCCACGACATCCACTGAAGGAGCCTACTCTAGAACAGTACAGCACCGACGGAGAAGTGGCGGCGAAATGGCTAGCATCAATCGACATGAAGGAACCCTTCGAAGAAGTTGATGGAGTCATTGATTTGGGTGCAGGGAATGGAATTCTTGGAATCGCTGCACTCCTCCTAGGAGCACCCCATGCGGTCTTCGTCGAGATTGATATGGAAGTATGTGAAGTTCTTCAGAAATCGATTGGATTGATGGGATTCAATGACAGATGTCGAATCATCAACGGAGATGTCACGGATATAGGTGACAATCTTGTCCATGATGTTGTGATCATGAATCCTCCTTGGGGCCGTCAGACGCCGAAGGCAGACAGGCCGTTTCTCCTTGCTGCCGACCGCTGTGCACGTTCGACTATCCACCTCCTCCACGGTCGAGGAGCAGCTCACATCGACCCATGGGCGGAAAAGGCGGGATGGGACTCCAATCGCTGGATGGAGGTCGACCTACCCCTTCCAGCAAGCTACCCTCACCACACCAGAAAACGTGGCTCCACCGAGGCTTCGATGTGGTGGTTGGAACGTCCGACGCGTTGAAAGGGAACTGTCCGGTCCCTATGTTCGATGTCCACATCAGATGGCGCCTTCGTCACCCCGGGAATGGTCCTCGATATCGACGGTGAAGTCGAAACCGGATCGGGAATTGGAACAACGGAACGCGGCTGGATTGCACTCCGTCCTGGCCGAGTTGTCATCTCTGAAGGCAAAGCCGATGTCATCAGTTCCGGTTCTACTCCAAGAATCCCTCAAATCGATGAAATCATCATCGGAAGAGTTACTCGACTCCATACCAAGACCGCGGAGATTGAGATTCTCCATATCGAAGGCCGAGATGATGCAGACAGGACCTTAGACACATTTCACCGCTCTGCAGACATCTTTGTCTCGGAAATCGTAGATCGTTTCATGCCATCTCCCGGAGATGGTATGAGGACCCGTGATGTGGTTCGTGCACGAGTCATCCAATCTGAGCCGATGGTGAAAGCAAGTTGCAAGGGCAATCCAGCACTTGGTGTCCTACACGCGATTTGCCCGGTATGCGGCAAGTTCCTGTCTGTATCTGATAAGGTTGCAGATCAAAACGTCACCTGTAGCCGATGCGATTACACCGGTTATCGGGCACTATCCAATGGATACGGGCACGGGCACATCCTCCCAGACGGTGTTGACCTCAGCGAATTAAATCGCGGAGGTGAACGCTGGACTCCGGAGATGGATGGACGTCTCGGCCACAACGGAGCACGCCCCTATCTATCTCCTATGGCAGACCATCGCCGCGGTGAGGATCACAAGATGCCTGCCAATCAAGCGAACCGCCCAGTCGGACGGGATGGGCGCCCTCGACGAGAAATGCACGCAACTAAATGCACACTCTGCGGTACTGACACCAAAGTTCCCTTCGAACCAACTCCTGGCAAGCCGATTAGGTGCCGAGACTGCATGGACAAGGTGAAGGAAGGAAACGCTAGCAAAGAGGAACTCTCCAAAGAGCGTGAGGTCATCAACGAAATGCGAAAGAAGGCCGAAAAAGAGGCTGGTGTGAAGTTATTCGTTGGAGGCATACCTCATGGAGCGAGTGAGGAGGAGTTACGATCCATTGTCGAGGCGCATGGAGAGGTCCGAAAGGTAGACATTGCCCACGATAAGGAGGGGAATCCACGCGGATTCGGCTTCGTTGTATTCGCTGATCCAGATGAAGGACGGGCTGCCATCAAAGCCCTCAACGGTACTGAACTCGGTGGTCGGAAACTTCGCTTTGAGGAATCAAACTCAGACAGTAGGCGCGGCCGAGGAGGAAAAGGCGGTCGTGACCGTGGAAACCGGGGCCGAAGAGAGCGCCGGGACCGCAACTAAACAAGCGATGGATGAAAGGCCTTAGCATCCATCCTCACGAAGGAGGAAGGACATGACTTGGCTCGTGATTGACGGGTATGAGGATGAGCCGGCTGCCTTCGGCGTCCCACCCTACATTGGCTTCCATGTACGCTACATCTGTGGCGTCCTCTCCTCGAGAGGTATCGATTACGAATACATCACGATAGACCAGTGGAGATTAGGAATACGTCCAGAAGGTATCTCGGATGGGCGGATTGAAGGCATCGTTCTAATTGCTGGTGCAGTCGTACCTGGAAAATATCTTCGCGGCACACCCATCTCCCTCAAGGAGACCGATCATCTGATCCGATCCCTTCCACGTACGACACCGTTCCTCGCCGGGGGGTGGGCAATTCGAGGATGGAAGCAGCAGGGTTGGAGTCCGCTACGAAGAAACCTCTTCCTTTCCGTCCAAGATGTCGATGCAACTCTGGAAGGTTTTCTTGAAACTGGTGAATGGTCTCATCGTCGCCGTACGGCAGAACAGTGGACTCAATGGGCACAAGAAGGCGCGAAGAGTCGCGCTGTAACGGATCATCCGGATCTCGGCGATGAGGAAAATACGGGCCCATTAACCTACGAAGTTGAGGTGTATCAGGGCTGTGTCCGCTACAAACGGGGATGCCGATTCTGTATCGAGCCAAAGAAAGGCGTCCCTATCTGGCGGACACCCGAAGATGTCATCGAAGAGGTAGGAATTGCGATTGATCAAGGTGTCCGCCACGTTCGCCTTGGTGGCATGACCGATGTGTACACATACATGGCTGAAGGTGTTGTTGATCTTGAGTATCCCATTCCAGATCCCGAACCAATCGCTCGTCTACTTCATGGCCTAAGAGAGGACGAACGGATAGAGACACTTCACGTCGACAATGGTAATCCAAGTATCATCGCTGAGAACTTGGAACCTGCAACTGAGATCACAAAGACGTTGGTTGAGACCCTATCAGATGGAGCTGTTCTCTCCTTCGGTCTCGAATCTGCTGACCCCGCTGTCCATGAAGCAAACTGGTTAAACTGTGATTCAAATCAACTCAAGACAGCAATTGAACTAATCAACAGATACGGTCGAGAACGTGGGCCACGTGGGCTCCCAAAGTTACTTCCAGGGCTAAACTTCATCGCAGGCCTGAAAGGAGAAAACGATGCGTCCTACGACCTAAATCGAGACCTCCTCAAAGATATCCGAGAATCCGGCTATTGGATGCGAAGAATCAACATTCGCCAAGTCGAAGGACGAGGATTTCAAACCGTTCAAGAAAGGCCGTTCAAACAATTCAAGGAGTGGGTGAGAAACGAAATTGATGCACCACTTCTCAAAGAGATGTTTCCCCTAGGTCAACGCCTAAACGATGTGTACTGGGAAGCCCACGATGGGCGAACAAGGCTACCTAGACATGTACAGGAGCCCATACATCGTGATCCAAGTATTATCGGGAGATCCGGGCTTACGATGGGGAGGCAGATTGGTGCATACCCAATTCTAATCGGCGTGAACTATCACATCCCACTCGAATCAATGAGTGATATCATCGTCACCGGTCACGGAGCAAGAAGCATCACGGGCATAGAAAACAATCTCGATCCGAATCTAATGACTGAACGGCAATTCAGCTGTATCCCCGGTATCGGTGAACGCGGAGCATCACGGATAATGGCAAACCGGGCAGAACGGATGAGAAGGGCACCTGAAGCACTCCCATTCGAATCATTAGATGACATCTTCGAAAGTATCGACATTGCGGAACCAGAATTCGCATCGAGAATCATGAAGGTGGACAAATGAATGTTCAACATGCCTTATTGGAGGCAGCAGAAAGGCTGCGAGATCTCACAGAACAACTCACACCGAAACTTTTGGATGAATGCGATAATATCGATTGGATCTACAATCCTCTGATTTACGCATGGGCGCCACACAGCGAATACATTCGTCGCCATGGCACTCAAGGCGCACACACTATGCTCGTAGGAATGAATCCGGGACATGGCATGGGCAACACTGGAGTCCCATTCGGCTGTCCAAAAATGGTAAGAGAAGTTCTTGGCATCGTAGACCTCCCAGTCGATCAACCTCCACTAATTCATCCAAAGCGGCCGATATACGGGCTCGAACATCCAAAACCCGAGGTTTCAGGAACTCGCATCTGGAGTGCACTCTCAGAAGCCTTTGGCACGGGAAATGCCCCTGGTAAGCACGTGTATATTGTGAATCACTGCCCACTTTGGATGTTTAATGAGAAAGGAACCAACATCACACCCGACAAACTACGAGGCCCTACTGCAGATAGGCTTCGTAATGTCTGTGACGAACATCTCAGAGAGGTTGCGAACATACTCAATTCCAATGTCATCATAGGAGTAGGGCGCTATGCACAGAGACGAGTTGAAACCATCTTCCAAGGTTCCGAAACCGAAGTTAGAAATGTTCCACACCCTAGCCCAGCAAACCCTTTTGCAAATCGAAATGGGGGTGCAGACTGGAGAGTTGCCTTCCGTACTGTGCTAGGAATCTAACGACGATAACGCCTGAATGCATTTATCCCCATCGTCAGTAGAATGAGACCGAGTAGAATTGAACTCCAATCTAGCGTACTTGTAATCATCATTGTCTCAGCGGACTGAGTGCCTTGGCCACCACCGCCACAACCGGCTGGAGGAGGGCCGATACCGGGACCCCATGTCACCCCATAGCCGGCACATGGATCATCTCCTCCACCTCCGCCGTTACCACCGCCTGAATCTGGAACTTCACCATGGTAACAAATCAGGAAATACGGGAACCCCATCTCCCCAATCCCATTCTCAATCGAAGAATGATAGTGGTAAATGCCCTGAGGGAAATCTGGAGTTGGCCCAAAATGACCATTGCATACATCGAGATCACCCAATCCATCAACATATTCGTAGTCATCAATCCCATTGTAACCGGTTTCTCCATCCTTCAGCTGGTATGATGATTTCATCTCTGTTATCTGGCCATTACCATCATCGCCATAAATTCCGTAAATTGGATAGCCATCAAAAGCAACGCCAATTACAGGAGATGAAACTTCAGAATCTAGCGAAGAAGGGAATGAGTAATCCAACCATCCCTCATTAGCGGACTCATTAGGGTGCCAATGCATGAGATTTGCATCTGCATGATAATGATAGGTACCTCCTGCGGAATGACCATACCCGATTCCCAGCCAAATCTGCTGTCGATCTTCTTCGTATTCGCCATGGTGGTAAGCAACTGCATCTCCACCTGGGCCATCTTCTGGACCAAAGAATGGTACTCCATTCATGCCATAAGCAATTGATCCCCGATCAGCTGCACATTGGTATGACCCACCTGCTGAAGGGCAATTAGTAGAGGAATGGCCTCCTGTAGTATCATTTACTGGCTCACGCGGAATAATGAGTGTGTATGATTGCGCTGTCGCACAACAACCCGGTCCTGATTCAAGATCATGATTTGGGATTCCATTCATTGTGATTGTGACATTATTGTCATCGGTCGTGACAGTTACCTCACAGACATGATTGTCGTCACCAGTCGTATTGTAATCGTCAATACCAGTACCAGTACCATTTTGACACAGGAATTTATCCATCCAGAATTGGGCGAGATCAGAAGCGTCATAGCCACTGTCGTCAATTAAATCACAACCGTCGGGGATACCATCAGAATCTGAATCCATGGAGTCATCATGACCGGGACAAAGATCTGCGTCGTCGCTCACTCCATCACCATCGTCATCGTCATCACAACCATCAGGAGTTCCATCCTCATCTGCATCGATATGATCGTCGTGACCAGGGCAGATGTCTAGTTCATCGTTGACACCATCGCCGTCAGTATCAGGGATTGCATCGTCAAATTCAATGAGAACTTGGTCTCCATCGAGTAATGCGATGAGATGCCACTCTACGTTCTGAGTTACTCCGTTCACGGAGACAGTTACATTGGATGGATCAACAAAAAGAGGAAACAACTCATTGCTGAAGATTTGTGAGATGTTCCATATCTCAAAGAACAAAGTTAGGTTGACTGTCATCTCTTCATAGGTCTCAATGTGAAGTTTACCAGTGTCGTCATGAGTATGAATAAGATGCATTTTTTCGGGGCATGCCGATGTATCGATACCCATTCCTGATGGGATTATGACTTGGCTTCCTCGAATACTGATGTTGAGAAACGGATGGATATGCATTGCAAGATCCTGATGGCTGTCAAGACATTGTTCTGCGAGAGTAAGTGGTGCTGTTTCCTGCTCTGTATCATTTGTCGCTTCCTGCGTCTCATTTGTAGAGGTAGTCTCATTCCCCTCAGGCTCGGTCGTAGAATTATCACTGGAATCAACCTCATCGTCGCCTGAATCAATGACGATTAGAACGCAATCCGTATCTGAATTGGGTGCTAGTTCGGTTCCTTCCGGACATTCGGTCACACTATCTTCCAAGATTATTTCCTCAGGGGTATCGTTAGTAAAGATACATCCTGATAGTGGCGCAGCAAATATGAGAGCCGAAAGTAAAATCGGAAGAATACTTGACTTCATAGTTGAGGTCAACCTAAACAATCCCATATCAATGAATTGTGGTAAAGTCCCGAATAATGACCCAAAAAAACCGCCGGTGTGTATATGTGGCACACCCGACTTGGTGGGTTGAGGAATAGCCATGTGGAACCCCCCTCCTGAAGCCTTGAAAGCACTACCTGAAGATCGTGACTGGAGCGGACCATCAGACCAGTATGGCGACCCTAAGACCCTCTACGACATGGTACGCAAATCCGTTGACATGTGGGGATCTGACACCGTACAATGCACCTACATCCCTGGAGAAGGGCTTGAGCGTGTCCCAATTACTCGAGGCCAGTTTCACGATAATATTCAGGCTCTCGCAGCAGGTATGCGGGCCGCTGGTGTCAAAGAGGGCGATCGCGTCCTACAGATTGTCGACACGAGCCCCCAGTTTGCCATGATTTTCTATGCTGCAAATATGCTAGGTGCAGCCGCATCTGCTGTTTACACGAACATGAAGATGAAGGAGACCATCCACTGCTACAATCTTGCAACCCCGAGCATTCTCTTCGTTGCATCGGGAGACATTCTCGCTAACTTCAGTGCTGCAAAAGGTGATGCTGAGTGGCCAAATGCCGGAGCAGTTCTACTAGACAACGAAATTCCAGATGAAATTCCAGAAGGACTCAAAGTCCAGACATGGATGGATTTCATTCAGGCCGGCCGAGCAGCAGAACCTGTTAACGATCCATGTATGGATCCTCACAAGCTCGCAAGCCTGATTTTTACTTCTGGAACCAGCGGTTTTCCAAAGGCAGTGATGCTATCCAACTGGAACGTCCTACACAATGTCCTAGCAATCCAAGGTCGAGCTCCTCTCTGGCCTGGTCGACGGACTGCATGCTTCCTACCATTCGCTCACTCCCTCGCTCAAGCCGGCGATATGAGTGCAATGATTTACTTCGGCGTCGAGGTCCACTATGTATCTGATTTGCTGAACCTAGTGAACGAGGTGGGGGAGATCCGACCACACATCATGCTCTGTGTACCCCGTGTCCTAAACCGATTCCATAGCCGTATTTTAGCAGGTATCGAAGAGGGTTCTGGAATCAAGAAGCGGCTTGCTAAGTCGGCTCTTGCTACCGCAAAGAAGCGTACCCTAGCCGCACCAACAGAAATGGTTGCCGTACCCCCTAAGGGATTGAAAGACAAGATTCTGACCAAGCTTGCGATTACCAAAATCCGTGAACGACTTGGTGGCGAACTAGATCTAATGATTAGTGGTGGCGCACCACTCGACCCCGAAATTGCACTCTTCATCAATTGCCTTGGCATCACAGTACTCGAGGGCTACGGATTGTCAGAGACCGCTCCACTTGTATCCTTGAATGGATGGCAAGACGACTATGCATCGATGTCCGGAACTGTTGGTCGAGTAATACCTGGTGTTGAAGTTCTGATTGACCAGGATGCATGGGATGATCCCGATTCTGAGGATGGTGAGATTCTAGTCCGCGGACCTAATGTCATGCTTGGTTACTGGAATAATCTTGAGGCGACTAACGAAGTCATCATGGATGACGGCCATCGGACCTTCCGAACTGGTGACCTGGGACGTCTTATCGATGGATTCGTCAAGATTACTGGTCGCGTGAAAGAGCAATTCAAACTCCAGAACGGTAAGTACGTTGCTCCGTCCCCTCTCGAAGAGCAACTCAAACTGTCCCCTCTCATCGAACAAGCCTCCGTCGACGGACGTGGCAAAGTCGGCACCTATGTCATTATCCAACCAAATGAGCATGCGATGATGGCTGCACTCACATCAGAGGGAGTTCAGACATCTGCCAACTTCGAAGACACCTGTGCCATGGAAAATGTCAATTCTTGGATGCTTCAGAAGCTCTCTGATGAGGTCATGACACCTCAGAACTGGAAGGGATACGAGAAGCCAAGGACGATTATCATCGATCATCGTGAATGGACGACTGAAGACGTCCTCACACCAAAGATGTCGGTCAAGCGTCGTGTTCTTGAAAAGCGCTTTGCGGACCGCATCGCACAAATCCCTTGATGGCGGCGCACCTTCATGACGCCTGAGCAGTGGCTCGGTCTGGCTACCGTCTGCACCTTGGGTGCTATGTCGCCGGGGCCGTCGCTTGCGTTCGTGATGAGGAACACTATGGCTGGAGGACGGCGTGTAGGCCCCATCACTGCAATTGGCCATGGAATTGGAATTGGCTTCTACGCATTCGCATTTGTAGCACTACTATCGGGGCTCCTTGCAGCCATGCCTTCTCTTGAATCAGGACTGCGATGGACTGGTATCGCTCTACTGATTACCTTTGGTGGACTTCTAATGAGGTCATCTTTCAGTACCGAAACAGAATCGGTTGTTTCCGAACCCGACGTGATGGAACGGAATCCATTCGCTGCAGGATTTGCAATCGCCTTCTTCAATCCAAAAATCGCAGCATGGATGGTTGCTGTTTACAGCCAGTTCGTCGAAGTCGACTCATCTCTCCTCACTATGGTAGGGATGGGTGGTCTTGCATTCGCAATCGACGCCACATGGTATGCTGTCGTGGCCGTCCTGCTCAGTGGTACGTTAGCAACTTCGTTGCAGGACCATGCCCAAACCGTCGATCGAATTGTAGGAGTTCTGTTAATCCTGAGCGGTATACTTCTAATCATATTCTGAGAATCAAATATCGTAAAGGAGATCCGACTTGGAATTCTCCCTCGTGGTCCAATAAATTTGGAAATAACAGCCTACCGCCATGACTACGAAGAGGATGATACGGTTCGTCAAATCAACAAAATCCAATGTAAGAGGTGTGCTCGCTCCGAAAATAAGTACGCTTGAACCCATCACAATCGCGACACCACCAATTCCAGAGGATGCAAGGAAACCAATCGAACCAGACTGCTTCTTGAGCATAACCACACCTGCAAAGAAGCCAACATAGGAAATCGCTGTCTTCATCAGAAGTTCTGTCGGATAATATGGTTCAATCACTGTCATGACCATCATAGTAGCGAAAAAGCCAATCCATCCGCTGACAAGAATATGGATTCGTTTAACAAATCTGAATACTAGCGCTCCAGCTATTAGGCCCACTACTCCAGCAAGGAGGAGCATTTCGTCACCAGCAACAGGAGACGATTCCATTGCACCTGCAGCGCCATAGACGGTGAGACTGACGGCTCCGCCGATTCCAAGACCGATTAGCCATGCAAGAATGCGGAAACCGAAGAAGGCGCAAATTACCCCTCCTACCAGCAAGAGTATAGCAACCTCTTGAGCAAAGGCTTCAATCTGGTCGAGCACGCCGCCTAATCCCAGCATAGACCCGACCATGCACTGAATTAACAATAGAAAGGTCATAGCCGCTTCGGCGAATTCTCATCACCGCAAAGTATCTCTGAGCTAATCCCATTCATGGAGTACAAGAGTCGTAATGTAAGCGATGACCTCATTGCAGAGCGCATTATCGGAAAGAACATGGTCAGCACCGATGAGGGTGCCTCTGGCGAAGATGCCATTCGTGCATCTGATGGCAAGATGCCGCTGCGGATAGTCACTGCTGCAGCAATATTCGACGGCCATGATGCAGCGATTGGGATCTTTCGTCGCATATTCCAATCGCGAGGATGTGAGGTCATCCATCTTGGACACGACAGAGGAGCGGATGAGGTCGCACGAGCCGCAATCCAAGAGGACGCCCACGCAGTCGCAATCACATCGTACCAAGGCGGCGCCGTGGAGATGTTCACCCATACGAAGCAAATCCTCGATGCTGCTGGATTCGAGCATGTGTTCCTTTGTGGCGGAGGAGGGGGGACCATCCTCCCACAAGAAATTCGTCTTCTACGCGACGAGAATATCGCTCGAATTTACTCGCCTGACGATGGCAGAAGTATGGGGCTCACCGGGATGGTTGAAAACGCCATGCAAACCGCTGCAAAAATTGATCTTCTCGATGAGGATCGTTATGCTGAACTTAGTGGACCGGTAGACGCATCAGACCATGGTGCAGTCGCGAAGTTACTGACCCTAGCTGAAAACGGGGATAGTGGACTTTACCACTCTGTGCTAGAATCTACGAGAAGTCGACCCAAGGGGGAAGGGTGCCCAGTCATTGGCCTAACTGGGACTGGAGGCGCGGGGAAATCCAGCCTCACTGACGAACTTATGCTCCGCATCCAGAGAGATAACCCTGGACTACGCATCGCACTACTCGCCACCGATCCAACTCGGAAACGAACGGGGGGGGCTCTCCTCGGCGACCGCATTCGCATGAACTCGCTCGCAGACGACCACCTATTCATGAGGTCCTTTGCGAGTCGCGATAGTGGCCGCGAACTTGCCGATTGCATTGGACGAGCTATCGAAACCTGCCAAGCGGTTGGATTCGATCTTATTGTTTGTGAGACGAGTGGAATAGGGCAAGGCGACGATGCAATTACTGAAGTCGCTGATGTTTCGATGTATGTCACTACACGTGAATATGGTGCACCATCGCAACTTGAGAAGCTCGCAGCCTTGGACTTTGCAGACCTCGTCGTCCTAAACAAGTTCGACAGAGCCGGGGCAGAAGACGCTTTTGCTGAGATTCGTAAGCAAGTGAAACGGAATCATGAGGTATGGGATGCCCCGGATGAAAGTCTACCCGTTATCCCCACTATCGCATCCCAATTCGCTGATGCAGGAGTGGACCTACTCTGGGAGAGGCTCGCTGCCCTCCTCAATGACCGCATGGGGACTATGCTCACCGCAGCCGAGCCACTTCTCGGCGAGGGAGGCCTCCCCTCTCGAAACGCGCCAATACCTCCAGAGCGCCAAGGCTACCTAGCTGAAGTCGCGGCTTCCATCCGCAACTACCACCGAGATGCAGAAACCATAGCAGACAACATTCGACTCGTGCAACAGCTGGAAGCGGCCGCGAAGAGGATGGAAGAGGGAGGCAAAAATGCAGCATCGAACGACCTCAAGAATGAGGCAGATGAGCTTCGGAAGGAAGTCCCTGACGAGGCTTGGAACGCACTAGATGAGTTCGATACCTACGCCAATGCATACCGTTCAGGGGAAGCGTCCTACACCGTCAGAGGACGCGATATCCCTGTCGAGACGACAACACGCACACTCTCTGGATTGGATTTACCGAAAGTTGCTCTACCCGAAACCAAAGATCGAGGCGACCTCTATCGGTGGATCGCAAAGGAAAACCGCCCAGGCACATTTCCATTCACAGCCGGTGTCTTCCCATTCAAGCGACGTGACGAACTTCCTGTTCGAATGTTCGCAGGAGAAGGTAGTGCTGAAAGGACGAACAAGCGCTTCCATTTCCTCTGTACCGACCAGCCGTTCAATCGACTATCCACAGCCTTTGACTCCCCATCACTCTATGGACGCGACCCTGATGAACGACTGGATATTTTCGGCAAGGTCTGCGAATCAGGGGTGAGCATCAGCACAGTAGATGAAATGGATCGACTCTTCGAAGGATTCGATCTATGCGACCCAAACACTAGCGTCTCAATGACAATCAACGGCAACTATTGGTGGCACCTTGCCGCCTTCTTTACAGTCGCAATCCGCCAACAGATGCGTGCATTCGCCTCCGAGAACAATCGAGAGCCGTCAAAAGATGAAGCCGAAGAAATCCGGGCAAGAACACTCTCCACTGTCCGAGGCACAGTCCAAGCAGATCAACTCAAAGAGTCAATGGGGCAGAACACACTTGTCCTGAACCTCGACACAGCGCTGAAGTTGATGGGAGATGTAGCGGAGTTCTACGTAGACAACGAGGTAAGGAATCACTACTTCGTATCCATCTCAGGATATCACATTGCTGAAGCCGGTGCTAATCCAATCACTCAGGCGGCTCTGACACTCTCAAATGGCCTTACCTATGTCGAGTTATTTCGCGCTCGTGGACTCGATGCTAACAAGTTCCTACGCAACTTCTCTTGGTTTTTCTCCAACGGAATGGACCCGGAATACAGTGTCATCGGCCGTGTTAGTCGCCGCATCTGGTCTATTGCGATGCGCGAGATGTATGGCGTAGGAGAACGTGGCCAGAAGCTGAAGTACCATATCCAATCATCAGGTCGCTCCCTTCACGCCCAAGAATACACATGGAACGATTACAGAACAACAATGCAAGCCCTGTACGCTCTCGCGGACAATGCCAACTCACTCCACACTAACAGCCGGGACGAAGCCTTTGGAACCCCCACAGAGGATACAGTGCGCGATGCCGTAGCAATACAGCTAATCCTAAGTCGCGAATATGGTTGGTTACAAAACGAGAATCCACTCCAAGGATCCTTTGTCGCAGAATGGCTCACAGATCATGTAGAAGAGGAGATCCTAGGAATCTTTGAGGAAATGCACCGTAGAGGCGGAGTCCTCGGTTCACTCGAGGTTAATTACCAACGGAATCGAATTCAGGATGAATCAATGCTCTACGAACACAAGAAGCACGACGGCACTCTGCCAATCATTGGTGTAAACACCTTCACTGACCCCGAAGCAGAGGCACTGAACGCAGACAATGCCGACTCATTCGACATGGATGTAACTCGTTCAGACGAGAGCGAGAAGCGAATGGTCATCAAGCGAAATCGCAAATTCCAGGAAGAACACACGGAGGCATCCGAAGTGGGTATCGCTCAACTCAAGCAGGTCGCTAGAGAAGGCGGCAACCTCTTCGAAGCCATGATGGATATTGTCGAGGACTGTACTGTCGGCCAAGTAACTCAGGCCCTGTTTGAGACTGGTGGCAAGTTCCGCCGTAACATGTGATAAGGTCAAGCCTCAGAAGTAGCCATCGTAGCACTATGTGCATACACTGCAACTACAGCTCCAATCAATTGTGGCACGAAGTGCATCCAACAATCAGCAATCGCCATCTTGCCGGTAACCATCAGCATTCCAGTCACGGCAGGATTGAATGAGCCAAGAGAAATTGCACCGACGGTGAAAGCGCCAGCCATCACTGTGAAACCAATTGCTGCACCGTAGAATGGATTCCCATCCTGCTCAGTTGCAACGTTTAGGATCACATACATCAAAGCAAATGTGAACAGAAGTTCGGCTGCCAGAACTGCGACTGTCGTATCTCCGAAATCCTGAGCAGTAATTTCAGGTGCACCTGTTAGAACATGGAGACCTAGAAGACCGCCTACAACACCTGCAAGAACCTGTGCACCGATGTATACTGGGGCATCATCTTTGGAACAATCTCCTTTGATGAAGAGGGCGATTGTCACGGCTGGATTGAAGTGAGCACCAGAGATATGCCCGACTGCATAAACCATTACCATCAGCATCATACCAATCGCAACAGGTGCGAAAGTGCCTGCACTTCCAGCGACTGCTGCAATGAATATTGTCAGGGTCAGGAAAAGTGTACCAATGAATTCAGCAAGGCCTTTGGCAGTAGTAGTTGAGGACATGGTGCACACCTGTTATGACCTCATCTTAATCATGCATGGTCATCAAATTTGAGAAACACTGATTCCTTACCTCTGACAGGATGGGCAGAAGAAAGTAGAACGGTTAGATTGGACGATTCTCCGTATAGTATCGGAGCACTTCTCACTCTTGCAGAGTTCGCCCTCGCGCCCGTATACTCTGAAATTTACTGGAAACCACCCCACCTCACCATCACCAGTAACTCCTCGAAAATCCTGTAATGTGGAGCCGCCTGCTTCGATTGCCTGTTTGAGAACTACTCTCGTCTCTGATACAATTCGCTCTAAACGCTCAGTCGGTGAACCATCCTTGCGGACAAGTGTCATCGCAGTTCTTCGAGGAGATACACCTGCCCTGTGGAGGATTTCGCTAACGTATATGTTCCCAAGACCTGCAACGGTATTCTGGTCCAGGAGTGCTGATTTCATCGGCGACCTCCTCCCGCGTAAACGATCGGCGAGTGCCTTAGCATCGAACCTAGAGTCGAGGGGATCAGGGCCGAGGACACGTAGAAAGGGATCATTATCCATACAACCGGGTTCAATCAAATGCACATATCCGAAGCGGCGTGCATCTGTATAGGTCGCCTGAATTCCACCTTCAAACTCCATCACTAGGTGGTCATGAGGGCCATCACCCGTACCAATCGACGCTCCATGAGCGAAGGTTCCTGGAGTGAATGCGATGTCCGGGCCCGACAAAGTCCAACGTCCAGACATACCAAGCGAATTGAGTAGCATAATCCCATCCTGAATCCTGAAGACAAGGTACTTGCCGCGCCTTTCTATTCGTTGTACTTGCTTCCCTTCGATTCGATCTGCAAGACCATCGGGGAAAGGGAACCGTAAATCTGGCCGGCGTAAAATCACCCTTTTGATGGTGCGCTGTTCAAGATGAGGTGCAAGACCCCTGCGCACCGTCTCCACCTCTGGCAGTTCGGGCATGTATGGGCCAAGTAGCACTCCTCCATGAGGGTGTGGCTACAGCATTAGTCAGCACGGATTGCAAACATGACGTGTTGATCCTCGAATCCGCGGAGATCTATTCGCTCATCAAGTTGAAGATTAGAGTTAATCAGATGCTCCTCTGCTTGCGCAAATTTAGCTTCGTCACCTCCATCTGCCCAACGCTCAGAGGCGGCCTTCAGCGAGAGGAGAGCAACGCCGCCAGGGGCAAGGAAGCGTTCACAGATACGGATCATGAGTTCAACCTGACCTGCTTGAGAGACATCTTGGAGAATCCAAGGTACACGTTCAGGGACAAAGGGGGCAAAGTCGTCGAGACGACGGGCATCTGCAAGAACGGGAGAGATACCGGGACGGGCCCCTGACAATCGGATTAGATCCCGAATACAACGCGGCGAGAGATCAACAGCGACGATACGTCCTCCGTGATGATTACCAGAACCACACAGATGGTCGTGAAGATGAGAAATCGTCGTACCGTGACCAGCTCCTACGTAGAGTGCAGTCGAACCCGGCTCAGGAATCAAGAGAGAGGGATCCCTCTTGGTTCGAATCAATGCCGCTGCGAGTTTAGATGCCCGAGGATTCCACGACCTCCATTCAATCCGACCATCTCTCCGAAGGCTCTCGTCACGAAGGCGGACACCTTTCACCGCATTCCTAGTCCAAAGACCGCGACCACGACGCTGAACGCCCCAACCAATCTGCCCAGAATCGTCCGCCAAGGCATCACCTCCGCCGCTTAGACGGCGGCTTAGGATGTCGAGAACGAACTGCTTGAACTGCCTGTTCAACGGTGGCAATCTCCTCATCACCCCATGTCTTACCGCCATGCTCATCGACACGGACTGCAATCGAAGCCTTTCCAGCTACGAGGCGAGATATCTTCCCTCGAACCCAACGAGGTGACCTCGAAATCCAAGGGTGTTGGAAAATCATACCATGCTTTGGGGGAGGAGAACCTGTACGAAGATGTGCGAAGAACGCCTTCTCCGCTCCGAGAACTTGGACTGTGCTACTCGGTAGCCGAGAGAGGCGTGACCGTCCGTGTGCGGCCACCGTCATCCGTGCAGCCAATAGGGGCCCGAGAAGAGCACTAAGGGAGGGTACATGTGACTCCGCATGGTTACGAATGGCGAGCTCTGCGTCCTTAATTCGGTCCGACATCTCAACTGCAGAGGAGGCAGCCCCCTGGAGGGCGACCCATTCTTCAACCGTAGGAGGGTGCAGTGGTGATTCGGCTTCAAGCCTCTGAAGAAGGTCATCAAAGGAGGAAGAGGCAGCGGCTTCAGTGACAATATTACGACGCTGTTCATCGAGATCGATACCAGTTAGGAACAACCCTACCCACTCAACAACACGTGATTCCATAGTAGACCATCCGATACGCATCTCTTCGACGGCATGGACCAAATGTTCCATTCTCCGGTCTACATCACCCGCAGATTCCTCCAATCCACGCCGTGCGAGAATGACAGAGGCTTGGTCGAGAAGTGTCATCTCCTCGGTGCTAAACGAAGGCCAACTCTCCGGATTAATGGAAGAAGCCTCAACTTCAGGAAATCTCTCGGAGAGATCTCGTGCCTCTGGCGTCATACGGTTTCTTCGGATCATTTCGATACGATCGGCCACCAATCCTGAGGAACGGATACCATCCCAAACCGATTCGTCGATGATGACTCCTTGAGCATCAATGATACGAGCTAGACGCCAGTCCCAGTGCAGATGCATACTTCTTGGGGGAGGCTCCGATGCATGAAGGAAACGGAGCCCTAATCTCTCGCGAAGGGCTTTGGACCCAGTCGGGAAATTACGGCCATGGATATACGCCCCCTACTCCTTGTCGCCGCTGGCGGGGCTATCGGAGCCATTCTGAGATACCAGATTACACTTACACTACCTATGGAAAGTCATTGGGCCACGATGGGAATCAATCTACTTGGTGCACTCCTCTTAGGTATCCTCGCAGGAGGCCTCCACAGTGGTGGAGTCATCTCAGATGATTTGCTTCTCTTCCTTGGGACTGGTCTCCTTGGTGCCTTCACCACCATGAGTACATTCAGTCTAGATCTTGCTACCCTGTTCGATGCTGACCGCTTTGGTACAATAGGTGTACATCTCATCGCAACAGGAGTTCTTGGCCCTGCCCTCGCACTGGCGGGATGGAAATTGACTGCAATAGTGCTTTAGAATCGGTCACGAACAAAGGGAGAATTGAAAACAGGATACATCTCCCTGAACCTATTGCGTAGTAAACGCACAACGATGGTGAGCAAGCATGTTCTGTCCGAAATGTGGTGAATTATCCTTTCCTGGCCCCTCAGGGATTATCAAATGTCCAAATCACGCCTGTGGCTACAACGGACCAATTAACCAGAATCTGGAGATCGACGGGAAAGAGATTGACCTTGTCAACGCCAGTTCCACCTCCAAGGCATCTGATCTCAAACATCTCAAGGAAGTCATTGCTGAGTCGGAGGGCCAGGGTGTACTGCAGGAGGGATCCCTCATGTGCCCGAAATGTGACTGCCAGCGAATCTACGTCGAACTCCGTCAAACACGAAGTTCGGATGAGCCGGAAACGAAGATTGGCACTTGTGCAGATTGTGGCCACAAGTTCCGTGAATATGCATGATGTCGCCCCAATAAGTAGCGATTATTCCCAAGAACCCTTTTGGACCTCGTTTAAGCACCCTCGGTACCGACCAATAGGTGATTCAGATGCTTCAATTCACTTCACGCCCTGAAACCATGCGCACTATTGTCGACGTCCTGAGCGTCATTGTTGAGGAAGCGAGGATGAAGTTCTCAGCCGATGGACTCGACATTAGTGTGGTGGACGCAAGCCATGTTGCCCTGATCAAGATGCATGTTGATGCAGCCGCATTTGAAACATGGGAAGCTAGCGACACAGTACTGGCTATCGAACTCACGAAACTACGTGATCTACTCAAGCTCGCGGGGCCCGACGACCTTGTCGATGTCAGTTACGACCCAAATGTTGGACAAGTAGACATCAAAGTCGGTGAAGTCGATCGCTCGATTCGCCCGATCGATCACACTCTCATGAACGAGCCAAAAGTACCCGAACTCGATCTCAAGAGTAAGGTCAAGATTAGTGCAACTAAACTGAACAAGGCTCTCCAAGCTGCTCGCTTAGTCGGTGAACTCGTAACCCTATCTCTTGATCCAAAACAGTTCAATCTTCATGTGCAAGGCGACCAAGACTCAGTCTCTGTAACTCATGAAGCAGGACAACTCGAAGATCTCGTCGCTGATGCACCAGTGAAATCGACCTACAGCACAACCTATCTGCAACCTATTGTCAAAGCGATTGACGGCTCAGTCCAATCGGTCGAAGTATGCTTCGACGACAAATATCCCCTGAACCTCAACTTCGAAATTGCTGATGGAGCTGGTAATGTCACCTATTTCCTCGCACCACGTATTGAAGATACAGTTTGATGCTCTCTGACCCGTGAGGGTCTTGAACAAGAGCGAAGTCCGAGAGTGTATGGAGAAGGGCAGCGTATGTGTCCTAATTCCGAGTGTCGGCAATGCAAATGAACTGAAAGTTGTCCTTGATGGTCTGAAACAACAGGACTACGAGGGGGCTATTGAGGTGGCCGTAGTTGGCCCTGGAAATGACCCCGGCCGTGAAGTTGCCGAACAAAATGGAGCGCGATTCATCGATGATGGAGGCGTTCGTACGAGGGCAGATGCTTGTAACATCGGCATTAAGCAGACAGAATCCGAATTTGTTTTCTTCACCGACGATGATGTCATTGTCCCATCTAATTGGGTATCATCACTCATCCGATGGTTTGACCGCTCGGATGTTGCAGGTGTTGGTGGCCCTAACTTCGCGCCATTGAAAGAATCAACATTCTGGCAACGAGTCATCGACGTCACATTCTGCAGCCGATGGGTGACTGCAGGGACCAACTATGGAAATCAAGCCAAGGATGATCTTGAGGAAGTGGAACAACTTCCGGGAGTAAATGCCGCATATCGGAGAACAGTACTGGAAGAAGTTGGAGGGTTCGATGAAGGTGCGATAGGATGTGAAGACGCTATGCTCGACCACCGTATTCGTTCTGCTGGTCATCGACTTTGGCAAGATGGAACAGCAATCATGTGGCATCGACGACGTGGTCCAGGACGTGTCCGTAAGCAAATCGGAAACTACGGTTTAGTCCGAATTCTTGCTAGCCACATACATCCTGAAATGAGAGCTTGGTCCCATTTCTTGGTCGGTATCTTCCCTATCCTCTCACTTCTAGGAATCCTTGGCTTGCTCTATGGAGCTACAATGGGCGGAGCGGATTGGGAACTTTGGTTTCGAATCGATGGTCCATGGTCGATTGAACGAGTTGCGTTTCACGGTTCACTCGGCCTGATTGGACTTTATATCGCAATCTGTTGGGCTGGCGCCCTATTCGGAAACTCCCCCTCAAGGAGTGTTTTGACAGTTGCTGCAGCCCCATTGATGACTTTCTTGATGCATTGGTCCTACGGACGTGGCGTTCTACAGGGGTGGATGAGAATCCGATCAGGGCAACCAGGATTACAAATCGATGATCGAATCCGTTCGTAATCATCGAAGCCCATGATTTCCGATAATCAATGGAAGACCCAATACTACTCCACAAAATCCACCTTGACAAAGAGCCCCGACCGCTGAAGCAACCTTACCAAACATAATGATGGTATCATTAGAAACACCTACTTCGCTGAGATCCTGTCCACCTGTGAAAACCTCTTCTGGCATTACGAGAGTCAATAATACCTGTAATATGGTTACAAAAAGAAGTGTCCCCAAAGTAATCCATTGACCAATCATTTCGAATTTTTGCATTCGATATCCCCCATAGAGGAAGCCGATGCCACCACCAATACCAATTGCTCCTGAGACCACATAGAACCATGTGGGGACGACTTGAAGATCCATTTCAGGAGTGGAAAGGAAGCCTAGTAATTGTCCAGTAAAGATATTCATAATGCCACCTAAAATCGATAACCCCCCCATTACCATGGCAATTATACCAATTATTCTAGCAATCTGACTTGGGGGTTCTTCGAACGGTACGAAGAAAGATGGTGAATGTTCGGAACTCACACTTCCAGTGAAAACCTCGGGGGGTGGATTTGAATCCATTAACCTACGATTAAATCTGTAGATTACAATCGTTGCCCATCAGAGTCCGCCTGTAATGTGAACTTACGATATCGAGGTCTCCAGATTATACTAGTCATGATTCCTAACATCACACCACCGAGAATTAGTCCCGGCCAACCTTCAGCGATATACCCCGGACGAGCGTTTACTGCTGCCCAAGCGAAGGAGGGGATGATACCAACTATGGTTGCGATGATTACTTCTTCAAAGAAGCGACGTGTTGGATCAGGGCCCAGAGGAAGGGGATTTCCGTCACCCCTCCAACCCTGAGGTGGACGAACCGGACGAACGAATCGAACGAAACCCTCTGAAATTTCGGATTGAGCGAGATGAACAGTAGAATCACCAGAATTGCTCCTTCTACGAATAAGGCGTTGACCGTTAGGCCCCTTCGGGCGGCCATCAGTGGGCTGACCCCAATATCCTCGAGGTTCAATCCGATCTATCAGGAGTTCATCCCCATCCAATGGTTCCAATACATCTGAATCATGAGCACAAAGCCATTCACCTTCAGTTGGTGGACGAATACCTGCAGCAGTCATCGCCACCTCCCAACCACCTTTTGCACCGAAGCGTTCCTCGACTTCGTCAATGGTGTAGCCTCTACGACTAATCTCAAAAGCTTGAACTCGTGATTCATGAGGAGGACCGATGTCACCAAACAAAATTCCGCGTCTTGAACCTCCGATAACCACGACCCCTCCATCGAATGAAACCCATTCAATATCCTCGTCAGTGGACGAGGTCATTTCTCATTCCTCCAAGAGGTCCCCGGTCTGGATACTCCATTGTGAAGCATAGACGCCGTTTGAAGAGAGGAGATCTCCATGAGGTCCACGTTCTACAATGACTCCATCAACCATACAGATAATTTCCCCTGCGTTCCGGATAGTCGCAAGACGATGAGCCACTGCGATAGTCAATCGATGACCGCCTTCACTGCCGAATAAGGACTGTTGAATCTTCTTCTCCGTCTCGGCATCGAGCGCAGCTGAGGCTTCGTCTAGGATGAGAACATCTGGCTTTGTGAGAAGAGCACGTGCAAGGCTGACTCTCGCCCTTTGACCACCAGAAAGTCGGACGCCTCGGTCACCGACCATTGTTTGCATACCGTCTTCGAAATCCTTGACGAACTCCCAAGCGCCTGCTGTCCTAAGCGCCTCTTCGACCTCTTCATCCGTGGATTCACGAGCATAAGCAACATTGTCTCGCAATGATCCAAAGAATAGGAAGGGCTCCTGTGAGACAAACCCAATCCGCGAACGAACAGATTCCAAGGTGTATTCATTGATGTCCACGCCATTGATGAGAACCTGCCCCACTTGTGGCTCATAGAATCGTTCGATGAGTTTCAGTATGGTACTCTTTCCTGCACCTGTATGACCCATGATTCCAGTGAATCCTCCATTGTCAACACTAAATGATACATCGTTCAGAACGCGAGCCTCGGTCCCGGGGTACGCGAAGGTGACATCAGAGAACTCGATGCTCTCAATCTTATCATCGAGAGGAATTGCCGACTCATTATCACTGATTGAAGGAGTCAGTTCCACTAGAGCAAACACGCGACGTGCAGCAGCCTCACCACGCTGAAGTTGATTGAGTAATAGCCCCATTATGAACAGAGGCATAGTCATCCTCGTGGAGATGAGTAGGAAGGTTACGAACTGCCCCACAGTGATTTCATCTCCAGCCATCAGGAATCCGCCCACGGTGACGAGGAGGCCGAATGCCACACCTGCTACCACATAGAGTCCAGGAACGAACCGGTTACGGATCGCTGAGGCGCTGATAGCTTGGTCACGATATTCTGCACTCTCCCCATGAACACGCTCCCGCTCGTGATCTGTTGCATTGTATGCTTGAACCACTGTGATTCCAGCAAGGACATTCTCGAGGATTGCAACGATGCCGCCCGTACTCTCCCGCTGACGCCGATAACGACGCTGGACGCGGGTCGAGAACCAGTATACCATAGGAGCGATTAGAATGAGAGGAAGGAACAGAGTCAATGCTAGTTTGTATGACATCCAGATGAGGATTAGGAAAGCAGTACTGAACGTTACGATTAGACGGATGATGCTAGTACTAGAGTCAGAGACAATATCTTCCAACTGTGCAACATCTGCAGAAAGAACTGACATCAGATTGCCCGATTGTCGGACCTCAAAATAGGACGCTTCCATTGCCATTAGACTAGCAGTGGCGTCCATTCGAATGTCATGTTGAACCTTGTATGCTGTCGACTGCCAAAGGTAATCACTGAGCCCTTGAGCGACCGCAAGCCCAGTAAATCCGGCGAAGATCAACAAACCAAAACGAATCTCAGGAGAGGGAGATACGATCGACTCAATCAATTCGGATGTGTATACGCCAGAACTGTAGTAATCAGCAGCCATACCGATGGCGACAAAAGGTATGAGATCGAAAGCGCGAGCAACCGCATTACTGATGATTCCCCCAAGAGCTCGCCTCCAATATACGAGAATATAGGGGACGACCATCCAAATCCGGCGTCCAACGATTTGTTGCTGATCTTCGAGATCCGAGGAATCTTGCGCAACACCGGGAACAGCCATAGTCAACAGCCTCACGGGGTGAAGGTCACTTTTCAACCCGTGTGACTATTCGCGATATCTCCGTTGCTACTGAAGGACCCCAACCGAATCGAATAAGTCAGAGTGATGTTTCGGAGGGGTGTCGCGCTTGTAGTGAAGGGGTTATCACCAGAGGTTTCCAACCTCTTGTCCCGGGTTCAAATCCCGGCGGGCGCATTCTGAAAAAACGCATACTGAAACCCGTAAAAGGGTGGGTCAAAATCACTAATAGTGTTTTGAATGACTCACTGTAGGTTCAGTCAAACCCCTTCAAAATCGTTGAAATCGGTCATCTCGGTCCTGCGTACGTGCGGGGCGTCATCAGCCGGACTCCGGCGACGGGCGACACGCATGATCTGTAAGGCTGCGGTACAGGCGAGGGATTTAGCGTTCGGGCCAGACGCGATGCGCGCCGTGGTCCACATTTGCTGCGACGCTCACCGCCTGGATTTCACCAGGCCGCCGCCGCTCTCAAGATCGTGGCACGGATCCGAATACTCCTTCTGGACAGAGAAGCCTGTCAGGAAAGCGGG
>MDTB01105803.1_pt1 | contig 30912 bp, 35 predicted proteins | sample 811161 | NCBI WGS metagenome assembly MDTB01 (sample SAMN05326650, study PRJNA326480) | marine metagenome | isolation source: seawater | place: Mediterranean Sea | collected 2009 | reverse complement strand
TCCCTCGCTCTCGCCTTCCCTCTCGCCGTCCGCGTCTCCCTCGCTCTCGCCTTCCCTCTCGCCGTCCGCGTCTCCCTCGCTCTCGCCTTCCCTCTCGCCGTCTCTTTCACCGTCTGCCTCCCCCTCGGCGTCTCCCTCTCTCTCGCCCTCTCTCTCGCCGTCTCTTTCACCGTCTGCCTCCCCCTCGGCGTCTCCCTCTCTCTCGCCGTCTGCGTCTCCATCTGCAATGCCCACCGAGAACCAGATCGCGCCGCCTTTGGGAGATGCCTCGACAGCACCGAAGGAAGACGACGACGGCGGCCTGGAGGACTGGCACATCGGCCTCATTGCCGGGGGAGGCGCTCTTGTTGTCGCGCTCACGCTCGTGGGCCTTTCCTACTGCAGCCCCGGAGCGGCCGACGTGTCCGTGGTGGTCGCAAGGCAGACACCGGCGGCCAGGACATACCCCTACTACCTCGCGAGATCGCAAAGCCACATCGGCAGAGGCGCAGACGCCTACAACCCAAGCGAACCGAAGCTTGCAAAAGGGAAAAGAACGCACCACCCGTACACGATCTTGGAGGGCGACACCGAGCTAGAGGACGGACTTATGTTTTAGTATGTATGCATTAAAAACGTTCATCTTGTCTTAATCTACGGCGTAAGAGTCGAGAAAGGCCTGCAGGGCATCGCGCTGCGTGGCTTCGTCCTCACCCCCATAGACCATGACCCAGTCTCCCCATGCGCCGCTCCGTCTCTGGGTGCTTTCGCAGTGGGCTACCTGAATCCACTCCTGTGGGTAGTAGTTCCCGTACACTTCCGGCACGGCGGGCGATCTGGGATCAAGCCTCGCAACCTCCTCCCTGTCAAGATTGGAGATGTCCCATATGCTAACAACAAAGCTAGAGGTGCCGCGGGTGCTCAGGCGCGCGCAGAAGGACCTGCCCACTTTGTACGGAAAATGGTAGAGGCTTCCGGGCCTGGCGAGCTGCTGGGCCAGGATCTGGGAGGGCGGAGAAATCATGTTTTACTTCCGGGACGCCCAGCTTTATACGTCTTTAATCCATCACTCAATAAGGGAGAGGGCGACCTCTATCTGGGTCGAGCGGTGAAAGGAGGGGCTGGGCGGGAGGTTGAATTTCGAGTGGAGAATCCAGTTGATGCGCGTAATCATCTCAGAGCGCTCCATTCTGCACGCATCGAAGAGGTCGTAGCTCACATCCACCCAGTCCTTGGGCAGCATCCTGCTCTCGAGATGGGCCACGCGCTTGCACAGGGACTCGAGCCTTTTTTTCCAGAAGCGCTTTGAAGACCCTGACGCTGCCTCCTTCTTTTTTTCCGTCTTGCTGACTGCGGGGGCATTACGGTTTAATTCGGATCTGGTTTTCGCCATCGCAAATCGAGCAGTGCTATTTCACACTTTTATTCGGCGCCCTTACAGGCGACGCCTCCGCCTCCGCCGGGCATGGAATGTTTCGCCTCTCAGCCCGACGCCGCGCCTTCGCCCGGGACGAAAAACACCACAACGAGGCCACCGAAAAGAGCCCGGCAGTCTTCAGAGGACACCGCGAAAAAGTCCAAAAAGGCCCGCAGCTCCGCCAGGAATCCCGCAAATGTTAAAGGCACATGCGAAGACGAAAAGGACGCCCTTATACGCGCTCTTGGAGTTCCCGTACCGGATGTGGAAAACGTGGTGGCGAGTTTCTACCTTGGCGTGCGCTTCACGGAGAAGGAAATAGAGCACCTGCGCGATGTTGCCTTTCCTGGGTCTACCTACAAGACCAAAAAGTTTTCGGCGCTTGTCCTCAGCGGGTTGCAAGACGGACTTAAAATCTCCTTCCAAATTTTCAAGACGGGAAACGTGCTGCTTCACGGAAAGAGCGTAAAGCAGATCCACCGCGTGTCGTGTCGCATTGTGAGGAGGATCCGCAGATTTGGCCACACCCCCAGTCTCATCCGATTTAGGATCTGCAATGTGGTACAGTCCACACAGCTGCCCTTCAGGGTCAACCTCGACGTCCTGTCCTACACCCACAGCAAATACGTCAATTACGTCAAAGATGATTTCCCCGGTCTTACATACCGACTTGAATCTCGACACGGCTCGCACGTCTCCGCGTCCCTGACCCTCTTTCCAACCGGCAGGATTCTGATAAGGTCTCGAAATTCCGACAAAGACTTTATACACCAGATTTTTTCGTGCCTCATGCCGCATTTTAAGGCCAATCGGATCCCAACACCCGGAAAGCAGAAGAAGAAATAAATACGCATTTTAGTCAAAGTCGAAGATTAAAATAGCAAACCATGTCGGCCGTGTGCATTGTTTTCACGGAGACGAAGAACTCGACATCGGTGCTGTGGCCGTCCCGCCGAGATGCCACCTCATTCTTCATCGCATCTGTGTCTCGTTCCAAGATAGCCCACAACGCCCTGGGAAAATTGATTTTCTGTCTACCCGACACGGCAGAAAGCCTTCCCGAGATGCCGACGGCAGAAGCCGCCTCGCGCCTGACCGGGATCGAATCGCACGTCATTGAATGCAGGAAAAGAGGCGAAGCGTACGGATTTCGGGAGGCGCTTCGCATGGTACAGGATGCCAGCACCGTTGTGTACACCCTGTGCTACCCCGGATCCGTGGACTGGGAGGCCCTCGAGCTGGCGGTAGGCGAGTTCCAGACAGACGAGCGACTACGCGTCGTGTCTTTCCGATCCGAATTCGACCCGGAGTCGACGCGCGGGCTCGAAAACATTTTTGTGCGCGCATGTGCCCTGAAAACCGTATCGGAGAGCGCCATGTTTTCCACGCTTACGGGCACCGAGGGCCATGCGTGGTGCGATGTGATGCTTGGGATGTGCGAAAGACTTCTGATAACCCAGAGAGAAATCAAACGCCTTGACTGGACGAAAGACGAGGGCATTTTACCCTGCGACCCCGGAGATCGGGTAGTTTTTGCCGAACACGGCGGACCAGACAAGGGTGACACGCCCCTCCTCACCGTGTTTGGGGGGAGCATCGAGAAGGTCCACCTGGCCGAAAAAAAAGCCTCGATCGTCTTTCAGAAGTCAGACGGAAAAAAAGGCAGGGAAAAGGTCGGATTCCACCTCTTCAGGGTCGTGAGGCGGTACACCCCCGTGTGTTTCCTCGAGGACTTTGAGTCCATGTGCTACGGCCTCCGTGGCTTCATCGGTAACGACACCATCACCCACACAGAGCTTTTTTCGGGCCTGCGCGAAATTCTAGAAACGCTCAACAGGGCAAGAGTCCTGTGCCTCCTCACCGAGGTGACATTGGACGCGACCCAGACAGCCCGAGCGTATTTCTCAAACACCCAGAACATGGCCCCCGATGTGGTTGAAGGCGTCATCGCCCTCTCCAAAATTGATGGTGTGCGGCAAACCGCGGAGCTCACGGGAAACGTGTGTGACTTTCCCATGGAAGAGGCATGCTCCAGGACGTGGGAGGGCCGCGGGCCCATCAGGCTCATGGCACGGGCCAATGCAGACTCGTGCGATGTCGACGAGCTGTCCGTGTCTCGTCTTCTGAAAAACAGACATCCGTGGTTTTCCGGCATCGGGTTCCGCGCAACACGCGCCTTCCTCCTCGCATACTGTGGTAGAGCCCAGGTGTCTTTGGTTGGACTATAACCCTTTCTAGAATGCATCAAAAAAGACCCGCGATGGGGCTCGACTCTACCGTCAAGACCCATCTCAGGGGAATAGCCAAAGGCGTCTTTTCTTATTCTTCATCGCTTAAAGACGTGTGGACCAAACACGAATTTGGTGCTCTTGTCATCGACATGAACGTAGAGCTCTTCCGAAAGCCCCAAACTTGCCACACAGGCAGGCAGTGGGCAGAGTACATTTACCGCGCCCGCATCAAGGGCGCCCAAACAGCCAAGGTTGTCGTGCTCCTCTTTGACAGCGCAAGCAGGGTTCCGGCCGTCAAAGATCTCTGCCATCTCGACCGAAACGTCAAGAAAAGGAAGCGCGGGGGGTTTGTGCCGCTTCCAAAGACCACAATCATCAACGACGGCCAGCTGCCGGAGTGGGGCCGTGTCACGGGATCGAAGCACATTCTTCCGGCCGTGTGGAATTACCTGATTGGAAAGCTCAAAGGGCTCATTTCCGACGACATCCACAACACCAAAACCGTTTACTTCGACACTCCGTTCAATGCCCTCATGTCCGTCAAGTGCCCAAACCTCAACGGCAAGATACATCTTGGCTGGAGGGGCGATCTTGACAAGGACGAGCGGCCCTGCCACATGTACGGAGAGGGTGATCTCAAGACTCTCAGCTGGTGCAAGTGCCTTCTGGAGAAGTGGCACATCAAGAAGATTCTCGTTCTCTCGACCGATCTGGACAACATTGCCATTTTCTGCAGGCCGCAATTCAAAGGGGTTCACATGATGGGCAACACGGTGTACATCAACAAGGAGAACACGGTGGTGCCGCGGTGCACGAAACCGAAGAAAGCCCCCCAGGCCAAGAGCGCCTACGAGGTGATCCACATCGGAGGTCTTCCCGAGGCATTGGGACCAACATGGGACGCGTTTGTCAACGTCCTGACGCTTTCCAAGAACGATTTCCAAGAGCCCGTTCACCGCTTGACCACAGACAGAATGATCAAGGCGTACCTCTACCTCAAGAAGACGAGGATGCCTGTCGATGCATCGCGCCTCATTTCAGACCGCGAATACTACATGCGCTTCCTGAGCTGCTGTTGCGGAAAGAAAGCCAACAAACGCGCATGCACACCCCCCATCATAGGAAAGAGCGAGGTGGAAGCCTACCTTGCGAGAGCAAGGTGGGTCAGAGAGTACTGGGACGGGATTGACGAGGCCGCCGGCGGGCCCGACTGCAGAAAGTCCGCAGGCTGGAGAAGGCCCAAAAACGAGGGCGAAGACGCCGGCCTCGAGGAGTACGGAGGCAAAGTGCGCCTTGTAAGGGCTTAACATTTAAATTGTCGATCAAAGGAAAATAAACGACGTATGTTTTGATTTTTAATTTTTAAAATCTGAGCGTAGGGACATTATCGCGATCCGAGGCTGTACCGGGAGGAGCAGTCGCAATCAACCTGAATCTTTCTTTGCTTCGGTTGAGGTTATCGGTGATATTCCTCCTGCGGGAGGAGTCCGGCGCATAAAAGTCTCTCGTTTTCGAGTCCTTCCACTGTTGTGCACACGACGCATACGACAAAAACGTTTTTGCCCAGCTGGGAAGATTCCACGTCTGATAAAGGAGAAAAATGGCGAGCAAGACGGCAGGAACCCCAACCATGGACCAGATGACGGAAAGCCACAGGTCTTGGCGATCATGGTCGTCGACTTCGTACATGAGCGTACCCACGGTTATCCAAAAAAGCGCTGTCTTCGAGGTCAGCGAGAGAACAGCATACCTCTCGTCCGTTATCATAAAGCCAGGATCGGCATAGTCCGATTTCTGTCTCTCTTTGGCGTTCTGTTGTCGACCCATGATCATCCAGTTCTGGTTGTTTTTTGCCCTGTCTTCTTTTTTCATCATTTCGTGTTCCAGAGCCGTCTTGTCGGAAAGGGCCTCGGGTGCAAGGTACGCCGCGTCCCAGAACGCATTGATCGCAAAGGAAGAGTAGTAGAGAATGTAGCAGATCAGCAAGATGACAAGCCCGAAACCCCCCTCCTCCCTGCTGGCTGCAGAGGTGCCGTAAATGAGGGGAAGCGCAATGGCAATCTCGATGAAAGTCCCGACGTAAAAGTAAGGCCTCCACTGGCCACGCACGGCCGTCTCCTCGACCTTGTAGCCGCAATACTGCAGAATAACGCCCAGAAAGCAGATGCTGAGAAGAAAGAACAGATCGCCGTGTCCTATCCCGATGAATCCCGAGAAGGTCATGAGAGTGGCAGTGATCGAGTACTCCACCCATCTGATGGGATTGGGCCGATACCTCTTGAGACCGTGAACTTTATAAAAAAAGAACGAAGCCCAGTGGGACGCGGCCGTGAAACACGACACCAGTGCATGGATAAAAATGGGCGACACGGATCCCAAGATGCGCTTCTTGTCGGCAGTGACCTCAAATATTCTGTTATCGCCGTCTTCAACAATATTTATTTCCGGGACGCGGACATACACATCGACCTGGGTGTTGTCGATGAATTTTTCAAACTCCAAAAAGACGTAGATCCCAATAAAGAGGTGATAGGCCCCGAAAAACAGATGGGCGATTCTCCAGTACCCGTAATTTACATCACCTTTCGGAGGCTCGTCTCGCGCCATGGCAGAGGCGGGAAAGAACGATCTTTCCATGTTTAACCCGAGCTCTTTTTCGAACCGAAACGCCGCTATTTATATGAGGGGGAGGGCCCGTGTGTCCCCCCTGTTTTTGGCCCGACGTATAAGCCCACTCCTCTGTACTTTAAAATGGACACGGTGACGACGGAGACACCCGAGATCATGTCAACTGCCAGCCCGACAACCCACCCCGCCCTCGGCGATGAGGTTTACACCACTGTCTTCCGGGCCAATGTTGACGGACTGCTAACCACCAAGTGGTACGAATCTCTCGAGTGTCGACCTTCGGATCTTCTGCGAACAACGGTTTGTAGATCCCAAAATGCAAATCAAAGCAGCGAGCAGCCACTCACAAAACACTCTCCGCAAGGAACACCATGCCTTCATGTATAAAGAGCACATGGAGTATACCACCTGTGAAAAGGCCATTGCCGGACTTCTCGATGTCATGGGGCCCGTCCACGGCGTTGACTGGGGGTGTTACTTTTCAGAAACAAAGAACGGCTGGTTTCGCCCGGAATGCGAAATCAAGTCCCACCCCCTCAGGGCGGCAGAGGAAGCGGCCAAAAATCTCTGGAAAACGCCAGGGGGCGTCTTTCTGATCCTGTTCATCATCTCCGCGTCGCTCTTTCTTATGTGGTGGGCCTTTCGCTGCTACCGAGCGAAGCGCTGCGATTGGCCATGGAATGTGCGCCGCGGCTCCTATGCTTCTGCGCGCTACACTAAAAAGCAGAGGGTGGGAACCCCCCGCGAGGACTCTGACGACGATGTCGACGTATACAACTCGCCCGGAGGTCCGCCTTCTGACAGTTTCGCAATAGACGGGGGCGTGACGAATCCAGCGTTCGAGGAGTAAATTTTATTGTACCTTTTCAATTTCGTCTTAAAAGGACAGAGTCTGGACAGAAGTCGAGTAAGGGGTGTATATTTCAGACCTCCTCGAATCGGAAGGCATCACATATGCCACGCGCGCCGGAGACACAGCAAGATAGCGGCTGTCAAACCCCCGAGAGATGTCGATACTTCGGTGGAACAGAGCGAAGAGCGAGGCAATCATCTGGGCATTGGCAAAGCAAGCCGCGCCAAGAGACACGATGGCTGCGTAGAGTGCGTCCTCGATAACGGGGCCTGCAAGGGCTCCTCCGATGATCCCACCAAGAGAAAACGTGTTGAATGATCCATGGGCAATAATGAAGGTCTGGAGAATGATGCTGTTGCCCGCCGGTCCCACAGCATCGAGGATGGTAAGAAGCAAAACAGCACCATGATTGATGACGATGGCCAGCACAAAATTAGAAGCAATCTTGTTGTCGTCGTCGTTGAGAATCATGTAAAGCCACAGATAGGACACCAAAGTTCCCGCCCACATGAGAAAACCCACGATCGAGAAGGACAGGGCGCCCCCATCATTATAAATACCAGCGTTTTTGAGCCTGTTGAGGTAATGCATGGCTGTTTAAAAAGGTGCACGGATTTGTATATACCCACTACAAGGCTACGGAAAGAACACATCCGAAATGCTCAGCGATGAGGACGAAGAATTTGAATCACAGGAAAAGCTTCAAGACATCATCGACGCCCTCTTTCCCAGCGAAGCGCACTGGGGCGCCGCACTGTCATACAACGACTTTGTAAAAGACAATGTGGCTCCCCTCATTTCGCGTCTGCCGGCCATGGCATCGGTGTCGGACATCACGCAAGCCGTAGAACAAGAGCTCGAAAGACGTTTTGGAAGCACCGTCTCAGTTCCCTTTGAAGAAGGACCATGGGAAATGCTTCTTGAAAAGATGGGCGAGGAGGCAGAACTTTTTCTGGACGAAGAAGAAGACGAGGAGGAAGACGAGCAAGAGATTATTCTCAGCGACTCGCCTTCTGATTCAGAATTTGAGGAGCGCCCTTAGATTGCTTACTATTAAACCACCCTTCCGCCACAAAAATAAAATGAATCCGCCCAAAAAACTGTGGCCGAGTTTTTCGGGAGATGACAGCCAGCTCGCCTTTTACATAAGCCTGGCTCTTTCCATGCTCATCCACGGAGGAGACATCGGCATGTCGCGAGCAAGCCTTCTTTGCTTTCTGCCGAAACATGCCCCCAGCCTCGCGTACTACTACGAACAAGCGAGGTTGTCCGGCAGAGCCGCCACCCTGAAGTGGCTGAGCCCATCCAACGCCAGAATTTTCTGGAAGGCCCTGTCCGCCAATCCCTGTGTGGGAAAGAGGGGATGGGGGGCGCGAGCGGTGTTTTTTTTCCGAGGAATACACGGTCGCTTCAACACGCCCGAGGATTTGTGCTTGTATCTCGACTCGGAAGCCCAGGCAGGCAGATGCGGCGTGGACAGGCTTTCTATCGCGGGAAGTGCTACTGTATACACGGTAAAGGAAGGATGCAACGTCAGCTTGTTTAATTCATTCAAGGGCCTCGCTCGGCGAATTGCTATGGCACCCAACAATGCCTGTGTCCTCTTTGCGTCGTCTCTGTCAGACAAAAAAAACAGCTTTCTGTTCGAGGGAAAGATGATCAGCTGGAAGGAATCGATAAGTTCGCACATAAGCACGCTCGTGCAACAGGGAAGGTGCGAGATCTTACAGCGGTCAGACGGCTCATGCATTGTCGTTAGCTGCCGCCACATGCATGCATCACCCTCCGTCAGCCGGAGCACCTCTGTGTAGCTGAACATCGCCGACGATTTCGCGAAATCCACCACAGGCCTCAAAGTAAATGAAAGCCAAAAGCCTTGGAAAAAAAACCACGAGAAACACGTGCCAGAGCCCCGCCAGCCACCCGCATTCCACCTCGATCACCTCTTCTTCTTTCTCACACACGACAGCCTCGCACGCCCACACCAACGCCATTTTCCACCAGAGAGCCCGCCGCTTGACCACCTACCCGAAAGCCGCTTCACGCGCATTTCCGCTTCTCAAAGTACACAAGTAATGCGTATATACTATTTTTTAACCGAGTATTCATTGTCTACATTTTTAAACATGTTATCGAAATTGAAATCCCTTCCGTTTCTTGGTGGATGGTAGATGTGAATAATGCCACGAATGGATCCCGTGGATTTCAATTCTTCAAAAATAGCTTGAAAGTCCTGGTCGCCGCTCACGACATAATAGTTCTGTGCGCGTGCCGCCAAGAACTCGTCAGTTTCATCACACCTTTTTTTTATCGGTTTTTTTGCTTTGGCGTAATAACCAGCCTTGTCAACAGCAAGGTCGTACCGCATATTCTTATCCATCTGCCACGGACTGGTACTGCTGCATTTTACGGCAATCATCTCTTTCAGTCGCATCATCTGTCGCAGATGCCCTTCAATCATATTATCCGCCTCCTCTGAATAGTTCGGCACGACGATCGTAGACAGTTTAGCTTTGAGTCCCTCTTCCATCAATTTTCTCAAAAAATCTGGTCCCTTTCTATCTTTCAGGCTGTTTTGATTCATAGCAAAAATGATATAATTATCGGGTAGGGACGCATCGTTGGGGCCCTTTGCGTCAAAGGACTTTTCATAATTCTTGATCAGCGGCCCCCAGGAATACAACATATTGATACCGCTTAGACTATCAACATCAATGTAAATCACATTATCCGGAACTTGCGCGATCTTCTGGGGCTCGGGAATTATTGTACTACTTGGACTTGGATTGATCGAGGTTCTTTTGTATTGTTTGCCGGGTCCACCTTGACTCCGATTCCCGGGCTTCGTGGCCTGGTACTTACGCGCATCATCTCGCCAATTATCGGCCATACCTTCCACTGGAGCTCGAGGTGTTATTTTGCTTTTCTAGATAACACCATAACCTTTATACCAGTTGTGCTTTATTAACAAATTCACGTCGCCTATTTACAACACCTGCTGCGAATGTTGTGCCAGGGCTCGGATTTAAGCCACGCAACGTCGCTGTGAACCCGATACTTGTCGAAATTGACTATTCTTGTGAGAGCATAGCAATCCGGAATGGCGTTGTGGGCCGCCGGCGGAGGCTTTCCAAAGAAGGACTTGTGCAAGCTGTCGATCGAGTAGCTTGGAAAGACGCCAGCCGTAACGTGCTTCATCCACTCGATGCTGTCGGCAAAGCGCACGCGAGCGGCCTTGGGCGGCACAAAGCCGTGGAAGAAAAGAAGGCGGTGATCGTAGCGCTTGGCATTGTGCCCAACAACCACAACAAGGCGCGAATCCCCCAGATGTTTGTCAATGAACCTTCTGAACCCGGGCCCGCAGTGCTCAGAAAACGGCTTGGCCTTTTTGATTGTGTTTTCTGGAATCTCGTGTGGGACGCCCTTCTGCGCTGTTTTTCCGGGAGGTGGCTTGACGTAGCACTGGAATTCATCGACAGGGACCCAACCCTTGGTGGTATAAACAATGGCAACGGCGCCTGGAAAGAGCAGTTAGACAGCGCGTGAGCGAAGAGGAAGAAAAGTGCAACCAGAACACCCACCGAGTTCCATAATCGATATCTTGTCGGTAGCCCCGAGCCCTGTAGTCTCGAGATCATACACAATCACGCGCACCTCCACGTCGTTCTGGGATGGCACGAAAGCGTCCAATAGACTCAATCCGCCGAGTGATAGAGAGATCTCAGCCTCGCTCTCCCCATCCTCGCCTTCGTCCTCGATCACCGGACGTTGGGGCCTGGGTCGGGGCGTGCGCTCTAGCTCTCTCAATATTCGGTCTTGTCTACCAAACTCATCACCTGAGGAATCATCTTCATTCTCCTCCTCCTGCCCCGCCGGGGTCCTATGCCGATACATCTCTTCCTCAGCAGGCGGGGGCGACGAGCCATCGAGGCACAGCCAGCCGGATTTTTCGGGCTCCTGAGAGGCTTTACGGGACGACATTCTACCCCTCGGGAGACACCCATGTTTATGTTCCCGATACCCATCTCGATGCACTTATGCGACCTGTGACACCGGCCGCTATTTTTGAAGGCGACATCGTGGTTACCGGAACAGTCCATTCCCTGCAAGAAAGTATGCCGCCTCCGGCCCCCGCAAAAGGGGACAAGCCGGCTGTCGCGCTGCCGGTGCCCGAGCGTGGCGTTTATCGAGATGTCCACAGCGGAAAAAAGGGGACGTGTGGGCCGTGGTTTGTGGGAATGCGCAACAAAGGCCTCTACGTGTCAAACAAAAACATCAGCCTCGCCGAGTTTGAAAAGCTGCGAGGGGTTTGCTGTGTGTACCCACGTAGACCGCAGTGCCCGGGGTGGGTTGGCATAGTATCCGCCGACAAAGACGGCGCGGACGAGAAAGACATTCCCGAGCTTAGGAGGCGCCAAACGGAGATTTACGATGCTGTTTCTCTCGAGGAGGCGCGACAACACATGGATCGATCCTCCTATTTTATTGCGCCGTCGCGGACATTTCAGCTGAGCGGTATGCCCATCTCAATCTGGAACATGACCAGCGGTGCCGCGTGGCTCCAGCATGCCACCCTCGCCATACCAAGTGCCACTGTGCACCCCGGCCACTCGGCCGATGATTTGCTCCGTGCAGAATTCTCGACGCCAACCCAGAAGATCAGCGCGGGGATCACGCCTCTTAAAAGGGGCATACTTCCGGACACGGGGACCTTCCTTCTCGATGGTGATGTTTTCGGGTTTATGCCCCTTCGGGCAGCTTTCACGAGCTACCCGACAAAAACTACCAGCGCCACGGAAGGCAATTGCAGCGAAACCGTTTCTCAGGGCTTACGATGCGCCGAAAGCCTAAAGCGCGCAAAGAAGTGCGCGGAAGAGCTCCATTCTAAGTCGCGGGGGTGCTGCGGAACGCTTGCAGATAACAACATCATGATTCATTGTATTTGAGCCCTTTAAGATCGCATAAAATGGCACCGCCTCCTTATTCTATGATCCAGCCCGCACAGTCGCCATTGGGGTCTTCTATAATTCCATCTCTCTGTGCTATGAATCGAGTCAGAAAGTCATTCTCTTTTTTCAGTATCTTGACATTGTGGCACAGCCGACGATTATGGTATTTTAGAGCCTCCTCCACCCTTGCAAGTTCCTGAAGCCGTTTGCGGGTCATCATTGCCCTTTTGGACATGGGATCCTTGATATCCCTGAGCGATTGGAAAGTGTCGCCTCCGATATGCCGCATGTGCAATTACCGATTTGCCATTGATAATAATCTCTGCAACTTCTGTCGTCCGACAGCCCTCTGCTCTCGGTGTGGCAAGAGACCGAGGCTTTATTTAACCATGACACATCGGCCTTCGTGTCTGTGTGCTGTTTGTATATACGAAAGCGAATACACAGAAGAAGACACATGGCGGACGCCCCCCCTGACCACTTTTTGTGCCCCATCAGCAGAGAGGTCATGAGAGAACCCATCATGATCGAGCACGAAGGACATCCATACTGGTTTGATCGCAAGTGCCTCGAAGCACACGCTAAAACCCGCTACAAGGACTATAATCCTCTTACCAATCTCCCTGGATTCTCAAAAGCCCCAAGAGCCAGCGACGATGCCCTCCGAAAGCAGATCGAAGAGTCGGCATGGGCACCTTCAAAAAACGAGGCCGACGAGGATATATGCATCACAGAGGAGGAAACAGACCCCTATACGCATTACACATCGCTGTCAGACATTGCAAACGTCGTCATCACCAGTGAGTTTGAGGTACCTGGTATTTACAATCTTCTGGTGACAGCAGACATCGTTCCGAGATCGTTCCTGGCATCAATCAGAAGGCTCGACGACTACATTGTCGATGTTTTTGAAGACTACGTAAATGACGGAATAGAGACACAAAGCGTTGAATTATAAAATGTTTGTATTATTAAACGTATTCGTATTCGCGGTCTTTCTCCTTTTTTTTCTCTGGGGAGTTCCGTCCCCCGGGCTTTCGCTTATGTTCATCCTGTTGAGAACGGCATGAAAGAAGGTCATCACACTTCTCATGGCAACCCCGCGCCTGTTGGAAAACACACACGAGCGGTCTCCGTCGATAACGGCCTTTGAGATGCGAGAGGCCCAGTGAGCGCAGAATTCCCTTTCCCCGCTTTCTCTCGATCCCGTGCAAAATGGAAACTTCGGAAATCCGGACACGGGAAGACTCTTGATGTCCGCCAAGCAGCAGAAGTATGCGTTCAAAACGCGCAGGCAGCCCTCGCGTATGCCATCGATCCGCACCGTATGGGGGAGGGGAACCGCCGGGGCAAGCTCCGAGTTCTTCGTGCGCACGTCTTGCTGCAGAGCTTGAATGATGAGCCTCTTGGCGGCATGTCGGTCATCAATACACTCTTCGCGCGAGTCGTCAATTTCGATGAACCGGGAGAGACCCATGGCGAGAGACAGAATCGTGGGCGCGTTGGGGAGCTTCTCAGATAGAGGCCTTGTCTCAAACTGATTGCCCCACCTGTAGTAGGGCAAAGCCGTTTTCATGTCTATGCGGATGTAACCCTCCGAAGAGCTGCTGAAGGAGCACACCAGAACCCCAATTTGTTTTCCTTTTTTTTTGAGCTTGCGGATACTCCTGAAGGCGCCCTGTTCCGACGCCGACAGGAAGGCGAAATTGCTCCCAGTGCATCGGAAATAAAAAGCCGGATGCCTCAAGTCGGACATGACATCGTGTGCCTGCCGAAGCTTTTCCATGTTCGACACATTGAGCTTCTCGATGGCTGCCATTGCAGATGAACGCTCGTAAACGAGAACAATTTTTCCCCATTCTCCGGATGTTTCGCAAGAGCACGACACAAGAATGCGCTCCTTCCCCGCGCAATCGACCTTTCTCCACGCAACATCCGGGTGAAGTTTCGTCCACACCACAGGGGAATAGCCGCCCTTGTCGGCACTTTGGGCCAGCCTGTCGAGAAGGGTGGCGCTGCGGTATGACACGAGGTGGGTGTTAAGGTGAAGCAGCATGTCGCTGTCGTCTTCAACGCAGGACGAGAGAGCGTGCAGCCGCACAGAGGCATCTCCCCAAGGGGCCAGGGAGATCCCACTCAGCCTTTTGAGAGGAGACGAAAACACGTCAAAGAGTCTCCACTCAAAGAATGTGACACTAGAGGACGCCGTCCTGTCGAGAATCTCGCGATCGAGGTGTTGCTTTTTTCCAAATGCAAGAGCCGCATACACAAAGGCGTAGTCTCCGCCCGGACTTGGGGTGAGCTTTCCCGAAAAGCGGGTATTTTCAGAGCCGAAGAAAGAAGCCAAGCGGAGAAGCATCATGATCTGGTGAGAGGTCGCGAAGTGGCAATTGACAAAACAAAATGCCAGGGGCAGAACGCTTTTCTTCTGCACATCGGCGCAAAACGTCTGAAGATTCGCCGCGGAACGAACATCCACCGTTATCATCGTATATCCCACTGCCTTGCCCGCGCAATGCGAGGTACAGGGAGCGTCGGCCGGTTTTTGAGAGCCCTCCCACATATGATCAATCTCAAACGAGATGGGCATTTTCTTGGAGTAAAACAGTATGTCTTCGCCAAGGAGACGATCGGTGTTGCGGACCACGGTGCCGTCGCCGTACATGTAGAGACCCGACTGGGCCGAGGTAGCAATCTCATTCACGGTGTCCTGTACGGCCTTTGTGGCACCCGCGGAGCGAAAATACGTCCTATCGGGAACCCTCGAGTCAAGAACTTCGTACACAGGCAGGATGCCGAGGATTGTTTTTTTTCCCTGGTCGGGCGAAACAAGGGAGAAGGGGCTCGATGTGGGATCAAAGCCGGCCTCCCGGCCCGGAAGAAACAAGGCAGTTTGAAGACCCAGCGCACCCCGCCTCATCGAAAGCAGGGGCGTTGCCGTCTCATCGGGGAACGAGGAGTAAATCTTCAGAGCATTTTGAAGATGTTCAAGAATGTAACCCAGACACTTGGGACTCGCATTGTCGATGTGTGTCTGTATGGGATCGAAGAGAGAAGAGCGGCAGTTCTCGCATGGCGGGTGCCAGATGGGCGACTTCTCAAACACCACAAAGTCGTCCCTGCGGACGCACACGTTGGAGATGTGGCAGAACATGCACCTCTCCGTGCGGCTTTCACCGCGAGAGCGCTTTTCGGGAACGGAGAAGTCGTCGCCACCCAAAATCGCCTTGCACCTGTTTACCTCGATCTTGAAAGCCCTGTAAAAGTCTTTTCCACAATATATGCGAGCCATATCCTTGATCTGTTCTTCAGTGGGACGCTTGAGGGATAACACCAACCCGCTGCTTTTCGAGTTTTCCACGCGCAGGAAAGGCCCCGCCTCAAGCAGAACATCAGGGAGAACGGACCATTCCACAGCATCCAAAACCAGGGAGTCTCCGTATTTCGGAGATATACCCAGCCCCGTGAGAGAAAAAGGAGTGTCTCCGGCCCACTTGTTGCACCCGCGAATCATCTCAATCGACTTGAGGTATCCAGGAGAAATATTGCCCGCCATACGACACGGCGCGCTACGTCTGGAGAGGAAATAAAAAAGTGAACGCTGCTAAAAAAATATTTTGGTGTTTTTATTGTACTAGGCTAGGCATGAACGCAGTACCCCGATGTCGACCACACCAGAGACACGAGAACCGCCGTCGTGAACATCATAAAGAGAAGCATTGCCGGAAACACGAGCTCCCCGTACAACTTCTCGCTTGTGCGGCCCGAGTCTAGTATAGCATACAGCAAGACAGGCGACACCGAAGCAACGTGCCACGCCGAGTGGATAATCCTAGAGCGACTCCAGGCCCCGAGAGCGTAGATCAGCACGGAGATGGACAAAGCAACCCACACCTCCCACGAGACCCGATTGGGAAGCGGAAGCTCCAGAACGATTCCCACTGCAGCACCGACGGCAATCATTGCATAATCAAGAACAGCGAGCCTGTTGGCTATCTTGACGGAACGCACATTCGATGCCAGGTAGCCATGATACAGAAGCGAAAAACCGCCGCTTATGCATACGCCGACCGAGAACCCCGGATTTTCCGTGACAAACAAGAGAATTCCGGACGCGATGCAGAATGCAAGGTGAGATATAATGTGAAACCACTTCTCCTGTGGAAACCACCCACCATCCTTCCACAGCAAATCAAAGAACATCGAATATAAACTACGTCAAGCAGGTGTTTATAAGAGGATGGGAGATACGTACAATGGTTGCCATCCGGACCCCGAATTCACACTGGCCGACTTTTATCTGATTGGAAGACTTCTTGGTGGGACTTTTGTTTAATAAAACACCTTGGTCCTAGCTCATGATAACTTTGCACCCTAAACAGTTGCGCTCAATGTCGCCGTATTCGCATGGGGAACCATCACCGTCTGGCAGCAAATACGCGACTAGAACGCCCGGTCTTCTTTAGCGGGCTTAGGGTAAACAAGAGATCCCGTTATACCTTTTAGCTCCTCCGTATTAATATTCAGCGCAAGGCGATTGATGGCGCTTTTGCACACCACTTTGTACTCCGTGGCAGCCCTTTTCCACGAATTCTGCATCTCGCATTCGTCTTCGACACGGTCGAGCTGTTCGCACACAATATCGCGAAAAGAAACCAGAGTTCCGCCGTTCAAGGGATCGGGAAACTTGAGATCGGGAATGTTTGTGTTGACAGGCACAGTGCCTCCCGTCAACCGCCTTCTCCTTCCGAGGTGGGCATCTGTAGCTGCCTTGAGGACACAAAGGTCCCTGTAAACACCCGAGCGCCGTATATAGGCCCAGCAAGCATCCTTCTTCTCGCCGCGCTTGTTCTGTCTAATCAGCTCAGGCGTGACCGAGTTGATGTTTCGGGAAGGCCGGTTCTGCTTTACAAAAGAGCGAAATGCCTTGCGAACATAGTCCTCCCGGCTCTTTAGCGCTTTCTCTCCCCTCTTAGCCACACCCTCGGTGGCCCGAACAATCGATTCGATAATCTGCTCGCAGCTGTATTTCGTATTGATGGATATGATGGCAAGACACACGGCAATGTAGCTGTCAAAATGGACCTGAGTTCCCGCGCCCGACGGAAAAATGCTGCAGGCTGGGTTGGTCTCCGCCATGCGTATGATCTCCGCGTTCGTAGGAAATCCAGTGGCGAAAATCTCCCGACCGCCAGAGGCGGTGTTCAGATTAGCCAGAAGGCGCGATTTGTAACGATTTAGTATGAACGTTGCCTCATCGCCGCCCCGGGAGCTGTAGCTGGTGCGATCCCTGTCCGACATCCAGTTGGTCTTCATCATCCTCTCACAGGGCTGGACCATCTCGCTCGGTCTCCCTGCTTCCCCGGCATCGTCATCTCCGTATCCTTCCGTCTCTTTCTCTGCATCGCCCTCTGCTTCCCCGGATCCGCCCAGCTTTGCTTCGGGAAAGGACATCGAGGTGTCGCTCAGACGCGTAAAATTGTCCTCAACATCAACGTGCATGTGATTACGCGGTCGGTCCTTCACGGATGGCGCCACGTAATTCGGAAGCGGAACCAAAATGTAGCGGTCCCCATCAACATGTTGGATCACAACCGGATTGTCGTCGGCTGGAGATTGGCGAAGATCGACACCGGCCCACGGCGAACAGGGCGGCGGTCCTTCCGCCACGGGTATAGGACGCATCATATTCTGAGGAGTTGGGCACCTGGGAGCATTCGATGTTCTCGGAACTGCGAATTGGAAAGGGTCGGGCTGGGGAGACGGAGTCGCCGTTGGAGAGCGCGGTTCCCGATACGTGGAAAACTCGCTGCGGGATGTTTTGAAAAACTGACTCATGCGCTTGCTCTCGTCCACAACCTCAAGTTTCTGAACACGACACACCGGACCGAATTCGTTACACTCCACCTGGGTAGCATATCTGGCGTTGTGCATGGTTCCGAAAACAGCTCCATCTTTGCATCCCTCTGCACAGCGAGCAACGTCTTTGTCTGTTATGGTTTCAACTCTGAAGATGAGACGAAGATAAAGCGCCGCATCCCGGGTGCTGCAGAAAACACGCCGGCTCACGGGTCCGGGGCGAACCCACACCAGCCGAGTTATGACAACAGGCACATTCGTAATGCTGAGCCTTGGTGTCCAGGGAATTCGAGCCGGCCCCGACATGCCCTCGCAGACGGACAACGCATCAAACATCTGCCCGGAGGTCATTCCATCGTCCGGACTTGTGCGCTTAAAAATGGGGGAGAGATAAATGTAAGAGGGTGAACAAGGTAGGAAAAGCAAGTGGAGATGTACATGACGGGATTTATCGAATGGGTTCTCGGCTCGGAAACGGCGGCAAATTGGAACCCCGAACAATATCCGTTTTCAAATGCAGCCGATCTCATGCGTTCGGTAAGACCCACCTTTCGAGACCCTGGTATTTCGCGCCCCCTTGCCGTTCGCGCATCTGACGCATCTCCTATAGATGCCGCCTTGCGACCCGTTTGAGAAATGGGAACCCTCAGAGACATCCGAAATCGTTCCAGACAGAATCCTCGTCACCGATAATCGCTTCAAACTGCTCCTTTCTGGACTTCGGAACAAGTGCACGTGGCTCGATTCTAACAAATTTCACCCGAGCAGAATTGGTGGGAAATATCCGCCGAATGAGTCACTTGTACGCCCTAATCCTATCCTCGAATTCAAAAAGTGAGAAACGCGGAGACCAAAGAAGTGAGGTGCTGTCTGGAACAGAGCGACAAGGAGGCGATAAAAAACACGTTGATCTTTTTTAAGCAGGAAAATGACATAACCATAGAGTGGTGAGTTTTTCATCGTGTGGCGCGCTTTTACACCCGATCTCTCACGCCACCAAGGGCAAGCGTTCGAGACATGGACACTCTCTTCAGGGGCTGCAGATATGAAAAAGGAACCTTTGTCGCCGAATGGGGAAGCACCCTGGGCCTTGTTGCGAGGAAAAACAAGACCGTACTGGGCATCACCGAGATGCCTTTTGACAACAAGGTTAGAATCCAGCCGAATGACATGAACTCGATACTCTCTCAGATTCTAGAGGCAAACTTCAACGAGTCTCTCTCCATGAGCATTTCGACAAGCTCGCTCAGGGCTTTTTAAATCAGGCAGGCAGGAGGCACCTAGATTGCCCACTAGTATAAATAAGGCTTCCTGCTTTCCTTCAAGAGTAAACGGCAATCATGGTTCGTGTCAACATCACAACACCCGAGGGAGGTGCTGTTTCCCTCAATTCTGTTGATATAAAGAGCTACTGGAACAGGGTCGAGGGACAGCCGGGAGGAAAAATGTCTTTTTCCAGAATTTCCGACGCCCTAAAAAACAAGCCCCGGGCCTCGGGATACCTCGTCTGCAATGTGTACGATTCGGAAGCCCCCAACCGCTTCGTGGGCCAGGCCATGTTTTCGGCCGATGACATGGAAACAGGTCATCCCGTCTCAAGCACGGTCTATCGTGCCCGAAGAAAAATCCACCCCACCATGACCTTTGGAGAGTACACGCCCCCGGCCAGAACAGACCCCATCGGCGCCTCTGTTGATGCGGTTGTCAACGCCGAATCACCCGTTTTTTTTGACACCGTGGCCATGCACCAAGAGCATTACAAATCCAATCCCGCCGTTAGACGCTCTGAATACCAATTCTACAAGTGGCCTATCTGGCCCAACGGTGTGTTTCCTCTTCCCGGGTGGAAGTTCGCACACACCGAGGCCGTGGCGCCGTCAACGCTGGCGTTTTACGAGCAGTGTCTCAAGGTTGGGCTCGAGCGAGAAAACATTGGCTCAAACCCCGACGACTGGACCTTGCCCGATGTCGGCGTAGCGGCCACGGCAATGCTCTCCGCGTATTCGACCTCCACCCTGTACAGAAAAGAAGCCGATCCTCTCGTGCCTGGACGACCTTCCGAGTCCTTTCGTGCCATGCGCCTCAGCGGACGAGGTGACTGTGAAGATGTCTCTTTTGAAATCTGCCAATCAAAAAAAGATCTGGCCCGGCTCCCCCAAAACGGAATGAGCCGCGCCTTGAAAACTGTCAAGTCTCACATGGATAATTATTCGGAATTCATGACTCTTGTGTCGGCAACCGTGGGCGATGCCGACTCCGTTGGCCAAAACTCTGCAGGCCAGTCGAGGCAAGCCCACATGCTGACGCTCCTCATACCAAACCACGACCTTGCCGAGAAGGGCATCGAGGTCAGGGGAAAAAAAACACCCGGGCTTCCCCTTCTCATCGGAGAGGGAACCGGCAGGGTCTTCCCCGATCACACCGGCGCCGCTACGCCAAAGGGCATGACCGAAGCCGGGAAAAAATGGCAGAACGAGATGATCACACACCACAGGGCAAAGGGCGTCAAAAGACAGATTTTTTCCCTTCCCACGTCCCAGAACAACAACATTGTTGCCGACTTCTACGACGATGTTATCAGTGCTTACAACAACGAAACAGGACTCTTGGATTTTCGCGATACAAACAACGTGCTGGGATACAGCTTGTCCAAGATGATCAGCGGAGACACCTCCGATCTAATGCTTGTCAAGGTTCCAGGAACAAGCCCCGAAGACGAAACAAACAATGACAAATCCCTCATCAGCGTCATCTCCGGATTCTCAGAGCCGATCATGCCCCTCGACCACGATCCCGAAAACACCTATGTCCCGGTCTCCGCTGCCGTTTTATTTGCGAGGAAAACGTTTCCTCGGGCAAACAGGCACTCAGAGAGACACGCCACACTCATTCTTCCTTTTCAGGCGGTCAACACAGAGGATGAGATGTCATTTATCGCGTTTCTCAAACGCAACGAGACAGCGATAGCCGAAATGGAGGTCATTCCCCAGCCCATCGCCAATACAGGAACATACCAGTTTAATGTTACTTTGAAGTAAATGCAACTCTACTCGTTGGCGCGAATGTTGCTGGGTCGAGCGGGAAGGTTTTTGTTCATGAGACCGGCAAGCATGCTGAGCTGCGACTGCATATTGGGCGAGTGAAGCTGCGTGCGCTTCCTGGCCACGGGTTCGGCCTCGGCCTTGCGCTTGCCGGAGTTGGCAGACACCGAACTCGAACTCGACGCTTGGCCGTCAAAGCCGTGAAAATCGTACGTCGGGTTTGACGAGTCGCGCGTAATACCACGAAGGCGCTCAAACAGCTCCGTCTCCTCCTTTGACTTCTCGCTCAGCTTCTGCGTCGCGCTCATAGTGCTTTCGAGGACCTGATTGCGCGTGGCCATACAGGAAATGACAGGACTGAGCAAATGGTGGTGCGTAGGATGGTTCTGGAACATCTTCTCAATCTCCTCCATCTGCGGAGCACCCACAACACCCTGGTCGGCGCCCTGCAGAAAGAAGTTTTTGATCGATCGCATGGTATCGGCAATATTCTGGTTCGTCATACTCTGGAGCTTCTCCCCGTCGGCCTTGGAGGCCTCAAGGTCCTTCTGAAGCTTGGCATTGGCGGAAGTGGACTCTTCAAGCTTCTTATTAGCACTCTCGAGTTCGCGCATAATTTCAAGCTGGTGATCAACAAAAACTTTGCGCTGGTCCTCGGGAAGCGACGCAATCATGTTCTCCATCAGCGGCATGACATTACCCGCGATGGCTGCCGGCGTCATCTCTTCCTTTGCAGGCGCGACAGGGGCAGAAGTTTCGGGCGTAGCGGCGACCGGCGCGGGCTCGTCCGTGGCCATGGGCTCTGAAGTTTGCTGGGCAGACATGTCGTGTATGTTGGCACTGTTTGAACTCCCCATGGTCCTTCGTTTATAGTCCGCGACCGATTCCCCCATGTTTATCAAAGTACCTTCCCTTCGGCCCTTGTGACAAACGCTTACCTCGAGAGGCTGGGGATGCGGCGATCCTATCTTGTGGCTCAGGCTGAGGTGACCGTAGAAACCGCTCTCAATGCCTTCGCGCTGCGGAAAGGTTCTAGCATTTTTGGGAATTCGAAAAGCCACATACTTCGACCCATTCTCCGACTGCCACTGGTCCGTCACCTCTCCAATAGGGGAAGAGGCGTCGTGCGAGTCGCATATGGGAATTCCCACACAGTCCATGTTCGAAAGGGCGTGCGCGCTGAGATCCTCTGCACCCTGTCGACCGTATCGGGCGGGCGGGCTGTTGTAGACGCACCCCGCGTACTCCGCATACTCTGTTTCAGGCGCCTCCATGTGTATAAACTAGAGCTGCCGCCTGTATATATAATGGGCCTTTACGACGGAACATTTACGGTCACGCCTCACCCAAAAGGAGTTCCCGTGCCCCCTCCCCGAACCACCAATACCAAAGGCCCTGCGCCCCCTCCCACAAATAAGAAACCCACCGCAAGCGCCGCCGAGTTTGATCCCAAAAATCTTAAGCTCAACTTCTAAGCGCCATGGGAGAATTCACCCTTCCTGTTGCCACTTATGCCCTTTTTGGAAAAAGTGATGAAGACAGGGGCGCCGCGAAATTCGACCTAGAAGACGATGCCGAAAATAGGGAGAAGTTTCTGAAGCTTGCCAAGATGGTTAGAGGTATAAACAGACAAGCAGCAGCGGATCCCAATAACGTAAACATCGACGATTTTCAGGAAATGAGATTTGTCCAGAACGGAGAGGGCGACACAAAGTCTTATTATTACGAAGACGACAATTTCAGATTAGAACGCGACTTAAGTGCCCCCGATGATCAATTCGAATTTCGAATTTTTAACAAACGGGACAATGACAGGCCCTTTTTAGAGCTCAAAATGAACAGTGAGGATGTTACTCCTTTCCTAGAAATAACTGAAACGAGTTTTAACGACGCAAAGGGAACAGCAAGTAGCGGCTTTGAGAGTGTTTACAGTACTCAAAACAGAACTCGACTAGACCAAAGAAGTGTGGCCCAATCGATAGACGAAGAGGGAGCGAAGATTATCAGCCAGCTCAAACGCGACCCCGTCCACAACGCATACTTTCGACTTCTAAACTCCCTTGGCATCACGTCAACGCCCGGGAGCCTCGGTGCGTACTTTCTCGTGGGCCCCTTAGACGTGCTGAGCATGATATCGTCCTACAAAAAGGCGGCATGGCAGGTTTTTACCGAGGAGAAATACATCCGATCAAGGCCAATACGCAGGCGCCAAACGCCTCTTGAGCGCATGGGAACCCCCGGCCCCCGCGACAAGGAATCCGTCAGGCCCCAGGTCATCTACAACCGCATGGCCAGAACCAATCATCTTCTTTTGGAACTTACAAGGCGCGGCGTTACCGGCATGCGCCGGCTGAACGGGGACTTTCTCTCGCCCCCTCCCCCGGCACCAGCTCCTCCTGAATCTAGATCTTCAATCGTTTCTTATTATGAAAGATGATTAACGAGTAAAGAGCCCAACTTTTTAAGAACCAGAATGGTAATTGTGACATCGTCGTTGGCGGTGTGCAGAACGGCACTCGATGTGTCGATGCCCAGACGCTTGGCGCAGTCCACGAGCTTGAGGTATTTTCCACAGTTCAAGAGGCTTGTGGCGTGTTTCATGACGCACTGCCACTGGCAAGACACGAGAAACTGGTACATGTCGTCCTGTTTCTGTCGGAGGGCCTCGGACAGAAGCACGCCCCTGTCAAACGACGCGTTGTAGCAGCAGATAACAATCTCAGAGGGCTGAGCCGTTCCGAGACTTTTTTTCAGGCTTTGGAAAACATCTGCAAGGGCAACCCCCTTCTCTGCGGCCTCTTCGGTCGTGATTCCATGGATGCGGGTAGACGACTCCGGAATACTAAACCCGGAGGGCTTCAACACGAAATGTGTCGGAGGGGGGGCCGGCCCCCGCGACACTGTCCCCCAGGCCACCGAGACCATACGCGGCCACAACCCGACATCCCGGTGGTCGGCATCGGAAAAAAGCGGCAGAGACGTCGTCTCCGTATCGAGAACAACAATCATCACGTCTTCCAGGGAGGGGGCCGTATATAACCGCGCGCCCACTAAGGTGCGTGTGTATTCGTATCACCCCCCATGTGCATTCATAATCTGACACACCCTCCACCCCCAGGGCCTCAAAGGCGTGTCGGCAAAGGTCATTATCATGGAGGAGGCCTCGCGCCTCGACACGGACGTCTTCTACGAGGTCGTGGTGCCCCTTCTTGGCGTTTCCAATACATCCATCCTGGCCATATCTACACCTCTTGGAGAGGACAACTACTACAGCCAGATCACGCAGATCAAAGACGAAAACAAGCGCCCTCTTTTCAAGAGCCTCTCGATTCAGCTCATCTGCGACGCATGCAAAGCAAAGAAGAAGGATGCCGTGCAGTGCGTGCACCGGCTCGACATGCTCCCCTCGTGGAAGTCTGAAGCGCGCCAGGAAAAGGTGCGGCGGATAATGGAGACGGTTCCGGAGCTTTACATGAGAGAAGCGCTAGGGGTCACAACAAGCGAGCGCTTCGGCGTCTTCACCTCGGGACAGCTCGAAAATCTGGGCAGTTACCTCACCCGAACCTCGCGCCGTTTGGATTCCAAGAAGGACGACGTCGTGTTTGTTTCCATAGATCCAACAGGAGGAGGAGCGTCCAAACTCGCCATCATATCGAGCGTGTGTACCGACGGCCGCGTGGCACTGGTGAGTACCACATAATCCGCCCTGCCCACTTCGTTACAAACTGCTTGGCACACGTAACGTGCCCGTTTCTGCCCATGAGATGGTCGTTGAGATCGATGTACAGCGAATCAAGCGCCCGCATGTGGCTCTTCGGAGTGTGTTTGGCAATCTCCTCGTAGAGCCCCGCCAGCCTCACTATGGCAAAGAGTATGATGTATATTTCGTACACTGGGCCCTTCTGCGACATGTCAATTAGCTTGAGCCGAGCCTCCTCATCCATCCCAACGCTGTTCACGCTCCTCAAAACGCCCGACAGAATCCTTTTTCTCACATCGCCATTGACAACAATGTCTCCCAACATGCTTTCCTCCATCAGTGTGGCATAGAAAACTCGCTTATTCCCAGGGGAGATGTTTCCTTTCAGACCGATCTCGTCACCGCTCACATGAAAAAACTCAGGCACATGTTTCCCGAAAACAAAATCGTCCTTATTACAGAGGCCAACATGTCATGTGAGCCCGCGCCGCACTGGCTTTTGTTTTCTGCACGCAAGCTGATCCGCTCGCGGTTTTACAGGGGTCACGGCCTCGCACATGAGCCACCTCTGTGCACCTTTCGGGCTTACAATCATGACCGACCACAAAACGGGAAACAGCGGCATCATCACCACGAACGACACAAAAGAAAACGGCGTTCTGTTGGTTCAAAGCGCCATCAACAGCAACCTCTTTGGGATTCACAAAGACGTGTTTTCCATCGGGGAGACGGCGTGGAAGGGCGACGACGAGCAGACGCCCGAATCGCGTTTTTTTCTGAGAACAAAAGAACTCATCTACCAGATGTCCAAATTCAAGAAGCACGTCAAGCCGATTGTGGACGGATTTTCCAAAGAAAAGGCTGTCTACTCGGGGAAGGATTCCTCCAACCAAGACGACCTGTGCATGTGCCTGCTGATATCCGTCTACTTTACACAGAAGTACATTAACAACCAAGGCTAATAAATTTTACTGGGTTTTTTTTTCGTGCTTGCGGATGTGCGAAGAGCGCTCGACCACCGCAAAAAGGAACGCCGACAGCGTGCTGAGCACCGCCGCCTCGTGTGAAAAGCGCGACAGGCTTGCAACGGGATCCATGGCCGGAAGCGCCGTGGTGACGTAGAAAATATACGACGCCGAGATCAGGCTGGCAAGCGAGATCAGAACGACGGACCAGTGATTGTCTCTGGCAAACCACATCTCGGAAAAGCGATACGATGTGTTGTACACAAGAGAAAATCCAACCAAGAACGACACGTAGCTGTCCAGAACGTCCATCGATCCGCTCAATGTTTGCGCAAAAATGGAGAGAATCAACATGGCCTCGTAGGAAAACTTTCTCACATTGACGACCGCGTTCATTCTCACGCCGCGAAAGGAAAGTTCGACCGCCAAAAGAAACGACGAAGCATGGGACACGGCAAAGAGCGCAAAGGTCCAAAATGAAATAACAACGGCGGTCTGCGCGTTGTCGATGTCCTCCACGCGGTAGTATGCCCCATCGTCGTAGCCCTGGAACCACACCCCCAAGATGGAAAAAACAAACCCCAGTATTTCCGGGACATATGTCCACCGGCTTGCCACATCCTTCTTTTCGTCAAAAAACCAGTGTACGAGCAATACGAGACTGGCGTTGATGACAATAACGTCATACCAGCTATTGCGCATGGAATTGCTCTTTGTCTCAAATATTTCAAGGGTGGATTTTTCCGGAGAATACACAAAGCTCAGATCGGATCCGAGCATGCCAATATTGATTGTTCCGGCCGAGAGATAGCCCTGCTCCAGATCACACAGAACACTCTCCGACACGAGGCGGGCGTCGTTGGTTGCGCGCTTGGGCGCTATGACGCTCTCTCCGCTCATGGTCAGAAGGGTCTTTCCCCCTGCCACCCTGACGCTCAGGAGGGACCTATCGTAATAGTAATCGCCCCTGAAACGACTGCAGAGCTCAACATCTGTTGTGTTGTCCGAGAACTCTATGCGCTGGTCAAAGGGCGAGACCACGGCTCCGCGGTCTGCGGATTCGCCGCCCCCAACCGTAGCCACAAGCTCGCCCGCACCACACCGCAGCGCCCCCTCCTTTGAACACTGCAAGGAAGCAATCTTTTCTCCGAGACACGACCTCATTCTCGAAGGACGAAAATTCAGCGTCTGCGCGTGTGCACAGAAGGTAGCCCCGCGGGGGAACTGCCTCCACACCGGCGAGTCCGCCCCAAGACCCAGATGGAATTCCTCGAGGGACGGACTGTAAAGAAAGGGAACGCGGAAGGAGTTGTGCGGGAACACGAACCAATCGTCCCACGCGTAAAACGGGACCTGCGACTCGCCGTGACTGGCAAACACGCCAACAGGGTTAATTCCCTCGACGTCGGTGCGGTTAATAGATGTTATGCGAAGTCCTCTTGCACTCTCCGATCCGATCTTGTCGGGAAGAACAGCGGACAGTACCACAGAGTGCTGGCCCGAGGCCGAAAAAAGAACCCCCTGCACGCCGGGCCATGCAACATGGGGAACCTGGAACTGTATCGGGTACCCATCGGCCTTCAGGCTGAGAGACACCACCGACGCCCCGGTGTCGTATATCCACGCTGCGACAAACAGGAAGAAGAAGCAGGCGTGCCGCGGTCCCATCAATATGTTCAGGCCCCTCATACTTCCCAAGCAGGCTCCCGTAAGAATCAAACAGGGAGGAAGCGAAGCCGCGAGTCTTGTCGCGTCCGCGTCCGACCTGGAAAGCCACCAGAAAATCTGGAATAAAACCAAAACCGACGTTACACTTCAGAACTCATACGATGAGTACCCGGCCTCGTGGAAAGAAGGCGGGGTTGTCTACACGTGAGCACGATTGCCTTTAATACAAATCATTTCACCCGCTCACCGCTGCGCCAGATCGACAGCAGCGTGCTTCGACAGAAACATGTGGATTGCCGCTGACATTGCCAAGGACTACACCATTGCCATCTCGAAAAACAACCTTCCAGCAGCCAAGAAGATTGAGAGCATTGGTGCCGCCGTCCGCAAAATCAATTTTCTCCTTGATCGCGGCCTCGAACAGGATCGGAGCCTGCCCCTGTCCGAGGTGCGCCTCGTGCCCCCGAGCCTTCAAAAAACAAAGCTCGAAGACATGAAGCGCGCTCTCGTCGGAGCATACCACCACCTTGCCTCAAAAGGGGCCGACGGGGAGAAGCGCGCATACCATCTCTACATGGCGCACGCCGCTTCCGAAAAGCCAAACAGTTTCCTCTCTCCCATGTGGTCTGCATCGCGCAAAACAGAGGCCCTCTACGAGGCAGCCTCGGCGCTCAAGGAAAAATACGAGGCCGCCAATCCACCTCGCGTCGAGGACTGCGAGATTTCGCACGACTTCTGCAGAGCGGCCCAGGAGTCGATCGGCCTTGGCGTGTATAACTACTCGGACGTCACCAAATCCGCCGGAAAAACCCTGGTGGATCAAATTGAATCGGATCTGACCAATGTTTTCGGAGCAGACGCCGCAAGCATCAAAAAAAGACGAACTCAAAAACCCGAGCTCGCGGCCCTCTGGGCCCGCATAGCATCCCCCCTTGATGTGCCGGCCGAACCCGAATGGGTGTCTGGGATTTTACCACTTGACTAAAATCGCAAACTAAAAAAATGCCCATCCCGCCTGAAGACCAATGGCCGCCGACACAAATTCGTCCCTGCCATATTTCTTGGGGCGGCGCACGGCACGACCAGACCTTGTGGTGTACGCGCCCGGCTCAAGCTGGGGCTCCTCCTCCTGAAGAGAGTCCAGGTAGTCTATGTAGCTCTGCTCCTCGGGATCGAAGCCGTGAACGGCCTGAATGTTCTCCTCCTCCCGTTCCTCGGCCAATCTTTCTTCAACGGCCAACATGTGTTTGCACGGTCCCATATTAGTCCAGTCCGGACACGTACAGGCCACTGCCCTGTCCCCGTTTCCAATTCTAACCCTGTAGATGTTATCCGAGTAGAAACTCTGGAGGGGCTCGGTGCATCTTTGGCTGCGCACAAAGCGCCGCCGGAGTCTCACACTATCGTCGGAGCGCACCTCGACATGACCGAAAAAATCGATAGTTCCGAGGCCCATTCGGCTCAGGGTTGTTGTCGTGTTTTCGGTTCCATCCTGCTTCGGGACGGAGCTCCACACCCACAGCGGGCGGGGCGGCGGAAGATTGCCGGCGGGATGGTTGGGCGGAAGGGTCTTGTGTATTTTCTCGGCGCGATCCTCGCGCGTCTCCCCGTATCTTTCCTTCCAGAGTGTCATGCTTACAAGTTTAATCCCAGGGGCAAGACTCTTAATATACCCCGATTGTTCTCAAGCACGGCCGAATAAAAAAACCGTGTTGCGTCCTCGTCGCCCATCGCAATCATCTTCTCGGCCATTGCTAAAATAGAAAGAATGCAGGTGAGCTCGTGATGGTCGAGATGCATCGAAGTCGTGTAAAAATTGTATCCGAAAAACATCGCGATACGGCGTCGGGCAACCCCAAATCCGTATCGGCAACGGTATGCCGATACTACTTTTTTTTACCCAAAAATGTTATCGGGTCGTCTTACCCCATTCGTCAAGAGGCGCGTTCGCGGTCGGCGGCGTACACGCCAGTTCCACGAGACACGACAACGCGGTCCGGTGGCTGTACAGCCTCGACCACTCTATCGACATGAGCCGGGTGTCGTCCACTTTCTTATGTGAGTACGACTCGAGTACGCGCGCAAATTCGGACCCGCACGGCGTCTCGCAATCCGCCACATCCCCGATGTGTGATACGGCGGGCCAGAAATGTGTTGAAAATGTTGGGCTGCCTGCCATCACGGACGCCCCGATCCGAAGCGCCGAGTCGGGATTCTTCCTCCACAGAGCCAACAACCCCGTCCCCACACACCGCATGTGGGGGCCCGCCGCAATCCACGGGTTGTTTGCGACGAAAGAAAACACCGGATTTGTAGATTCCATGTCGTTTTAATTTGAAATGCCTGCATGCTGTGCTTAATACTATCGTTCGTAAAATCAAATGGCATAACCAGACACAGTGACGGCGATAGAATCCACTGGTTTCCATTTTTCTAGCTTTAAATTGTAATATTTTGTGGGCAGCATTGCGTTTGACGCCCGCCAAGCCAGTTTTTTGTATCTTTCATTTCCCGTGTGGGAATCCAAAAAAACTTTCATTTCTTGCACCAACACTCGATCTATAATTCCATCTTCTCTCATCGATTTTGGAATGTAGATTGTGCTTCCATTGAAGTCAGTTCGAATTCTTTTCAGCTCATCTCCAGAGATTTCGTTGGGTTTGTTTGCGTATTCTCCCTTGAAAAACTTCCAGATGTAGCCCTTTGGTGTTCTGAGGTATGGCCTAGGCTTTTTGACCAGCTCGCCATCTCGAAATGTGTTGCGGGTGGATATCCAAGACGCCTTGGCCAGCAGAAAAAGAACCCCATCGTACCATTCCTTGTCGGTCAAGTTGGTTACGCCAATTGCACCGGGAAATCGAGCCGGCACCCTGTCGACACCGGTCTGGTCTAAACGCACGGGAATGGGATCTCCGGGTGCAATGCTTTGTTCATCTGCGAGAACAATAAATTTACAGCCAGTTGGAAACAGCATTTCAAAATTGGACTCGAGAACAACGTAGGTCGAATTTTCCGGAACCAGGACTTTGTAACACTTTCCCACGATGGCGTTTTCTTCAACGTCCAACCCCCCATCAGTGTTGTCTTTCATGCATCCTGGAACGGTTGGCGGTGATGCAGCGACAATCTGCTTTGCCCATTCGGTAATGACTTCGCCGGCCTTAACGGGTCTTTTGTCTTTGTCGCTGCCCGTGTTCCGTCGAAAATGACACAGAAACCCCGGTGCCCCAAAGGGCCTTGAGCTTGCATACATTTGCAGCTTTTCATATACAAATTTTTGCTTCTTCGTACACTCGCTGCCCGTCCATCCGTCTCTTAAGCAGGGGTTGATCATTCTTGTTTTGATCCCGAAATGCCATTTAGCAACGCTTCCCCATGCGTCAAATGGATCGAGCAGGTCTTCGGTTCCATCTTCATCTTCAAACATCTGAAAGCCCGAATGCCATTTTGCCGAAAAATCATAGTCGCCGTTGAAAAGTTGCTGTGTCATTTTACAGGCATTGGGGTTTATACTATATTATGCCTCTTTATTTATACAGCTGCGAGTCTCAACTTCTTTATTTTCATGTGTTTTATGGAACTTTAACTACTCCTTGTTGGTAAGATCGAGGTTCTCGAAATT
>MDTB01020641.1_pt1 | contig 30916 bp, 31 predicted proteins | sample 811161 | NCBI WGS metagenome assembly MDTB01 (sample SAMN05326650, study PRJNA326480) | marine metagenome | isolation source: seawater | place: Mediterranean Sea | collected 2009 | reverse complement strand
GAATAAACGCACCGGAAATCCCAGGGAGTATCATGGCAATAACCACCAGCATACCACATAAAAAAAGATAGATCAAGCTATCTGAACCTGTACTAGGTGCAACTAGACCTATTCCGAAAGCAACAAAAAAGCCCATTACCATCATAACTAAAGCGGTAATATTCCATTTGGTCACACTGTTTTTTAAGACAAAGGCACTTGCTAATATCAGACCAAAGAAAAAGGCCCATAGCGGTATAGGATAGGCAGTTAGTAACCATGAAACCCCACTGCTGACTAAAAATATACTTGTTCCAATTCCAAGTGCTAATGTCAATAGAAATGAACCATCAAGTGATTGCCATGCTGCTTTTCTGCTGCGACTAAAAAGTTGAAGGACTAGCGTTAGCGAAACCTTATCAATAGCTTTTATAAGTCTTTCGTAGATATGGGTGATAAGTGCAATGGTACCACCCGAAACTCCAGGAACCACATCAGCTGCACCCATTGCCAAACCTTTAAAATAGACAACAATATATTCTTGCATGAATTGCTTCATTAGGCAGTGTGTTGGAATGTAAAATTACGCAATCATGCGTAAAAAGTACTATGAAATTGATAAGGTGTCTTTCACTAAGACCGAAGTCCTTGAAGACGGGAAAGTTTCATATAAAACATCCAGTTCATTTGGATTGATGGCATAGGCATTTTTAAGAAAGAATGATGCTTCATTTGCCTTTGCTTCCATCATGTAAAAACCAGCCAGCATATAGTTTAGGGAACTGTTTTCAGGATGGAACTCCAAGCCTTGCTGTAAAGCCTCAATGCCTTTATTATAGTCTTTTAATTGTAACAAAACACCCACCCAGTCTAACCAAGTTTGTAGCTCATAATTTCCAAGATTCACCAAATGTTCGTATGCTATATTCGCTTCTTCAAAAAAGCCTAATGCTTTATTTGCTTGTGCATATAAACGCCAATAAATCACATGACTAGAATCAATTTTAACAGCTTTTTTGCTGTATTGCAATACTTTTTCATAGGATTTACTGCGCATGTAGTACCCGCATATTGCCAGCCAACTTTTATCTAACAGTGGGTCTTCGTGAATGGCATTTTTAAGAAACTTGATACCCAAATCATGATTTTTGAGTTTTAAGTGGCATTCTCCAATTCGCAGGAGCGCAAAAGCTGTAGGGTCATCGATTCCAAGCGTAATTTCGTAGTGATTAATAGCTTCGTTATAACGCCCCAGCTGCTCCAATGCTTTACCAAGCTCTAGATAAGCACCTACAAAGGTTTCGTCACAAATGATGGCAAAATCAAAAGATGTTATGGCTTGTTCATACATTTGCTTCGCCAAATACTGTCTTCCCAATTGATGCCATGCTACCTCGTTATATGGGTCTCTGTTTAAAAACTCGTTCATGTAAGCTATGGCACCGTCATGATCTTTTAACGATTCAAAGCAATAAATAATGTTATACAGCGCATGATTATCTGTGACTTCTTCTTCTAAACATCTAATAAAATACTCTTTTGCCATAAAAAAAGCGTTTAGATGGAGGTATTCCATAGCGAGGAGGGCATGGAACTCATATTTGTTATCTGTATGCATCAAGCCTTTTTTGAGCGAATCGATGGCTTCTTGATGCTTATTACACTTTGACTGTATTACAGCTAAATGCTGAAAAGCATAAGGATTAAAAGGCTCAATGGCAATTAGATTGTCTACTAAAATGCGTGCTTCTTCGTATGAATTTGTAAGTGTGTAGTATTCAATAAGAAGTAATATAAGTTCTGTTGCATTAGGGTGCTGGTTGAGTCCAACTTCGATGGCTTTTTTAGCCATACTTAGGTTAGCAGTGTCAATATAATACTGTCCAATTTCTTCAAATTCTGATGCATCGAAATATTGTATTTCATTAGTTTTGAGCATAGACTCAAATCGCGAAATGGAAAATTTTGAAAAATCGCCAAAAGGAAACTTCATAACTTTATTATTAATATAAAGCTAAAAATTGAATTTTAGTTACTGTAGGGTTGTTGACCCAATTTTCAACAAAGTAATCAACACTCAATTTGATTGAGCACTTTGATGATGATGTTACAGGCTTTTTTAACCTGTTTTTCAGATATGTTTAGCGGTGGAGAGATACGTACGGCAGCGGGTTCAAATAGTAAGAAAAACAGCAAAACTCCCTCATTCATACAACTTTTTACTAATAATTGTGCAATTTTAGCGTCGTCCATAATGAGCGCAAGCATAAGCCCCTTACCTCTTATCTCTTTAATTTTGGGGTGAATAAGTAGTTTTCTAAATATTTTTTCTTTGTTAATAGTATTCTCAATCAAACTGCTTTTAAGAATGGTTTCTAAAGTAGCTCTGCAAGCCGCAGCAATAACAGGATTTCCACCAAAAGTAGTGATGTGGCCAAGTGAAGGGGCTTCTTTAAGTTTTACCATATGTTTTTGATCTGCGATAAATGCTCCTACGGGAAGTCCGCCTCCAAGCCCTTTTCCTATAACCAAAATATCTGGTGCTACATCGTGATCCATAAAGGCAAATAATTTTCCAGTACGTCCAATTCCTGGTTGGATTTCATCAAGAATAAGCATGGCACCAACTTCTACACAGCGTTTTTTTACTTTATTCAGATAGCCATTTTCTGGTAATATAAATCCGGCACCACCTTGAATGGTTTCTAAAATAACAGCAGCTGTTTGGTTGTTTATCTTTTTTAGATCGTCATGATTATTAAATTCGATAAAACATGTGCCAGGTATAAGGGGTCTGTAAGCGCTTTTGCGCAACTCATAGCCCATAACGCTCATCGCCCCCATGGTATTTCCATGGTAGGCTTTGTTAGCAGCAATTATTTCAGCTCGTCCGGTTACGCGCTTGGCTAATTTTAACGCACCTTCAATAGCCTCAGTTCCTGAATTTGTTAAATAGGTAGTGTTTAGCTGTTGTGGTAAATGATCGGCTAGTAACTTGGCAAGGAGGACGGGTTCTTTTTGAACAAACTCCCCGTAGACCATCACATGGAGGTATTTACCTAATTGTCTTTTGATGGCACGTACAACAATGGGGTGTCGATGTCCCAAGCTACAAGCAGATACACCAGCTACCAAATCCAAGTATTTCTTTTTATTATTATCGTATAAATAACAACCCTTTGCATGAACAATTTCAAGTCCCATTGGGTATGGTGTCGTTTGCGCTTGGAAATCTTTAAATAATGATGCAAGTGTAGCCATTGCAACTATCTTTTTTGTTCTTTTGAAATCCTTTTTATTTCAGCCTGCTTAACCTTTATACTGAAGCTTTCGAGGTCTAAACCGTGAAATAAGTCTTCTTTGCTGTATATCCTTTCGTCTTCTCGCCATGTGAACCCAAGCAATTGTCTGGTGTTTTCAGGCAAGTCTTTTGGTGGATAAACTACGCCGTCAGGATTTGTAAAAAAAGTAATTTTTTCAATGCTACTGTCTACAAATTTTAATCTTAATGCACTGCAAATCGCTTTGTCGATTCCTGTGAGCTCTTGAGTATCATCATCATATAAGTAATATACCATTTCGGTATTTTGAATAACATCTACCGTTTCAAGGCTTTTCCCTTTGAACTTCCCCTTTAACTGAAGTCCTTTGATTTGATTAAAGTTAGCCGCATCCAAACTGTCTTGCTCAATCACAAAGGCATTGTTGTATATAAGCAAGGAGTCCAATATCTCTTTTTCATTGTCAATAGTTAGGTGGATTTCGTCTCCAGTCATTTGACTTTCATCAGACCATAATATAGGATTGCGATCTGCGATCTCTTGTGGTGTCAAGTATTGTAAGTCACGGTCGCTGATTGGCCTTCTGATGAGTTTTGCACGCCCAGATGTTTGATTAAAGTGTATGGAGTCTGTCTTTCCGCTCAAATCTTTTTTGAATATACGTACTCCGTGAAACCCACGTATGATGCGTTGTTCAGGAGGTCCCGTCGCAACAAGGGTGTCTGCATGAATAAATAAAGAGTCTAATTCAACAAGATTTATGGCAAGCGCGCGATGTGTTACCATAGCCGAATCTTTTTCTTTAAATACCTGCCCGTAATTTCCAGTAATAAAGGAGTTGTTTATGGTATCGGTTATGCGGATATTTTGTGTAGCTGAAGCATATTTTTTGGTATCGTTAAAATAGATACTATCCCCTATTATGTTGCGATTGTTATAGTCAACAGATGCATTATCCTTAAAGTAACCTTCTTTCTTGACGGTGTTATAAAAGCCTTCACGGCAACGAACCACATAATCTTCTCCAATTATGGTGGTAGCGCCGTAAAAAAACGCATGTTTTGTTTCAGTGTAAAAATCCATGCGCGTAGAAGTCAATGTAAAATCTTGATTGGTTACCACTACCTTATTTTCAAACTTGTATTTTTTGGTGTCAGAAACATAAGTCCCTCTTTTGCTGCTTATAGTGGTCAGGCTATCGTACACCGTGCCATTAACCGGGTAGTAGGCTATGTTTTTAACTCTGTCAAAATATAGCGTATCGGTTTTAAGCAGCATTTCCTTGTTGTCAAGCTCAACCTGTTCTTTTGCAACTGCTAATTTTATTTTGCCATAGTAATTAACTTTCTCGCTTGTAAGTACCAAGCTATCCCCTTGAATGATACGAACATTACCATATGCGTCAAATCTGTTTTCTTTTTTATAAAAAAACGCTTTGTCAGACCAAACGTCCATGCCTTGATGCACTAGATGCACTTGCTTTGTAACACTTCGTTCTAAAATGTTTGCACCAGGGAAGTTTTCTTCATCTAGCTGAAAAGAGCCTGCTTGACGGATTTCAATTTCTTTTTCCTGTGCAGATAGTCTAGTAGTGCATAAAAGTAACAAACAAGAAAAGAGAATAGCTCTCATGTATTAGTATTAATAAGAGCGGAAAATAGTTTGATTTCTATCTGGGCCAACAGAAACAATCTTTATCGGTGTCTCTACATAAGCTTCAATAAACGCTACATAGTCCATAAATGTTTTTGGTAGTTGATCTTCACTGCGCATTCTGGTCAAGTCTTCTTCCCAACCCGGTAATGAGGTATATTGCGGTTTTAACTCCTCAGCATTTAGTGAGTAGGGAAGGTGCTGAATGTTCTCGCCTCTATAGTTATAAGAGACACATACTTTTAGCTCGTCAAACCCAGAAAGCACATCGCCCTTCATCATCATCAGTTGGGTGACACCATTGACTTCAACCGCATATCTAAGTGCAACCAAATCCAGCCAACCACAACGTCGCGCACGTCCTGTGGTAGCACCAAACTCATGACCTACACGACCCATTTTTTCGCCAGTTTCGTCAAAAAGTTCTGTTGGGAAAGGACCGCTTCCTACTCTTGTTGTATAAGCTTTGAATATGCCATAAACCTCTCTGATTTTATTTGGTGCAACGCCCAACCCTGTACATGCGCCTGCGGCAGTGGTATTGGATGAGGTAACAAACGGGTATGTACCAAAGTCAATGTCTAAAAGCGAGCCTTGTGCTCCTTCTGCTAAAATTTGCTTTCCTTTTTTTTGTACCTCGCTCAAGTACTGTTCGCTATCTACAAATGAAATATTAGACTTTAGAAAATCTATCGCATCAAAAAATGCCTTGTCAAGTGCTTCCATGTCAAATTCAAGATTGACATTCATATTGTTAACCATGGCCAAATGTTTGTCGCGAAGTGCCTGATATCTTGTTTTCCAACTACCTAGTTCAATATCGCCAACCCTTATGCCATTACGACCTGTTTTGTCCATGTATGTCGGGCCTATACCTTTCAGTGTAGATCCAATTTTTGCTTTTCCTTTCGCCAGCTCTGAAGCAGCATCAAGGAGCCGGTGTGTTGGAAGAATAAGGTGTGCTTTTCTAGAAACCAGTAGTGAGGAATTTATATCTATGTCATAAGGGGCCAAGTTGTCTAACTCTTGCTTGAAGATAACAGGGTCTATTACCACCCCATTCCCTACCAAGTTGGTTGCAGTAGGATGAAAGATACCAGATGGGATTGTGTGTAATACGTGTTTAATTTCGTCAAATTCTAGGGTGTGGCCTGCATTGGGTCCACCTTGGAATCTAGCAATAATGTCGTACTTTTTTGTAAGTACATCAACAATTTTACCTTTTCCCTCGTCGCCCCATTGTAAGCCTAGGAGTAAATCAATGGCCATGAATGATTAGTTAGAGTTTTTTTTGGTTCCGTAAAAATATAATGAATGCGCGTGTATGTCAATATCAAAAACTTCCTCGATAGTTTGTTTTATGGCTTGAATGCGAGGGTCGCAAAACTCTTTTACATCTCCAGTATCTGTTAAAATTATGTGATCGTGTTGTTTGTCAAAATATGACTTTTCGTACTGGGCATGTTGTAAACCAAATTGGTGCCTTCGAACCAAGCCACATTCCAATAATAATTCAATTGTATTGTAAAGTGTGGCACGACTAACCCTGTATTTTTTATTTTTCATATTAATATACAACGACTCTATATCAAAATGCTCTTCATTTAAGTAAATTTCTTCAAGTATGGCAAAGCGTTCTGGCGTTTTTCTATGCCCGTTGTTATCCAAATATTGAATAAAAACACTCTTTACTATCTCCAATTCGTTTTTCATATAATATAAACCGTATAACAAAGATAAGCAACCGAAATTAATCTCTAACTACTTTCTCAATTCCAGATACTTTTTCAAGTTTATTAATTAACATGTGGAGTGTTGAAGCGTGTCTTACGTGTAGTCTTATTTCACCAGAAAACGTACCTTTTTCAGTGTCAAATTTAATTTGTGTAATATCCACGTTATGCGCATTTGAAATAAGGGTGGTAACTTCACTGACAAGTCCAATTCGATCAATTCCAGAAAGACGGATGCTTCCAGTAAAGAACCCTTTTGAAGAATCTATCCATTTTGCACTTAATATCCGATAGCCGTAATTTGAGTGTAAGCTGATAGCATTTGGGCATTCATTTTTATGCACCTTAATACCTTCATTTACAGATATAAATCCAAATACATCATCACCCGCAATAGGATTACAGCAAGGACTTAGTACATAGTTGAGGGTTTCTTGGTCTTTTCCAAAAACCAACATATCATAGAAGCTTGAAATTTCACTGCTATTGAGATTTTCATTTTTGGGTTTGTCTGACGGCCGTCTTCTAAAGAGCTGGTAAAAACGATTATTTTCCTCAGAGGCAAACTTCTTTAACATTTTATTGTCAATAGTACCAATACCTATTCGATAATATAAATCCAGACTAGTTTTAAGTTTGAAATAAGATACCATTGCATTAATGATTCGGTCACCAAACTTAAATTTCATTTGACGAAGCTTTCGTCTTAAAAGCTCTTTACCTTCAATAGCAATATTTTTTTCTTCAGCACGCAATGAAGTACGGATACTTGATCGAGCTTTGGATGTAATTACAAAATCAAGCCAGTTGCTATTGGGATATGAATTTTCAGAAGTAATAATCTCTACTTGGTCACCACTATTTAATGTATAGTTAAGCGGAACGATTTTACCATTTACTTTTGCACCTCTAGTTTTGTCACCAACTTCACTATGGATGGAATATGCAAAGTCTACTGGCGTAGCTCCTTTTGGTAAGGATTTTAAGTCTCCTTTGGGAGTAAAGACAAAAATTTCACTAGCATATAAATTCAGTTTAAAGTCTTTAACAAAGTCTACAGCATCAGTTTCATCTGATTTTAAAACGTCGCGCAATCGGTTTAACCAGATTTCCATACCACCCTCGTCTTTGCTTCCATGCTTGTATTTAAAATGAGCAGCGTATCCTTTTTCAGCAATTTCATGCATGCGCTCAGATCTAATTTGTACTTCAATCCATTTTCCCCCAGGTCCAACTACAGTTATGTGCAAGGCTTCATAGCCCGTTGATTTGGGTGAGGATATCCAGTCACGCAATCGCATTGGGTTAGGTTGGAAGTGGTCTGTGACGATGGAATAAATTTTCCATGCCAAAAATTTTTCTTGTTTTGGGGTTGATTTATAAATAATACGCACAGCAAAACGATCAAAAACTTTATCAAACTTTCTATTTTTGATTTGCATTTTTCTGCGAATAGAAAAAATACTTTTAAAGCGCCCTTCTGTTTTAAAATTAATGCGTTCTTTAATTAGGTGCTTTTGGAGTTGTTTGGTAAAATTCTTTATGTAGGTCTGTCGTTCCTCTTCGCTATCTTTGATTTTTATATCAATATCGTTATACACTTCTGGCTCTGTATACTTGAGTGCTAAGTCTTCCAGCTGAGTTTTTATGTTAAACATGCCAATACGATGCGCCAAAGGAGCATAAATATAAAGTGTTTCAGAAGCAATACGCACTTGCTTTTCCTCCGGCATCGCAGTTAGAGTCATCATATTATGTAGCCTATCTGCAATTTTTATCAAAATAACCCTGACATCTTCATTCATTGTCAGTAACATTTTTTTAAAATTTTCAGCTTGAATGGAATCACGCTTGTCTTTTGAGAGTTTTGATATTTTTGTAAGTCCATCAACAATTTTGGCGACGGTATCCCCAAACATCAGAGCTATATCATCAAGTGTCATGGGAGTGTCCTCAACTACATCGTGAAGTAGGGCTGCTGCAATTGAAGTTGCACCAAGTCCAATTTGATCTGCAACTATCTGGGCTACAGCAATCGGGTGCATGATATAGGGCTCTCCACTTTTCCGTCTTTGATCTTTATGGGCATCTACAGCTGTATCAAAGGCCAACCGAATGAGTTTTTTATCTTCGTTGGTTAATGATTGGTAACTATTGCGGAGCAAGTTCTTGTAGTGCTGCGCAATGATTGCATTCTCCTTAACTTCTGAAATTTGCATAGTTAAATATACAAAAATTAGGACTTGCGTTGACGTACAACTTCATAAGCCAAAATGGCAGTAGCTACAGATACATTTAAAGAGTCAACATGACCCAACATGGGTATTTTAATGGCCGTACTTTCTTTTAGCCAAAATGCACTTAGGCCTTTTGCTTCGCTCCCCATAACAAAGGCTGTTGCTTTAGTAAAATCTCCATCTGTATGTTTTATGCTTTTTTGTAGTGAAGCGGCATATATGTTTATTTTAAAATTTTTTAGAAAATCTTTAGTCTGCTTGTTTTCACAAACAAATGTTAGTACAGAAAAGAACCCACCAACACTTGATCTTATTACATTTGGATTATAAATATCGGTATGAGGATCACTTACAATTACAGCATCTACGCCTGATGCATCAGCAGTGCGAAGTATGGCGCCCAAATTTCCAGGTTTTTCAATGGATTCTAAAACTAATAAAAAAGGGCAATTGTTTTTTGGTTGCCAATCTTCCAATTTAATATTTTTTTGCTTTAGTATTCCTATAACTCCCTCTGTCGAACTGCGTATCACCATTTTATTATATACTTCTATAGAAACAGAAATAATTATTGAGTTGAGATTGAATTTAGATATCCATTTTTTAAATGTCAAGTCAGTTAAAATATCCGGGCACCAGTAAATATGTGTTGCCTCATAATCGGCCATAAATGCCAATTGGAGTTCTCTTAAGCCCTCAACTGTAAAGCAATTGCTTTCTTTTCTTGCCTTAGCTTTAGACTGTAATTCAATAATTCTTTTAACTGATTGGTTTTGTACACTAGATATATGTTTCATTATTTATTTAAATATTAACTCATTAACAATTTTTAGTTTTATTTAAGAAATATAGATTTATCTTATTGAGAAAAATACGAAACGTTTATATAACTTTTTTATTACCTGAGGCTTCCGTATTTTTGTTAAAATGGCAATTGACACAAAACTAAGCGAACAATTCATAGATCTTGAGCATACGCATGGAGCACACAATTATCATCCCCTGCCTGTTGTTCTCTCAGAAGGTAAAGGAGTTTTTTTGTGGGATGTTGAAGGAAAAAAGTATTATGATTTTTTGTCTGCTTACTCTGCTGTCAATCAAGGTCATTGTCATCCTAAAATATTATCAGCATTAAGTAATCAGGCTGAACGTTTAACACTTACCTCTAGAGCCTTTTACAATGATGTTCTCGGTAAGTTTGAAGCTTACATTACCAATTTATTCGGTTATGATAAAGTTCTTCCCATGAATACTGGAGTTGAAGGAGGCGAAACAGCTAATAAATTAGCTCGTAAATGGGGATACATGAAAAAAAATATCCCCAAAAATAAAGCTCGAATTATTTTTGCTAAAGGTAATTTTTGGGGGCGTACTTTAGCTGCAATATCTAGTTCTGATGACCCTATTTCCTACCTTGGTTTTGGTCCATATATGCCCGGTTATGATTTAGTTCCATATAACGATTTAGAGGCATTAGAAGCTGAATTTAAAGACCCTAATGTTTGTGCATTTATGGTTGAACCTATTCAAGGTGAAGCAGGAGTTATTGTTCCAGATGAAGGTTATTTATCTGGGATTAGATCGCTTTGTGACAAATATAATGTTTTGTTTATTGCTGATGAGGTACAAACAGGTATAGCTCGAACTGGTAGAATGTTAGCAACAGACTATGAAGAAGCTAGACCAGATATTTTAATTTTAGGAAAAGCACTATCAGGTGGATTTTTTCCTATTTCAGTGGTCTTGGCTGATAACGAAGTGATGATGTGTATCAAGCCAGGTGAACACGGGTCCACTTTTGGAGGAAATCCAATTGCTGCCGCTGTGGCTACAGAAGCACTTCGAGTTGTACAAGAAGAAGAACTTGCATTAAATTCGCTAAAACTTGGCAAGATTTTTAGGGAGCAAATGAACAATTATATACAATCCAGTAATATTGTGACTTTGGTGCGTGGTAGGGGTCTGCTTAATGCTATTGTTATTAACGATAGTCCAGAAAGTGACACTGCGTGGAATATTTGTATGTCTTTGAAAGAAAATGGATTATTAGCCAAACCCACCCATGGAAATATTATCCGTTTTGCACCTCCACTGGTAATAACTGAGAATCAATTATTAGACTGCGTTAATATTATAATATCAACACTTAAAGCCTTCGAACCGAAGTAGTTTATGGGAATGATTTATTTTGATAACGCCGCGACTACCAAAATTTACCCTGAAGTAAGTAAAGTTATGTATGATACCATGCATGAAGATTTTGGCAACCCATCTTCTGTACATGCTGCAGGACGTTCTGCAAAAGCTAAGATAGAATCTGCACGAATGACTATTGCTAAGCAAATGGGTGTTTTACCTAAAGAAATCATTTTCACGTCTGGTGGTACAGAAGGGGATAACACTATTTTACAATCTGCTTTACTTCATTTGGGAATTCATCATTTTATAAGTTCTCCAATCGAACACCATGCAGTCCTTCACACACTAAAACATATGGCTGATCAGGGACTAATTCGATTAGACTTGGTCAAAGTATTACCCAGTGGTTCACCCGATATGGATCACTTAATACAATTGTTGACTATGAATGATGAAAAGAAAATGGTTAGTTTAATACACGTCAATAATGAGGTAGGCACCATATTAGACCTTGAAGCTGTTGGAAATTTATGTCACCAACACAATGCTTTGTTTCACACAGACTCTGTTCAATCCATTGGACATTTTTCCTTGAATTTCGAATCGCTTCCCGTAGATTTTGCTGTTGCTTCTGCTCACAAATTTCACGGCCCTAAGGGTGTTGGTTTTTCATACATCAAAAAGGATACAGGATTAAGCGGTATGATTTTAGGAGGTTCACAAGAACGCGGAATGCGTGCAGGTACAGAAGCTGTTCACAATATTATCGGTATGGAAACAGCCTTTCAAATTTCATATCAACGCATGGAAGCGGATTCACTGTTTCTAAAAGATTTAAAAAGCTATTGTCTAAATCAATTACAGGTCGCCTTACCGGGTACATCATTTAATGGCTCTTCTGGCGATATTGAAAACAGTACATATACTATTGTAAATGCCCGCCTACCTATGGATGAGAGGAAAGCCAAACTATTGGCTTTTAATCTAGATTTGCAAGGGGTTTGTTGCTCAAAGGGAAGCGCTTGTCAGTCGGGAAGCGATTTGGGTTCTCATGTACTTCAAACCTTGTTAACTAGTGAACAAAACAGGGCACCGTCTTTGCGTTTTTCTTTTTCACCAAATAATACTAAAAAAGAAATTGATAAGCTTATTGATATACTTGTTGACTACGTAAAAAGCTAAAGTCTTGCTTTGATTTTTATATTAAACACCCGTGGAGTCATATAGTTAGCAACCGCGAATTGACGTTGTGAATAAACATCCCTTACCCAAGTATTAGTAATTGCGTTTTGTACATTAAATAGGTTAAATATCTCCAACCCAATCTCAAGTTCTTCAAATGCACGTAAGGTATTTCTAAAGCGTGTATCGTCTTTTATGATATATAAAAAACCAATATCAGCACGCTTGTAGTTGCGCAATCTATTTTGATAATTGTATGCATCTGCGTAGCTGGGCGAACCGCCAGGAATACCTGTATTATAAACTAAATTTAAATTCATTTTTAAGAAAGGTAAGCTAGGGACATAGTCTTGAAATAACATGGCAAATTTTAATCTTTGGTCAGTCGGCCTTGCAATATCTCCACGATTATTTTGATTCTCTAGGGTTTTTAATAGCCCTATACTTATCCAAGATTCGGTACCGGGAACAAACTCACCATTTAGGCGCATGTCTAGCCCGTAAACCTTTGCTTTAGTTTCGTTATTTGCAGCATATCGAATGCGTACATTTTCCAAGGTGTATGGATTAACATCCCATAAGTATTTGTAGTAGGCCGAAGCTCTAAAAACAAATGATCTTTGCCAAAGCTGGAATGTTCGATCTTGACTTACCACTGCATGAATAGATTGCTGTGGCTTTACTAATGGATTTATCTTCCCGTCAATACCTCTAAGTTCTTTGTAAAATGGTGCTTGGGTGTAATTACCAAATGACAAACGTGTCACTACGTTGGGGTTATCTAGTGGTTGAAAACTTATTTGAGCTCGTGGACTAACAAATGTACTGCCAGAACTGTTAAAGTTTGATAGGTTCCAGTGATGAACTCGAATTCCAGTCGATAACCATGCTATTTTTTTACCTATCAAAAAGCGATTGTTCCATTGGAGATAACCCGAAATTCTATTTAGTGTACTTTGTTGGGTAGCTCTTATGTTGTTGAACAAAGTCAGTGGACCTTCAAATGGTTCATAGGGTTGGCTGCTTTTATCTAAGACACTGGGAGGGCGTAAGGAAAAACCCATTGAGTCTATTTTTTCCCATTCCACAATCCGATCGCGAATGTTTTCTGATTTTATTTCAATACCCCAAAGCAGCTCCTGTTTGTCTAGTTGATGTTTTCCAGAAATATTGACGGATGTTATTAGGGCATCAAAGTCATTTCTACCGTGTGTATGCTGACTGCCAATACCCTCTGCATAAGTTATGGTACCCAGGTCTTCTGACCCAATTTCCGTATTTTGTGTGGCAAGCAAATATTGACCAATAATTTCAAAATATTCCTGTTCTTGAGTGTGGTAAATTGAAGTTGTCAACACATATTGATTGTTTTCAGACGGGTGAAAAGTGGTCTTTAATGCACCCAAATAAGTTTGGTAAATATCTTCTTCATTTCCGTTATAATAAACCAATAGCGCACGTGGATCACTAACAGTTCCAAAATTTGTTTGCCTTGTTTGGGGAGCGTGATGGTATATATTTCTAGAAATAGATCCTAAAAATTGAAATTTTAGTTTTTCATTTTTTTGGTAATTTATAAATGATTGTAAATCAGTAAATGAAGGCTGATATTGGGCACTGGTCTCTTTTTGGTTTACTAGAAGTTGATTATCTCTGTAACGAGCACCTATAATTGCCGACCACTTACCCTTTGTGTAGCCGTAGCTTATGCCGCCTCCCAATAAACTTGCATCCAAACTCAACTCTTTTTTTGTTGGGGTTTTATAGGTAATATCCAATACGGAGGAAAGCTTGTCGCCATAACGCGCTTCAAAACCACCAGCCTTAAAAGATACTTCTTGGATTAGGTCAGGATTTAAAAAGCTTAACCCTTCTTGCTGTCCAGCGCGAATAAGTGTCGGTCTATAAACTTCTATTCCATTTACGTAAACCAAATTTTCATCGTAATTGCCACCTCTTACAGCGTATTGCGTGCTGAGTTCATTGTTTGAATTCACCCCGGGGAGACTTAAGAGTAAGTTCTCAACACCTGCATTCGCCCCAGGGATACTACGTACTTTTTCAGCAGACAATACTGTAACACCACTAATTTTTGTAGATTGATTTCCCATGACCACGACTTCGCCAATCTGTGCTCTTTTGGTGTTCATAACAGGGTGGAGTTCTTGAACGGTATTTGGCTGTGGATTAATGGCCACTACTACTTTTTCATGAGCAATATGTGAGAAACTGATGATTAATTTTTTTTTTAACGGGTATATTTAATTGGTAAAAACCGTTTTCGTTTGTTGTGGTACCAAAGCCAGTATTTAAGCTTACAGTCACATAGGGAATGGGTTCTTGGCTATCGTTAGTGATTATACCTTGTATGGTGGTATTTTGCCCAAGTATCACGAAATGACAAGTTATGTAGTATAGAAAAACAAACGATAGTTTTTTCATTCTTTACGATAAAACGTTGTCTCAAATGTAGTACTGTTGCCGACTTTATCCCAAACAATTAGCTTTAATTTGTGTTTTGTCTTTTTAAGCATAATTGGATCTCGAAATCTGAATGTGAGTTGTTTTTTCTTTTTTTCGTATTCAAATAAAATCCACTTATTGTTTAAATATGCTTCGTAGTGACTAATTCCAGCTCCTATGTCATCAATTATAAATCGGATATCTTTTTCAAGTGAAATCCAACGGTCACTAATTTTCTTTTGATCTACAATAGTTGGGGGAATACTGTCTGTCAGAATCGTTATGGCCCCAGTACCTTTTAGCTTAGCCGAAAACTGCCCTTTATCATTCTTTTTTGCCACAAATCCCCAGCCTTTACTTTGCTTTAGTGCCAAATAAGCCCCTTTGGGTGTTTTTTCTTTGTCTAATATTAAGTTGTATGGCTTTTCAAAATAAGCGTAATCGTTGCATATGTTGAGCGTATCTCCATCCATTTCAATACTTAGGGGTGTGGGTTGGCTAAAGGTTTTCGCGTTAACAGATATACTAAAATCTTGGAGTTCAAACATATAGTCCCTTTTGGGATATATTATTTTACCAGGGATTGGAGATTTTTTTGTTATCCAAACTTCTTCGACTTTTCCTTCAATGGGTACTCTCAAATAGGTGCTATTACCCGCTATATCGCTTACTTTTATGGTGTAAGTTAAATATGCTCCTGGTTCAACATCAATAAGCCCGTTGTTTGTATAATTGGCAAAAGTAACGGGCAATTCATGGGTATTAAAAAGCTGCACCACCTTCTTTTTTGTATCTATATAAAGCGGATAGTCAATTAATTTGTGCATTTGGCTGGAGTCGTCAAATGATAGAGTGTCAAATTGAATTTCAAATCGAGGGGAGTTATCAATATTGGCATTAATTTTAAAAGCCCCATTTTTAAAAAACGATTCATTTTGTCTGTCGAAATGCTCTATACCAAAACCAATTGTTCCGATGGCTTTGATGGTGTCGGAAACATACACACTGTCATTTTTTTTGGTAATGGCTAATTGAATCTGCTCCTCTGACTTGTTTATAACGCCATCAATGGGATAGCCAATAAGCTGAACTATGATTGGCTTGCGTGTATCAGGTATATTATTGTTGTTAAGTAATGGATTGAAAGGAATTTGGTTTGAGCTTGTTCTGAGTTCAAAATGCAGGTGGGGCCCAAAAGATAAACCTGTATTACCAGAATATCCAATAAGGGCACCTTTTTTAATGGGTATTTGGTCAGGTTCAGTATAGAATTCAATTGTGTAGCTTTTTCGACTGTATTGTCTTTTTCGAACGAGCGGGATAATATCTGGGCTGTATCTCTGAAGATGTGCATAAACACTTGTTATTCCATTGGGATGATTAATGTAAATTGTTTTTCCATATCCACCTTGCTGAATTTTAATACGCGATACATATCCGTCTGCAATGGCACGTAGTGGTAAACCTTCTTTACCCTGTGTACGAATGTCAATTCCTGCGTGGAAATGTGTCCCTCTTAGCTCGGCAAAGGTTCCTGATAATTGAATTGGAATGTCTACGGGAGAACGGTAGTTCTGCGCATGAACAAGGCTTATCACCAACAAAGTAGATAGTAAGACTGAGCATTTCATGTTTTCAAAGGTAAAATATTATGATGCAAAATTGGCACTTTGAATTTGTGAAATGTCAATAGCTTAGGTACATTTGAAATGAAATTATATAAATGGACGCTACTACCACTGCCGTTTTGGAACAATTAGAAAATCAACTTCAAGAGTTGGTTGAAAAAATGCGTCAATTGCAGCAATCGAAAGCTACTTTAGAAACCAGCTTGCTTGAAGCTCAAGCTAAATTTCAGAAAAAGCAAGATAACGCAAAACAGTGGAAAGAAAAATACGAAGCCTTAAAAGCTGTCCAAGGCATGAAAACTGACAATACTGCAGCTAAAAAACGCACCTTAAATCACATAGACACGTTAATAAATGAAATTGATGCTTGTATTGTACAAATTAAAATAGAGGACTGATGCAAAAAATTAAACTTTCTATCGCAGATAGGGTATACCCACTAAGTGTTCCAGAAGGTGAAGAAGCTATTTTACGTGAAGCTGCAAAAAGCTTAAATTTAATGGTAGATCACTTCGAGAAAAATTACGCCGTAAAAGACAAACAAGACGTTTTGGCTATGTGTGCGCTTCAGGTTGCTGTACAGTCTAGTAAGGAAGCAGACGCCAACACAATATCACAAAGTGATGTTCATAAAAAAATTGTACTTTTATCTAAGTATTTATCAGAAGAATTAGCTTCCTAAATACTAAAAAAACCTACCCTACATCGGGTACATTTTTTGATAACCTCAACACTAATATAATTCGAAGAGGTGAGTTTTGGGTGCACAAGCAAGCCGTTTTAAATGGATCCTTAAACACTCAGTTAGCCTCAAACATGTTTATAATTCGGGTTTATGCAAAACTTACCAGGTGTAGGTTTTATTTAATAATTGATTGGTAATTTATTCTTCTCGAATAGTTTATGAATCCTTAGAATAATAACCCCAAAGCCAACTGCTGATATTATAAGCAATACATTTTGAAGTCCTGAAACACTAAAGGATAGCTTAACCAAAATGGTGGAAATTACAAATCCAGAGTTGCGAATTACTTTATTAAACTTATCGGTGTGAGCAAATGAAAACAACACCAAAAGTACGTCTACCAATATTAGTACAGTAAAGAAGTCATCAAAAAAAACAGCATTAACATCAAGGCCTGAAGTGATTCCCTGTCCAAATTCAGATACCTGCGACGCCCATTCAAATACATTAAAAAAAGCGATGATTATAAATGTTGGTACCAATAAAACAGCTAAAGCCTTTTTGAACTTAATAAAGCGAATTAGTTCTGGACGGGTTTCGGTCAATTTTAACAGTTTTCGCACCCTAAACTTATTCATGCTGTAGAAGAAGTGAATAAGCAAAAACAGAACTATGGTGGCGATGATATCGTATATAAATTGAAGATTTTGCGTATTTTCAAACCAGTTGCCATCCAAGGATATATTGGATAAATCTTTATACAACCTCCTAATGACAATGAGCATGATGATTTCGTATTGCTTACCAATATATATGGTCATGGACTTTGGCAAATAATAAATTAGCAAATACACCTCATAGACTAGGATAAAGGAGAATGGCGTATAAATGGCCGCAATAGGGTTGTTAAACAGCTCACCAGTAATGCCACTTCCAATAAGGCCAAGGTCATTTAGAGTAATCAATAGCAAGTGAAGCAAAAAACTTACGATTGCAAGATTAATGATAAATCTTTCGCTTAATTTTTTGGTTTTTTTATCCAAAAGTTTGGCATATAAAAGCTCGAACATATTATTTAAATTTCCTCAATATATAAATTTTGTTCCACTAACACGTGTCTATTCTTTAGCTTGCTTTATCTTTGATTTAAATTTTACAATGAATTTATTCGAACAAACTAAGTTTCATATCGAATCGTTAGATTTCAAAATAGTAGCACATGATTTTGAGCGTCCGTGGGGTGGTTTTTTAGTTATAGATGAGAAACAAGCGCAAGAGTTTGCCAATCAGTTTTTTTCTGGATTAGACGTAAACTCACTTCGCATTGGTGGTAAATTAAGTCCCAAAATATTGATAGTTTTACCTGATGTACGCCTTTCCTGGCAATACCATCACAGACGTGCTGAAATATGGCGTGTTTACAAGGGAAATACTGGCATAATACGTTCCGATTCTGATAAAATAGGAGCTATAGAAGTCCTTAATGAAGGCGATCAAGTTCGATTGCAACAGGGCGAAAGACACCGTTTGGTTGGGCTGGATTCCCCTGCCTTGGTAGCAGAAATATGGCAACACACAGATCCAGAAAACCCATCTGATGAAGATGATATTGTACGAGTTTCTGATGATTTTGGAAGATAAACATGAATACCTTTTCTAGCCTTTTCGTTTCTATTGATACATTACAACAAAAACTTGCAGTCTATTCAGATAAAACTTTATTAGCACCTATTGACGGAAAGTGGAGTATATTACAACATCTTTACCATTGCTATTTTGTGGAAAGTGGGGTATTGGCTTACATAAAGCTTAAAACGCAAGACCCACACGCCTTAGAGCAGGTACATTTGCTAACCCGTCTGCGTTTTTTATTTTTTTTCATAATCTTAAAATTAGGACTGATTAAAATAAAAGCTCCTAAAGTAGTCCAGGCTTTCCCGGAAAATATGAATCGAAAAGATTTGTTTGAACGCCTATACAAAACTAGGAAAGAGGCTGATTTGTTTTTTGGAGATTTTCCTCAAGCCACTGCCCGTAAGGGTATTTTTAAGCATAAGTTTATAGGACGTATAAATAAAAAGTTATCACAGAAATTCATCAAGCTTCATTTAGTGCATCACCTTAAATTATGTGGCTTAAAACCCAATTCACCCAATCTTAATCTCTTTTTTCTTCTTTCTCTTTTTGATGTCTTCTCTATGCTCTTTTAGTTGTTCCTTGCGATCTTTAATGTTTTCCATGCGCTTTTTCATTTTACTTCTCCGCTCTCTGATTAACTGTTTTTGCTCTTCAGTAATTGTAGCGCGGAATGCATCTTTTAGGGCCTTAATTTCACTACGATTTGTTTCCATCATCGTTTTTTGAGCATCCGTAAAACTTGCACGAAGGGCTTCTCTACGCTCTCTTACGCTTAGCTCTTTATTTTCCATAATGGCGAGTTGCTCATTGCTAAGTGAACTTTTAAACTCTTCGCGATTATCTTTTACTGAAGCTTTTTGAGCTTTTAGCATCTCAAGCTGCTCAGGGGTATAGATTTTATCTTTCCCTTTTGGTTTATCTTGTGCTACTGCTGATAGTCCAAAGGCCATTGATGCAAGTAGTAAGGTTATTTTAATAATTTTCATATTCGTCAATTTTTGTGTTCGTTATTTAGACCTAATCATTTGAAAAAAGTTTTAGTAGACTTCGCTGTAAACAAATTTTTCATCGAACCAATCGTCAAATACTTCGTCATTAACTTCTAAAGACTCAATTGTTAATTCTTCAAATGTATTTATCTCATAATTGGAAAGCTGTTGCTTTTGTACCAGCAAGAATGCAAATGTTATTACCCCTAAAATACTAGCAGTAAGTATTGTCTTGCTACCAAAAAAGCTAGACATTTTACTTACTTTTTCAAATTTAAAGTTCAGCATGTCTTTTTTTGAAGACTCAAAATAGCCTTGGGGCACTTCGTATCCCAATTGTTCTTTATGAAAATGTTTCTGATTCATACTGTTGCTTTTACATGTGTTATAATTTTTTCTTTGGCAGCATAGAATGCTGTTTTAATGGAGTTTTTATTCCAAGTTGTGATTTCAGCGATTTCATCAAATGTAAGTTCATCAAAATACTTCATCTGAAAAATACGTTGTTGCTTTTCAGAAAGTTTAATCAAAGACTCATGAAAAGCAAAGCTTACGCTGTCTAGATCAAAATAGGGATCTGCAGATAGATTGTTGAGGTGATCTGATAATTCACACCCACCAGTGGTATATTGAAATTTCTTTTGGTTTTGTAGAAGCCTCATTGACTCATTATGGGCAATGCGAAAACACCAGGTTTTAACACTACTACGGAACCCAAAGGATTTTAATCCTTTAAATATTCTGACATAAGTATTTTGAAGCACATCATCAGCATCTTGGTGTCGTTTGACTAATTTACGTATATACCAATAGAGCATCTCGTGATAAAGTTCTGAAATCGCTTTTACTGCACTGTCATAATGCTTGCCTTTAAGGTATTCAATTATGTAGTTTTCTTGATGCAATCTGCTTTTTGAATAATTAGACCCTCTAAAAATAGAAAAGTTTTAGATTAAATTAAATTATTGCCACTTGTATGTAATTACCTAAAGTGTTTTACCACTAGGAAGGACTGTCAAACACGCCAAAAAATTAGAATAAAACCCACAAAAAACCCTCTTAAAAGAGGGTTATTGTAGCGAGAGGGAGACTTGAACTCCCGACCTCCGGGTTATGAATCCGACGCTCTAACCGGCTGAGCTACCTCGCCAAAACGGCGCAAATATAATAATTTGTTTTCCCAATTTATCTCGGTTTTTCAACCATTTCTTTTAAAGGTCACCATAAATCTATATATTGGACGTTTTATTATCTATGTCAAAAACGCAATTCGAGATTGAATTTGTTATTCAAGCTTCACCACAACTTCTTTATCAGTATATATATACACCCTCTGGGCTATCAGAATGGTTTGCTGATAATGTCAATGCACGAACTGAAAAATATTCTTTTTTTTGGAACGATTCTGAAGAAGACGCCCTTCTACTTCGAAAAAAAGCTAATGAATTTGTACGGTTTCGCTGGTTAAACGGCGATGATGATCAAGACGATTGTTACTTTGAAATGCGCATCGTTGTAGATGAAATCACCAAAGACGTTTCTGTTGTAGTTACTGATTTTGCCTATGAAGATGAAGTTGATGAGACAAAAATGCTTTGGGAAAGCCAAATAGGTGATTTAAAACAAGTTTTAGGTTCTTCGTAGCATGATTATCCATAATGGCGTACTTGATTATACTCAGTCGCCTGTTTTTACTGCACAAAATCGCGGTTTGCTTTATGGAGACGCAGTCTTTGAAACCCTTCGATATAGCCAAGGCCATATCCATTTTTGGGAAGACCATTATTTTCGACTTATGGCGACTATGCGAATTTTCCGCATGGATATTCCTATGACATTTACACCAGAATTTTTAGAACAAGAGTGTATACGCTTGATTCAAGCCCAAAATGAAAAATCAGCAGCATGGCGTATTCGTTTAAACGTTTATCGTAAAGATGGCGGAGCTTATTTACCCACTACTAAAAACGTCGGATATTTCATAGAGGCTAAAGCACTTGATTCGGAATACTATCTGTCTGTTGAAAACTACAAGGTTGAACTTTTCAACGACTACTATTTGCAAAAAAGCATGTTGTCAAACTTAAAATCCAACAATAAAGCACTGCAAGTTATAGCAAGTATTTTTATGCAGGAGCAAGGTTTTGATAACGGGATATTGGTTAATGATGAAAAAGAAGTTGTTGAGTTTCTCAATGGTAATCTTTTTATAGTAAAAGATGGGAAACTTCGCACACCACCCATTACTTCAGGTTGTTTGGATGGCATTATGCGTAAGCAAATCATACGGATTGCCAAAATATTAGACATTTCTTGTGTGGAGGAGCCCATTTCACCTTTTGATTTACAGCGTGTACAAGAACTCTTTATGACCAATACTATTGTTGGTATTCAACCAGTCAAAAGCTACCGCAGGACTACTTATAACAAATCAATTTCCTTAAAACTTCAACAAGGACTTTTTGATTTGGTTAGTTCAAACCGGGGTGTTTAGGTGCGGTAGCGTATAAGGCATATTCACCACCCAAATCTCGCATGATGTTTCCCCACAGTTGATCCTCGTTCTCAAAAATATTATAGTTATTTTTAATCAGTAGCCAGCTTTTTTCATTGAATTCATTTAGGAGTTGGCCTTGGCCCCAACCGCTATAGCCTAAAAAAAATCGCAACTGATCAGGAGCTATTTTTTTTTCTATTATTTGGTTTTGAAGTGCCTCTAATTCGCCACCCCAAAAGATTTTGTTTTCAATTGCTTGTGCGTTCGGTAGATCTTTGAGGGTGTGTACGTAAAATAACCTATCGTTATCCACAGGTCCACCTCGGTAAATAGGTAAGTCAATATTTAATTCCGGAATCAATTCATTTAAACTGTAATTAGTGGGTTGGTTTACAACAAAACCCAACGAATTTTGATCATTGTGCTCCACCAAAAGAATCACACTTCTTCCAAAAGATGGATCTCCTAGAAGTGATGGATGCGAAATAAGTAATTTTCCAACCATTATACAAAACATGCTGTTGTTGGAAACTGAAACCCATTTAAAAGTGTTGCAGTTTCCATACTTTTTTTATTGGGTAATTGCAGCTTGTCTATATAAACATATCCGTCTGCAACGCTTACATAAAGCTGTTTGTTTTCAACTTTAATATGTCCAGGGTTTTCATTGGGAGTTCCCGTAATAAAGTGTGCATTTTGGATTTTTACCTGCACGTTTTCCCCATTGTTCTCCATTAGTGTCCACGCTGTTGGAAACGGATTCAGACCATGGATAAAATGTACTATGGTTTGCCCTGGTTTACTCCAGTCAATTTGAGTATTCTCCCGAGTTAGTTTTGGCGCCGCGTTCATTGCCGCTGCTTCTTGTTGCGGCAAGGGCTTTAATGTCCCTGACGCTAAACCTTCAAGGGTAGAAATAATCAATTCGCCTGAGTGGGCTTTCATACGTTCGCTAAGTGTACCCATGGTGTCTTTGGCTAATATGTCTAACTTTTTTTGAAGTAAAATGGCACCCGTATCAATTTTGTCATCAATTAAAAAGGTGGTAAGTCCAGACACTTTCTCACCGTTAATTATAGACCAGTGAATGGGCGCAGCACCTCTATACTGGGGAAGGAGTGATGCGTGTAAATTAAAAGTTCCAAGTTGTGGTAATTCCCAAACTACTTTAGGTAACATTCTAAAGGCAACAACCACAAAGACGTCTGCTTTTAGTACTTCGAGTTGGGCAACAGTATTTTTTGATGATAGTTTTTCGGGTTGAAGTAGTGGAATATTGTATTCCAGTGCAGCGTTTTTTACAGCCGAGAAATGCAATTTTTTTCCACGGCCAGCAGGGCGGTCAGGTGATGTAACAATGCCAACTAGATTGTGATTACTATCCACGATGCTACGCAGCCCTGGAACCGCAAAAGCGGGTGTCCCCATAAAAATTATTCGCAAAGATTTGTGCATATCATTTTTATTGATTTGGTGTATCTCGTATTAATATCACTTCTTAACACATTTTGTCTACAGCCACTACCAATTGTAATTTTGAATAGTGTATTTAAACATAATTGTATCAAAGATAGTATATCTTCACTGGAGAGTGTTTTTTTTGGGGAGTTGATTGTTCAAGCTACAGTACTTCTTTAATTATGCAGTTGGAGCAGTTATCGCAGTTTTTTTTATAAGTTTCTCCGAAGTAGTTTAGCAATTTTTTTCGATAACAAGTATCGGTAGTGGCATATTTCCAAACGGCAACAGCTAAGCGCTTTTTTTCTTCACCAAGGGTAGTTAATTGGCGTAATACGGGCATCAAACTTATTTTGTCTTCTCTTGGCACATGAAATGTAATTCCACTATCTGCATAAAGTTGCTGCACTTCGGCATCGCCTTGTTTTTGTAATTGTTTGATGCATTCAATGGCATTGCTTAATCCTACCCCGCTTTTGAGGGCTATATTGTCTAAGTTAATATTTTGAAACCTGTCTGTAATACCTCCTATGTTTCGCAATAAATAATTTACTAATCTATGATCTTGCTTTATGTGTTTATGTTGTAGTTTTAATGAGGTTTTCGGCTTGTTGTATTGAGTTAGTGTAAGCAATTGTCCACGCTCTAATACTTTGAGCACGTCATAGGTAGTTCTATGTTTTAATTCATACCGATCGCAAAAAAGAATGTGATTAAATTCCAAAATATCATCTGGTTTTTCACCATAGGCGATGTCAAAATAATGACACAGGTGTTTGTATGTTTTCTTTATGGCCTCAACACTGGGAATTCCGACTGTAGTAATATTCCACAGTTTTTGTTCATCACCGTCTTTAACAAGTAAGGTGGCTTTTGCGGCACTTCCGTCTCTTCCACATCGCCCAATTTCTTGGTAGTACTGCTCCATACTGAAAGGAAGCGTGGCGTGAACAACCCGTTGCACATTTGATTTATCTATCCCCATGCTGAATGCTGAAGTGGCTACCATAACAGGAGTTTTTTCTTGTATCCAATTTGCTATACGTTTTTCTTTGGCTATTGCACTACCATGAAAAAAGTTTGTTTGGTGTCCTAGATTATTTAGTTGGACGCTCAAAAGCTCAACGCTTTTTCTTGTTCCCGCATATACAATTGCGGGCGTGCCTTTTGGCTCTAAGGCTTTTGAAATGTCTTCCAACTTATTAACTGTTTTTAAAACTTTTATTTCAATATTTGGCCTATCAAATGAATCAGTTATTCGAACAGGGTGTTTTAGTTCAAGTACCTTGCAAATATCTTCTTTGACCCTTTTGGTAGCAGTTGCAGTCAGTGCAATTGTTGGTGTATTGAAAAGCTTATTTTTAAGTCCTATGATTTCTCGGTAAGCTGGTCTGAAGTCATGTCCCCATTCCGAGATGCAATGTGCTTCGTCGATGGCCAATAGACAGAGCTTAATTTCAGATAAACGATCTTGAACCAGAGGGTGTTGTGCCCGTTCTGGTGAAAGATATAAGAACTTAAATTCGCCAAATTTACAGTTGTCTAGTGCAGTTACGAGGTCGTCCTCACGCATCGGACCAGAAAGGTTCATGGCACGAACCCCCTTTTTTTTAAGACCTTCCACTTGATCGTTCATTAGTGCTATCAGTGGGCTTATGACGACACACAAGCCTGGTTTTGTGAGTGTAGGTAGTTGGTAGCACAAACTTTTCCCTCCACCTGTTTGTAATACAACAAGGCAGTCCTTATTATCTAAGATTGCGTTTATAGCCTTTTTTTGACCCGGTAGAAATTCCAATGCATTCCAATAGATTTTTAGTATGTCATATATACCTTTTTTCATATGTAATCCGTAATAAAATGAAGCCGTTCTTCAATGCTCAACTTGGGAACTTCGATACATTGCATACCAAAATGGGTATAAGTTTCCACTAGAACTTTGTGAAAATTTACTGCTTCTTCAAATATTTCTATTCGTTCTGCATCTTGTGTAAAAATCGCTTGCCATGGAGGAAACATAAAAACCTTGTCATAGCTGTACTTATTACAGTCATCCAGCATACTACAAGGGGCGTCGTCTCCAATCGCATGTAGATAGGCCACCACGTCGTGTATACCTCTGTCATATACATGAATTTTATTCTTTTTACACTCAAAGTAGTCTCGCAATCGATGCTCAAAAAGAGTTTCGCTAAAACCAAGCGGGTTATCTAAGAATGGTTGTGTGACCCCTTTCGCTTGGGCTTTGCTAATGATTTGTCTTGATACTTCTTCAAAACAATGTATGCTTGGATGTTCAATGTGATTCAACAGACTTGTCTTACCACTTGATGGACTTCCAGTTAATACAATTCTTCTGTGTTCAAGCATATACAAATAACGTCAATTGTTGGCTTATCTAAAACTGTATATTTGTGTAATGCAACAAAACACCAAAGACGAAACGTTTTACAACCGATTTCACCAGCAATTATTAGAGAGCAATAAATGGCCTTGTGTTTATGTTTTTAAATTTATTATCCCTTCTTCGGATTCAAATAAAGCAATTCTACTGGATTTATTTGAAAATGACAAAGTAGAGATCAATGTTAGGGCCTCTAGTAATGGAAAATATACCAGTATTTCCATTGTAGGTAAATTTGGAAGTCCAGAAATTATAGTTCAAAAACACAAGCAAGCATCGAAAATCCCGAACATAATACAACTCTAATTTATTTTTTATTAGTTTTACCCAATAATAATTCCTCTTGATAGACAATCTTCAATATAATTCAGAGCGTTCAATGCTAGCCATCCCTGAATATGGCCGTCACATTCACAAAATGATTCAGCAAGTTTTAGCTGAAGAAAACAAAGAAGAGCGCAACAAACAAGCTAAAGCCATTATTGGTATTATGGGTAATTTAAACCCACATTTAAGAGATGTTGCTGACTTTCAGCATAAACTCTGGGATCAGCTATTTATAATGTCTAATTTTGAATTGGACGTTGATGCGCCTTTCCCAAAACCTGATGCCAAAGTTCTTGCCGCTCCTCCAACTCCATTGGCTTATCCACAATCATTCCCCAAATATCGTTTCTACGGAAATAATATTAAGTGCATGATAGATGTAATCGTTGATTGGGAAGAAGGAGACTTAAAAGATGCCTTGATCTACGTTATTGCAAATCACATGAAAAAATGTTTCCTAAATTGGAATAAAGACACGGTTGAAGATAAAGTTATTTTTGGTCATTTGGCCGAACTATCAAATGGTAAAATTGTCATTAATTTTGAGGATGAGGTATTGTCTCCCTCGGAAAACTTAATTCGCTTGACAAACAAACGTTTTAATAAGGGATCTAGAAACTCTAAAAACAAGAATTACCGAAACCAAAAGCAGCGACGTAAATAAAATGGGCGCTTTTAAAGTTACTGGCGGTGGACAATTGTCAGGTTCCATACAACCTCAAGGAGCCAAGAACGAAGCACTTCAAATCTTATGTGCTGTATTGCTTACGCCTGAACCAGTAACAATTCATAATATCCCGAATATTATTGACGTAAACAAGCTAATTCAAATTCTTGAAAAGCTTGGAGTTAAAATAGAAAAACACAGTAACAATGACTATACCTTTCAAGCCGATAATGTAAATATTGATTACCTTCAATCAGATAATTTTAAAGTTGATGGTCGTGGTTTACGCGGCTCTATAATGATTGTAGGTCCCTTGTTGACAAGATTTGGTAAAGGTTTTATTCCTAAGCCTGGCGGGGATAAGATAGGACGACGTAGACTCGACACACACTTTCAAGGCTTTATTAGTCTGGGTGCTACATTTCGCTACAACAAGGACGAGTCTTTTTATGGTGTTGAGGCCCTAGAATTGAAAGGTTCTTATATGTTGCTTGACGAGGCTTCTGTTACTGGAACAGCGAATATCGTCATGGCAGCAGTCTTGGCAAAAGGTACCACTACGGTATACAATGCTGCTTGCGAACCGTATTTGCAACAGCTCTGTAATATGCTTGTACGTATGGGTGCGAATATTTCAGGTATTGGGTCTAATTTACTGACCATAGAAGGCGTAAAATCTCTGGGCGGTACTACACACCGTGTACTTCCTGATATGATTGAAATCGGTAGTTGGGTTGGTTTGGCAGCACTTACCAAAAGTGCACTTACCATAAAAGACGTACAATGGGATTATCTTGGTCAAATACCAGAAGTATTTCGTCGATTGGGAATCACCGTTGAAAGAAAGGGTGATGATATATTTGTTCCTGAACATCTCAATGGTTACGAAATCCAAAGTTACATTGATGGATCTGTAATGACGGTATCTGATGCACCTTGGCCTGGTTTTACTCCCGACCTTTTGAGTATTGTACTGGTTGTCGCAACACAAGCAAGGGGAAGTGTCTTGATCCATCAAAAAATGTTTGAGAGTCGTTTGTTTTTTGTAGATAAGCTTATTGATATGGGAGCAAAAATCATCTTATGTGACCCGCACCGTGCAAATGTGATAGGACATGACTTTAAGTCTTCTCTAAAGGCTACTACAATGACCTCTCCAGATATACGTGCCGGTATTTCACTACTAATTGCAGCACTTTCTGCCAAGGGTACTAGCACCATTTTTAATATTGAGCAAATTGATCGTGGCTATGAAGACATTGATGCTCGTTTACGGTCTATAGGCGCAAAAATTGAACGAATAAGTTAGTAACTTTGTAAGTAACATTAGATTTTTAGGAGTATTCTAAATTTCGTAGTTTACTTAAAACTATAAATTATAGGCAACTATATTTTTTAAATTCTTTTTAATAATTTCACCCCACAAAGCGTATCCTTTTACACTAAGGTGAAGTTTATCTTTTACAAAAAGGTCCTCATTTGGAAGACCATTTTCTCCTATATAATAATTCCTAGTAGATACATAATATAAATTATCTTTAGATTCACAATATTCTTTTATTAAATCATTAGCTAAAGAAATTTTTGGCCACGCTTTCCATCTTTTTAAACTTGGGGTTGTTTCAATAAAAAAAATAGCTTTTTTATGGGTTTTACGTATCTGTTTTACAATCAATTTGGTTAAATCAAAGACTTCTATTGGAGATAAATCATTACCGCCTCCAGTTATATCGTTAGCAACAAAAATTCCAACAGCTTGAACATTGTGTGGCGACACTAGCCTTTCCGTAAAATGAATTAAATCTGTGTATCGAGCACCTCCATAACCTCTCTTTATTGGCTCATAAGGTTTTAAGTCCTGATTTATTGTTTTCCATCTTTTTATGCTAGAACTGCCTATAAAAAGAATCGCGTTGTTAGTATATTTCTCGAATTCATCTAATTTTTCAAGTTTATAAATTTCATTTTGCCATTTATCTGCCGTTTTTTTGTATTCTCTTAAGGGAGAGCACGATATGAAAAATAGAGTTAAAAAAAATATTTTTTTCATTAAGATTCAAGTTTATATTATATCGATTTCATTTAATTCTATTTCAATAATATTTATTAAAACTGATTTTTTTGACCTTCAACTTTATTTTGGAAATAAATAAAATCTATTACAAGTTAATATTTTTTTGTTAACGTTTAGAAACCTTGTTGTTGCTGATGCCACGTTGTCTGCTACATTTAAAGCGCCCAACTTCTTCATCGCGCTTTTTCAAGTGCTTTGTTTTCCGCCCTTGAACGCGCTTGCGCCAGAGTTTAAAACTATTTGGCTTCATGTTGTTTCGCATAATGGTAATTATTTCTTGCTCTTTGATTCCAAATTGCATGGTGATAGCATCAAAGGGTGTACGGTCTTCCCATCCCATTTCAATAATACGATCAATATCTTCTAAACTAAGTTCTTTATTCATCTATCCATAATGTTTTGTCTGTCTGGTAGAGTATGCATTGCCAATATACGTTTACTCTCTTCTCTTACCGCAGGTTTACCTTTCATACGCCACAGTTCTGTCGAGGCATGTTTGTATGTTTCTTTTATGTTTACAATGGTCTTTGGGTAATCTTTTCCCAATACACAGCTGTAGGCTTGTTGTTCAAGTGCCGTCATAAACCAGGGCTCAAGCACAAAAGGGGTAGTGAGTTGTGCCAGCTCTGGCACCCATTTACGTATAAAATCTCCCTCTGGGTCGTGCTCAATTGCATTTTTGGTTGGGTTGTATATGCGCAGCATATTAATTCCCGTTTCACCTGCTTGCATTTGAAACTGTGGATAGTGAATCCCTGGTTCAAAATCCAAAAACTGTTTACCTAAAAACACAGCACCTATTTGCCAAGGTTGCCACAAATGGTGTGTAAAAAAAGAAACTACCATGGCTCGCATTCTAAAATTTAAGTAGCCTGTTTCTACCACACAACGCATGCTTGCATCAACCAGTGGATAACCTGTTGTTCCTGTCTTCCATGCGTTGATATAGTCTGTATTAACTTCTTTTTTAAGATGATGATACCCCGTGTTTATACTTTCAAACTCCATACGATTTTCCATCTCAAATTTTTGAATAAAATGCGCTTGCCACCGCAACCTGGATGTAAAGGCATTTAACTGAAATCCACTTGCGCCTTTAGCTTTTAATTGGTTAGCACGCTGCCATACATATCGGACCGAAAGATTTCCCCAAGCAATATAAGGAGATACACGCCCACAATGTGTTCGTGATGCTTCTGGCTTTGAAATGGATTGCTGATATTTTTTATATCGCTGACTCAAAAAGCTTTCTAGATAAGCCAATCCTGTTTTGGTGCCACCAGCTTGTATACCTTCTAGATTTTTAGGCTCAAGTACTTCTTCTACCAGCCCTATTCTACCAGCTGCTGTAAAGTTGGCCGCAGACGCCTCAAATGATTTGATGGGTCGCATCATATAGGTAGTCCATGTTCTGCGCCAGCTGATGCGGTTATTAAGACCTCTCGTTATGCCGTTATTGATATGTTCTTTCCACACAATATGATTTTTATCACACCATTTTTTTACAGACTTATCACGCATGTAGGTTGTTTCTAAACCCGTTTCTTGCATAGAGAACACCGTCTTCACTTTCATACTGGCCTGTATATTGTCAAGTACTTCTGTCAATTCGTTCTTGTAAACATGTACTTTGGTTTCAAATTGTTTAAGCTCTTTATTTAGCGCCACCAATGATTGAATAATAAAATTGTGATGCCGTTTGTGGTAGTGTGGGTTTTCTTCTAGGCTTGGCTCAATTACATAGAGCAAGAAGAGTGGTAAGCCGTTGTTTATGGCGTCTTGTAGCCCTTCATTGTCAAGAAGTCGCAAGTCTCTTTTGAACCAAAAAACGTTAATTTCTTTTTTAGAATGCATCGGGATTTTCCATGATTTGGTAGGCCCT
>MDTB01178764.1_pt1 | contig 30925 bp, 27 predicted proteins | sample 811161 | NCBI WGS metagenome assembly MDTB01 (sample SAMN05326650, study PRJNA326480) | marine metagenome | isolation source: seawater | place: Mediterranean Sea | collected 2009 | reverse complement strand
TGGGTTGGTGGCTTATTGCTTGAAAGAAAATAAGCCACACCTTAATTTAACTGACGTAGAGCTCAACGCACTAGTTATCGCTTAAGCAGATCTCAGGTTGATTACTTATCAGTCTAATTATTTATCACTCATCACTTTACGAACAACCGACTCTAGGCTTGCCATTCCCCACTGCTTACCGATTTCAATCGCAGACTCTATATCTGTACCTTGCTGGTGGGCTGAAATAGCCATTAACGCGCCAACACGGTTGCTACTTGCACAATGAACAACCACCGACTCACCTTTAAGTTGCTCTAAAAGATTGGCTAACTGCTTTGCATTATCAGTGTTTACGTATTTTGCACCCGCAATCTCAATTGCGTGGTAGCTCATTCCTAAAGAGTTGACTAACGCGCCTTCATCCCAGTCTTGCTCATCTGCTGCACGTAAATTAATAACATGCTTTACCTTGGCTTGCGATAATTGCTTAAACTGCTCTTTAGTCGGTTGCGCTGCTGAAAAAACCAAGTTGTTATGTGCTGCAAAGTTTTTAATGCTAACGTTATTTACCACATCTATAGCGACTGGCTGCTCACTCGCTATTACGGTTGAAACAGCAATAGCTGCCATAAATATACTGGCACAAAGTTGTTTTATTAATTTCATACTATCCCCTCAAAGTAACTCATTCTAATTTTAAAAATACGTTTTTAATTGCTCTATCTGCTCATTAGTATAAGGGATACTCGGAAACTTGCCCCATACAGGCGCAGGCCATGCAATATCTGTTTTGAAGCGCGCTATATGATGAATGTGTAATTGCGGCACCATATTACCTAGCGCGGCAACATTTAACTTATCAGGATTAAACACCTCAATTAATAGATGACTGAGCTTAGCCGACTCTTGTAAATAAGTAATTTGTTGCTGCTCGGTTAAATCTATTATCTCTTTTAAACCCGCTATTCTAGGAACTAATATGAACCATGGATATTGACTGTCATTCAATAACAATACTTTACACAATGGCCAATCAGCCAGCTCAATACAATCTTTTTGTAGCTCTGGGGCTAAGATAAAAGGGGTTTCACTCATGTTGATATCCTTAGTTATTTTACTACACACTTTATAGCATTTAGTTGCAGTTGCACACGCTTGTGCTTTACCATCGGGGATAATTTTATGTAAGTAAAGGCAATCCTGTGTTAAAAAAACTAAAACACCTCTCACTGGCAATCCCCCTGATGGCGGGCGCATTAAGCGTCCAAGCAAAGCCGCTAACGCTTGAGCGTATATTTGATGATCCTAGCTTAGCGGGAAAGTCTCCAGTACAACTTAAATTTTCTCCCGACGGCAGCCGTGTCACCTACTTACAAGGTAAAACAGATGACTATAACCGCTACGATTTATGGGAATATAATTTAAAAGACAATACCAATCGATTACTTGTTGATTCAGCGCAGTTATTTTCAGGCCCAGAAAACCTGTCAGATGAAGAAAAAGCACGCCGTGAACGCCAACGTATTTTTGGTAAAGGTATTCTTGAATATAAATGGTCAAAAGATGGTAAAGCACTGCTATTTCCTCTAAATGGCGACCTTTATTATTTCGACTTAAACACAAAAAATAGTAAAAAACTAACTAACACTGAAGCATTTGAAACCGATGCGCGCTTTTCTCCAAAAGGGAATTTTGTATCGTTTATTCGTGAGCAAAACCTCTATGCACTAGAACTGGCATCTGGCAAAGAAATTCAGTTAAGTAAAGATGGCGGTGGCGTTATTAAAAATGGCATGGCCGAATTTGTGGCGCAAGAAGAAATGAGTCGCATGACCGGTTATTGGTGGGCAAATGATGAATCTAAAATCGCCTTTACTCGCGTTGATGAAAGCCCTGTTCAGGAAGCGATTCGTAACGAAATTTATGCAGATGAAGTAAAGCTATTTAATCAGCGCTACCCATTTACTGGCACCAACAATGTTGAAATTCAACTTGGTGTTGTGAAACTTAATGACCAAGCTGTTGACTGGATTGATTTAGGTGAAGATAAAGACATTTATATCGCACGTGCTAAATGGCTAAACGACAGTAACACCCTATCTTACCAGTGGCAAAATCGCTCTCAGCACAATTTAGAGTTACGCTTTTACAACAGTAAAACGAAACAACAAACCGTCGCATTAACTGAAAAAAGCGACACCTGGATAAACCTACATTTTGACCTTGAATTTTTAAAAGATAAAAAACATTTTGTGTGGGCTTCAGAGCGTGATGGCTTTAAGCACCTTTATTTGTATCGAAATAATGGCCAACTTATTCGTCAAATAACCGCTGGTGACTGGGTTGTTGATAGCTTAAAAGGGGTAGATGAAAAAAATGGTATGGTTTACTTTGCAGCACGCAAAGATACTGCGCTAGAGAGCCATTTATACAGCGCGCCTTTATTTAAAAAAGGAGCAATTAAACGCATCACTGAAAAAGGCCAATATCACAATGTCGTACTGGCAAAAGATAATAAAACCTTCATTGATACCAGCTCATCGGTCAACAAACCAAATTCAGCAGCACTACGCAAAATTAATGGTGAATTTATTACGTGGCTTGAAGAAAACAAACTAGATGACTCACATCCACTCACTCCCTTTTTGACTGATTTAGCACAGCCTGAGTACGGCACCATTATCGCTGAAGACGGCCAAGTTATGCATTACCGTTTATTTAAACCAGCAAACATGGCTAAAGGTAAAAAGCATCCGGTTATTGTTAACGTGTACGGCGGCCCTCATGCTCAACGAGTCACTAATAGCTGGCGTAGTAAAAACTTATATTTTCAATATATGGCGCAACAAGGTTATGTTATTTTTCAACTAGATAACCGTGGCTCTTACAATCGTGGTAAAAAGTTTGAAGATGCAATATATAAAAAGTTAGGTGTTGTTGAAGTAGCTGATCAGATTAAAGGCGTTGAGTTTTTACGTACCCTTGACTACGTAGACCCTGCACGCATTGGTATATACGGCCACAGCTATGGTGGTTATATGGCGCTAATGACCATGTTTAAAGCAGGCGACTACTTTAGTGCTGGTGTTTCAGGCGCACCAGTAACTGACTGGGCCTTGTACGACACTCACTACACCGAGCGCTATTTGGGTCACCCTGATACGAATGCGCAAGGTTATACCGACAGTGCTGTTTTCCCATATGCTGAAGGCTTAAAAGGCCCACTTATGATTTACCATGGCATGGCCGATGACAACGTGTTGTTTACCCATGCAACTAAATTGTTTAAACAGCTGCAAGATAACAATCAACAGTTTGAAATGATGACTTACCCAGGCTCAAAGCATAGCCTTCGCGGTAAACAAGTGCAGACTCACTTACATCAAACTATTACTAACTTCTTTAACCGTAACTTTAATACAAACTAACTAGAGTTAGGTTAATCATTCGACTAAAGGCTGATACAAGTATCAGCCTTTTTTTATGCTAATAAGATATATTAAAACGTCAACACACAATAATTAAATCCATCTTAAGCACGGGTAACTAAAAGTCTAAGCTTCAGCGTCCAACTGTTATTGTATTTAAACTAACCGCTAAAACGAAATATAAGAAATACAATATTATGAAAATAAAGCTCTCTTAGCCTATATTTTAACTATGCTTATTGAAGAAAAATAATGCTCTGATACAGGAACATATTTATGCCAAACCTCCGTCGTTTTACTATATTTCAACGTCTAGCCATTTTAGTAGGGATTGTAATATTGGGTTTAATTGTATTGAGTATTTCGAGTTTGAGTAATCAATACCAAGCGCTCAAAAACGAGCAATACCTTAAAACTAAAAATGTGGTAGAAACTGCATATAGCACTATTAAGCACTATGCAGCCCTTGAACAAAACCAAACACTCACTCGCCAACAGGCACAATCTCAAGCAATCGCCTCAATCCGCTCATTGCGCTACGATGATACGAACTATTTTTGGATAAACGATTATCAGCCTGCCATGGTAATGCACCCAATTAAACCAGCTCTTGAGGGAAAAGATTTAACTAATAACAAAGACCCTGATGGCACCCCGCTATTTGTTGAGATGGTTAGCGTTGTTAAAAAATCCGGCGAAGGTTATGTGCCTTATAAATGGCCAAAACCAGGTAACGACAACCCCGTAGACAAAATTGCGTTTGTGAAAGGTTTTGATCAATGGCAATGGATAATCGGCTCAGGCGTGTACCTTGATACTATAGACAGTGCCTTTTCGCAGCAGCGCACTATTATCATTATTAATGTAGTTATTATGATTATTGTGGTGGTGTTATTTAGTTACTTTATTGGTCGTAGTATTTTAACCCCTACCCGTTTAGCCGCCCAGATGATGAAAGACATCTCTCAAGGTGAGGGAGATTTAACCCGTACTCTGAACGAAAATGGTAATGATGAAATATCTCAACTTTCGCAATCATTTAACTTATTTGTCTCTAAAATTAGAGAGTCTTTAGTACTGGTCGCCAAAAATGCAAACGATGTAAACGACCATGCTCATACCGTCGATGACTCGAGTAAAACCAGCCAATCATTTATCGAGTTACAAAACGACAGCTCAACTCAAGTGGCTGCAGCTATGGAGCAAATGACCCATCAAATTCATGATGTTAGCCGTAATGCCGAAGCCGCCGAACAAGCCGCAAATGAAGCGGCAAGTAATGCATCAAGTGGTAAAAGCGTGGTGTCGAAAACAATTACAGCTATTGAAGCCCTTTCTACTAACATAGAAACCGTAAGTAAAGTTACCGCTGATCTTGCTCAAGAAAGTAATAACATTGGCTCGGTACTTGATGTAATTCGCAGTATTGCAGAACAAACTAATCTACTGGCGTTAAATGCTGCAATTGAAGCAGCGCGAGCAGGTGAGCATGGTAGAGGCTTTGCCGTTGTAGCCGATGAAGTGAGAACGCTGGCCAGCCGAACAGGTAAAAGTACCGATGAAATTCAAGCCATGATAGCTAAACTGCAAGAAGGCGCTAAAGCTGCGGTTGAAGCGGTAAAATCTAGCCAAGAAATTTCTATCTCAACCGTTGAGCAAGCTTCTGCTGCCAATACCTCGCTTGATGAAATAGACAGATTGGTATCGGTGATCACCGATATGAACGGCCAAATTGCAAGAGCAACAGAGCAGCAAACATCGGCCGCAGATGAGGTGAACTTAAGAATTAACGACCTCTCGCAATCAACGGAGCAATCACTGGGTAACACCAATGATTTAACCCGTGCTAGCGACAAACTGAAACAAAGTAGTGTTGAGTTATCAAGCGTGGTATCGCGCTTTAAGCTTAGTTAACTCAATTAAAAAGCCCTGATTTTCAGGGCTTTTTAGACATATTTATATAGAGAATTATAAACAGTAGTGGGCAAATAAACTGCTTACTGATGCTGCCGTTGGTTTGCCATGTTGCCAGTCACCGCCTTCAACGCCACTACCTGCAATATCCATATGCACATAAGGAAGTGGTAAAGTAGACTCATTACCATGCTTATCTAACCCGCCTACAACAGCTAAAAATGCCATAGGAAATTGGTGTCCGCGTGCTGTAACAGCAGAAGCTGCATTATTACTAGAGAGTACGTCATCGGCTAAAGTACGTGGCTTTATAAAGTCATAATCTTCACGACGTGAACGGGATACTTCTGCACCGTCAGCCCATAAATCACCACAATCAGCTAATTGACGTGAAATATTAGCACTACGTGCTGGCCCATTTTCTACATAAGCACCATATGGCCCCATCGCGCGTGCAGCATGCCCTGTTAAAGTAGCCACAGTAAACAGCGTTGGGTTTATTTCGTTTTTAGCCAAATCTTTCATTTCGCTAAGTAAATCCCCCATCGCTAGACGCCCTTCGGCATCAGTGTTACCAATGCGCACTCGTACACCTTCACGGCTGGTAATGATTTCATCAGGAACAAAACAATCTGAACCAATTGAGTTACGTACCACCGCTAAAAAGGCAATCACTTTGACGCCTTTAGGCTGGTAATCAGCAACTGCTTTCATAAATCCAGCAACAGAAGCCGCACCGCCTTTATCACGGCTCATGCCCGCCATATAGCCGCCCACTTTCAAATCTGCACCACCAGTGTCATAGACTAAGCCTTTACCAACAAACATCAGTGTGCGCGTTACTTCGCCCTCTGGTACATATTCAAGTTTAACTACACGAGGGTGATGACGCTCTACCGCATAAGACGCACGAGCAACAGTGCTTAGCATCGGATAGTGCTTATCAATAGCAGCTAAATCGTCAATTACATCAACGCTCACTGCGCTATTGTTAAATAGCTCACTACAGTAATCAGCAAAGCGTGGTGGTGCCATACGCTCAGGCTCAGTACCACATAAATCACGTGCAGCATATTGACCAGCGGCTAACGCATTGACTGCTTTAATCGTTTGTTCATTGGCATCAATTAAACCGATTTGAGTAATGGGTTCAATACCTTGACCATGAAATTCACGCGCTTCCAAAGGCTGCCATAATGCTTGGCATGCGCCTAAATAGGCCACTTCTAGAGCATGTTGATAACGACTATCGATATTTAAAGCGGGTAAGTAAATCGCGGGGCTTACACTGCCCGACGCTTTTGCTTCATTGATGGCTAATTTAGCCGCATCAAAATAACGACGTACATCGTCATAGTCTCTATTTAAAGGGCCAGTTGGTGCTAATACCACACGTTTACCGGCAATAACTAATAAGGTAACTTGATTGCCTATACGTGAGTCTACTTGGGCTTGATTTAAAATTGCATCACGCAGAGGCGTATTTGGTAAATGAGAAAGGTCATCACTGATAATAATAAGTGCATCGTGTGATGTACAATCTAGGCTTGCACTTACTGGCTGAGCCAGCACTGCTTTTGGATATGCCATAAAAAAAAGATCCTGTTAGAAAACGTAGTCCCTATTATTATTTATTTAGCAATTTATAACCAGTGAACTGCGATATTCTGCATATTTACTGGCAACTTGGTGTTACAAGTTTTACACATCAAGAATACTGAGCTGTAAATTATGCTCTGGTTGATTTTTAATACCAACGCCAATTCCTAATAAGCGCACGGGTTGCTGTAATCCACGTTGATAAGCTTTGGCGAGTAACTCTTTAAAAATAGCGGTGTTTAATTGATGATTCGCTTGATCTGCTGAGGTCACAACAAAATTAGCAAATTTAACTTTAACACTTAACTTATTAATTTTATTTTGCAACTGCTGCTTATTTAGCCTAACAGTGAGCTCATCTAACAGTTGCGGTAATTGTTCAAGGCACTCATCAAGGCTGTTTTTGTTGTATTCATAAGTATGCTCCACGCTCAATGACTTACGAACCCGCTCAGTTGAAACCCGCCCTATATGATCCCCCATACATTTTTGATATAACGATACACCAAAATTCCCCACATGTTGCTGCATCCAATTAGCGCCTTTTTCTCGGACATCTTGGCCCGTGTATAATCCTTTTAAATTAAGCTTCTCCAAGGTTACTTTACCCACGCCTGGAATTTTACCTAGTGGTAATTGGGCTAAAAACAAGTCAACCTGTTCAGGCAATACCACAAATTGGCCATTGGGCTTATTTTCATCACTAGCAATTTTGGCTATAAATTTAATTGGCGCAATCCCCGCAGAGGCGGTCAGCCCTGTGGTATTAAAAATATCGGTGCGGATCTGCTCAGCAATTAACGTTGCACTGCCTTTAAATGCAGTACTGTCGGTCACATCTAGGTATGCTTCATCAAGTGAAAGAGGTTCAACAAGGTCAGTATAGCGGTTAAATATAGCGCGGATTTGAGTTGATACTTGTTTATAAACCGCTATTCTTCCGGGCACAATAACTAAATCGGGGCAAAGCTGTTTGGCATGATAGTTAGACATAGCAGAACGCACACCATATTCTCTGGCAATATAATTAGCGGTAGAGAGCACTCCTCGGCGACTATTACCGCCAATGGCCAGCGGTACGCTTGCAAGCTTAGGGTTGTCGCGCATTTCAACGGCTGCATAGAAGCAGTCCATGTCTATATGAATAAACTTTTTCATCACACAATAACAACTGTTTATTTATACAGCCATTATTGTGGAATCGCTATTAATTAGCAAGCATGTTGTTATCTAAAAAGAGCGCCTATTTTTTTTGGGCTTATTAAAACAATACATCCAAAATAGTACTTCTAAACAGAAGCCTAATAAAATCAAAATAATTGCTCCTGCCTCATTACCCATAGCGTAACAAGTGAACGAAGCTATAAAAACAGTGCATGCCAATAACCAATTAATTATATTCTGCATAGTTCTCTCCTTGTGTGTTAATAGTTACTATAGTCATGAATTCAAAGAGGTACAATTTTAACTCTCGAATTTTTTGCCCGCTATAATTCCCTTGAGCTCATCCGACCATGTTGCTAATCTAAATACTTTAAAACTAAGAGCTATTAATACATGGAAACGTTTAAACAACAACATCCTATTCATACCGATATTACTGTAGCGTGGGGCGATATGGATGCCCTACAGCATGTTAATAACTGTGTTTACCTTCGTTATTTTGAAATAGCCAGAATCGATTTTTTAAATAAATTAAATTTATTTGATACTATCAATGCTAAAGCCACAGGCCCTGTGATCAGTGAAAATAACATTCGCTACAAACGCCCTGTGACGTTTCCTGACACATTAAGCGTAGGTATTACTATTAGTGATATAAAATCTGACCGGTTTGTAATGAATTACAGTGTATTTAGTCATGCGCAAAATGCGATAACCACCACAGGCATGTCGAAAGTGGTGATGTTTGACTTTAAAACAGGGCAAAAAGCGACGATCACAGAACCTTTGTTATCGGCTTTAAAAGCAAACTCTGAAAACGAATAATTAGGATTAGTAATGCAATATAGTCAATTAGGTAGTAGTGGTGTTAGTGTTTCGAGAGTCTGTTTAGGTAGCATGACCTGGGGAGTACAAAATACCCAGCGCGATGCTGATGAGCAAATAGCCTATGCCCTTGAACGTGGTGTTAACTTTATTGATACAGCAGAAATGTACGCAGTTCCGCCCACGCCCGATACCTATGGTAAAACAGAGGAAATTATAGGGGATTGGGTCGCTCGTAATCCACAAAAACGAAAAGACATTGTTATTGCAACTAAAATTGCCGGTAATGGACTTTCATGGATCCGTGATGGCGGTGATATTACTCGCCAAGCTGTTATTGATGCCGTTGATCAGTCTCTAAAGCGCTTACAAACCGACTATATTGACTTATACCAATTACATTGGCCAAACCGCCGCACCCCACATTTTGCAAGGCAATGGCCAGGTATGCTCAAGTTTACCGAGGTCGATGCAAAACAACACACCGCAGATATGCTGGATATTTTAGAGGGTTTAGATGCGTGTGTTAAAGCAGGTAAAATTAAGCATTGTGGGCTTTCTGATGATACACCATGGGGAATTAGCCAATTTTTAAATTTAGCTAAAGAGCACAACTTGCCAAAAATGGTGTCTATTCAAAATGAGTTTAGTTTAGCGCATGCGAAAGATTGGCCTTATTTAATAGAGCAATGTGTGCATGAAGATATTGCTTACTTACCTTGGTCGCCTCTGGCGGCTGGGCTATTAACGGGTAAGTACCTCAATGGAGCGCGCCCTGAAGGCTCACGTTGGACATTTATGCAGCGCAACGGTATTTTTCGTGATACACCACAATCACAACAAGCCACTAAGGAGTATGTTGAACTTGCCTATGAGCACAACATAACACCGGCACAATTAGCGCTAGCGTGGTGTAATCAAGTAGATGGAGTGACATCATCAATTATTGGTGCCACTACTATGGCGCAATTAAAAGAAGACATTGATGCATTTGAGCTAACCCTTAGCGACGATGTATTATTAGCGATTGATACCATATTCAGAAATAACCCAATGCCTTACTAGGGTCTGTTGGCCTTTGCATATTGAAACTTGTTCTACATAGGGCGATTTAATCACGGCGCGAGGTTTGTAACCTCGCAGGTAATCAAAAACAGCAAAGAATAATACCAATTCGCTTAATTAAGTGGTCTATTTTGAGGCTGGAAAAACGTGTTGATAGCTAGGCAAAAAATTGCTATTTAGTTGTTCTAAATGAGAATTTTTAACGCAGGTAGTGACACGTTTAGCCCCGTAAAATGATTAAGTATTATTGCTTATTGGCATAACTACGCTTCAATGAAATTGATTCTTTGCTGTTCTTTATGTTTATTTTTTGGACATTCAGGTATAATAACAAACAGCCATTTAATAAAGAATTATCAGCCTTTTTTATGCATACAGCTCGTTATTTCTGCCTGCTTTTTTTAATATTCTCGAATAACAGTATTAGCCAATCTAAAAATCAGCTCACTGAAATTTTGTGGCTACAGAGCAACACTCCGCCTTTTCACTTAAACTCAGAAAGTGCTCAAACGGGTTTGTGTGACAATTTAACTGAGCAACTCATTAGCAGTATTAAGGATGTAAAACATACTCGGTTAGTTGTGCCACAAAAACGAATTAATAAATATATCAGAGAAGGCAAAAATGTCTGCTTCCCATGCGTAATTCACAAAAAAACGCCAACCAAGTCTATACTTACTCACGCCCTACCTCCATCTACCCAGAGTTTAGTATTATTACCACTAACCAAAAAGCACGAACACTTACCAAAACACATGGTAATCCTATAAATTTAATTAGCTTGCTTAGCGATGAAAACTTTACCTATGGACAAGCCGCAGCGCGACGGTTTTCGCCACACATAAATATGATTATTGAAAACGCTTTGAGCCACCATAACGTCTCTTTAAGCTTAAGTAGTGACAATGAAAGTGGCGTTGTGATCGATAGATTAAGACATGGTTTTTTAGATTACTCGCTCGACTACCCTTTTATGGCTAGTTACTTTAACCAGCAACAACACCCCATAAAAATCGTTAGCATACCTATAGCTCAAAATACGAATTCGTTAATTAAAGGCGCTATAGGCTGTTCGACTAATGCGCCCAATAATTTTGCTAATCAGGCAATTAAGAAGATTAATGCCGCATTAGAAAGTACCATACTAGAATCAGCTGAGCATCAGCTAAGCCAGCGGTATTGGTTAAGTGAACATATTGATAATTTTGATAAACAATACTATCAATACATAATTAACGTTGACTCACAGACCAATGATGCTCCAATAAGCACCGCTGACCAGAGTCAGAATAAAGAGCAACTTTAAACTCTCGACCCGCGCTCACCATTCCTACGCCAGCAGGGGTGCCGGTCATAATAATATCGCCTTCTTCTAAACCCATAAACTCACTTACTTCAGCCAGTATTTGCGCAGGTTGGTGCAACATTAGCTGGGTATCACCATGCTGAACTGCTTTACCATCAATATGCAATTCAAATATAAATGATGACATTTCTGGCGTTAACTCAATAAAATCACTAAATAATACTGAGCCATCAAATGCTTTAGCTCGCTCCCACGGCAAGCCCTTTTCTTTTAAACTGCTTTGCAAAGCTCGCTTAGTCAAATCGAGCCCAATCCCTACTCCTGCAAGCTGCTTATTTTTAATCACAAAACATAATTCAGTTTCATAATGTAACGTATCCCCGTTATGAGTAGTAAGTAAGGTATCGGTGATCGCGCTATTAGGCTTATTAAAAATCACCATTTGCTCCGGGTGTTCATTGTTTAGCTCAGCAATATGTGCACTGTAATTGCGCCCCACACAAACTATTTTTGAAGGTTGTAAACGCTGAGAAGCGAGCTTTATTTGATTCATTCTCTCACCTGTTAATTACATAACGCATTTAATATTTTGGCATACTCTCAAATTATTAACGTAAAAGCGAATGCAGTTTTATCATATTTTTGTGACAACTACTGAGCTGAATATAATCAATCACATAGAATGGAATAAAAGTAAGGAGGGACTAATTTGGCAGGTTTTTGTACTACATGTTTAAAATTATAAGCAGGTACTCTCTGTACCTGCTTATAATAGATTATTGACTACTTACAAGTAACACTACCTTGCTCGGCAGCATTTGTTGTAATAGCTAGTTTAGCTATAGATACATGCCAATCACCTTGCGTGCTTAACTGCCAAGGCGAAAATACTTGTGCCAAGTCAACACCTTGCTCTGCAAAACAACTTAAGTTGATGTTTAATGTTTGCCATTGACCTGATTGCTCAAGGTTATCGGTAATATCAAACTTACCCTGGCAGTTTTTACCACAACCCATAGCAACCCACAGCGGGCTTGATGCCGCTTTGTCTACTTTAATTTGCATTTGCAGCTGGCCATTACTCTCAACGTATGAGCGTAAGTCAGATGGGAATGCCGCGGCTAAATTAACCCCAGCCAGCGCTTGACCATTAAAACGGATAGCTCGCGCATCTTCTTGCACATCTTTGTCAAATGTTTGAATGCTCACAGCGCCTAATGACTCACGGCTACTTGCCACCGTTTTTTGTTGCTCGCCACTTTTTAATACCAACGACCATGGTGCTTTTATAGCACGTTCAAACAACACTAAGTCGTCCAATTGTTCAGTCTGTTGAGTTTGCTCTACCAAGTCATCTTTAAGTACATTGCTATCACCGTAGGTTAAGCCAAAACCATAAGGGAGTAATGGGCTGTAACCTTCATCGTTGCGGTTTTCATTGTCGATTGGGTTATTCGGCCATGAAAATGATAACTTTCCTTTAAAGTCGTGGTTAATTGAACCGTCTGCATTTTTAAACAATACATCACTAATTGCATCACCTTCACTGCCTGGAAGCCAAATAGCAACAAACGCATCACTGGCATTCAGCTCAGCATTAACCCACATTGGGCGACCGCTTATAAATAATGATACAACTGGAATTCCCGCATTTTTAAACTTTCGCAGTAAGGCTAAATCACTTTTATTACCGCGCTGGTACTCAAGGTTATCAACATCCCCATTGCCCTCTGCATAAGGTTGCTCGCCAAATACAACAATGGCTACATCTGGGTGCGTTTTATACTCTCCATCAACACTCAGTGCAACACTACCACCAGCTTGCTCGAGCGTGTTTTTAATACCTGCATAAATTGAAGTGCCGCCTGGGAAGTCATTATTGGTGTTGCCTGTACCTTGCCACGTAACACTCCAGCCACCTGACTGCATGCCGATATTATCAGCACCTATTCCTGCTACTAATACGTTTGCCTTGGGCGATAATGGTAATAACTGCTGCTTATTTTTAAGTAATACTAAAGATTCACGTACTGCTTGTTTGGCCACAGCACGGTGATCGTGACTACCAATAATTTCAGTTTTACCAGAAAGAGGACGCTTCGCAGGGCTTGGTTTATCGAATAAACCCGCGCGCATTTTAACGCGTAGGATACGCGTTACCGCGTCGTTAATTCGGCTTAGTGGGATCTCACCGCTGTTAACTTGGCTAATTAAATTGCCAAACAATGGTTTCCACTCATCTGGTGCCATGTATACATCTAAACCTGCGTTTGCAGCTTGAGCACAGTTGCTATTTGAGCAGCCTTTAACTTGTCCATGACCATTCCAATCGCCAACAACAAAGCCATCAAAGCCCATTTTTTCTTTCAATACATCGGTTAATAAATATTTACTGCCGTGAATTTTATCGCCATGCCAACTGTTAAATGAAGCCATAACTGTTTGCGCACCGGCACTCAAACCACCTACATAGCCTTGGGCATGAAGCGCAAATAACTCTTCCTCAGAAGCGATGTTATTACCTTGATCGTCGCCGTTTACAGTACCACCATCACCTAAAAAGTGCTTAACGGTACTCACTACTCGCGTGTCCGACAAAAAGTCGCCATCTACAGCGCCTTGTAACCCTTTAACAATAGAGGCAGAATACGCTTTCACAATTTCAGGGTCCTCAGAGTACCCTTCGTAAGTGCGACCCCAACGGTCATCACGCACCACAGCAACAGTAGGTGCAAATACCCAATCTATACCAGTAACCATCACTTCTCGCGCGGTAGCAGCGGCTATTTTTTCAATAAGTGCAGGATTATTTGCAGCACCTAAACCAATATTATGCGGAAATAAAGTAGCGCCAATAACATTGTTGTGTCCATGTACCGCATCGGTGCCCCACATTGTAGGAATGGTACTGCCATCTAGAGAGTCATCAATAGATGCTTGGTACATTTTTTCTGCCAAATCAACCCAATCTTCAGGCGTAGCATGCTTGTTATTGTTTGGAAACGAACCGCCGCCATTTAAGTAAGAGCCAAAGCCATACTTACGCATATCTTCAACCGTGATGTTACGAATTTCAGGTTGGATCATTTGCGCTATTTTCTGCTCTAGCGTCATAGTACTGAGCATATCAGCGATTTTTTGCTCCATTTGAGCATCGCTTTTAATCCCCGTTGTAATTGTTGGCCAAATTTCTTTTTGGTTTGTTGTATCACTGACACTATCAGAGGGTTGCGAGCAACCGCTGCTGGTTATTGCTGCTAGCATCAGCGCAGTAATTGAAAAAGTGCGTTTAATAATCATAGCATTCACCTAAAACTCAAAGAGGAGTTGACGTTGTTTTTTTTGCACCAAACAGCGCGAAATAAGTAATATATAAATAGCAGCCAATGGGTAGAATAAGGGCTAATTGCACACCTATATTATCAGCCAGCATACCTTGTAATAACGGAATAATCGCACCGCCAACAATCGCTAAACACAAAATACCCGAACCCTGTGACGTGTATTTACCAAGCCCCTGTAGTGCTAAACTAAAAATAGTAGGAAACATAATAGAGTTACATAATCCAACTAATAAAATAGCCCACATAGCCAGTGACCCTTGACCCGTCATAGCAATTAACACAAGTAAGCCTGCTAAAATACCGTGACAAGCTAATACTTTGGCTGCATTTAATTTTTGCATAATCGCGGCGCCAGCAAAGCGCCCTATCATTGCACCTGCAAAATAATAACTAATGTAATGTGCTGCTTGCTGCTCTGGTAAGCCTGCAATATGATCTAAGGTTAAAAAGCCGACTAAAAAGCTGCCTATGGCCACTTCAGCCCCTACATAAACAAAAATACCAATCGCGCCTAAAATAAGGTGGCGATATTTCCATACGCTGCCTAAATCAACAAACTCAGTGTCGCCTTGGTTTTCAGCTTCACTGTCAATCGCTTTACCTAGTTTAGGTAACTTTAAAAAGGCAAAAATAATCGCCAATGCTAATAGGCTTGCACTGAGCATTAAATAAGGAAATTTAACTTGTTCGGCTGTTGCTTGGCTAATTTCAGACAAAATCAACCAACTACCAAATAAAGGCGCAACCGTTGTGCCTAAAGAGTTAAAGGCTTGGGTCATGGTTAAGCGCGAAGAGGCTGTTTTTGCAGGCCCTAGTACACTTACATATGGGTTAGCAGAAACTTGTAAAATGGTGATCCCTGAAGCAAGAACAAACAAAGCTAATAAAAATAGCTCGTATACATGAGCTTCTGCAGCAGGGTAAAATAATGCACAACCAATTGCTGCGACAACTAAACCGACAACAATACCAAATTGATAACCTATTTTACTGACCAGTTTCCCCGCAGGGATTGACATAACAAAGTAGGCACCAAAAAAACAAAATTGCACCAACATTGCTTGGGTGTAGTTAAGGGAGAACATCCCCTTTAAATACGGAATTAAAATATCGTTCAAGCAAGTAAGAAAACCCCACATAAAAAACAAGGTCGTAAGCGATGTTAACGCAAAGGTGTGTGTGGACCCTGGTTTTTGGCTGTTTTCCGTTGCCGATAGTGGCTGTGTGATATGTGCCATAGTATAATCTCTAATTATTTATAACTATCAGATTGTTACCTCTATTTTATTGCGTTTAGTAAAACTTAAAATGCAGATAATAGTTGCAACACCAAATGTAAGCGCTTACATTTATAACATACAAATAAAATTTATCAATTTATTTACAAAATTATTGTAAGCGCTTACACGCAATGTTAGGCAATTATTTTTGCTTAGCTAATTACTTTAAGTTTATTATTACTGCAAATGTAAGGACGTATCTCATTGTGTTTAAAACCATTTCGTTGCCAGGCACGTCAGCCCTTTTAAAATCACCCTTTATTTTTGGGGTTGCCACGGCCTCCTTTCAAATAGAGGGAGGTTACGATACGCGTCTTCCTTGTATTTGGGATACTTTTTGTAACCAGCCAAATACCATTGCTGATAATAGTAACGGCAACCAAGCGTGTGAACACATAGAATATTGGCAACAAGATGTAAAAATGATTGCTGATTTAGCTGTAGACGCTTATCGACTTTCAATTTCTTGGCCGCGCGTTTTACACCAAGATGGCAGCTTGAATATTCAAGGTATGGCGTTTTACAAATCGCTACTGCAAGCTCTAAAAGCGCGCAATATTAAAACCTATGTCACTTTATATCATTGGGACTTGCCACAACATTTAGAAGACAGTGGTGGCTGGCTCAACCGCGATACAGCTTACCAATTTGCTCATTACACTCATATAGTCACTCAGCAACTAGAGGGCTTAGTTGATTCTTATGCGACCTTAAACGAACCTTTTTGTAGTGCCTACTTAGGCTATGAGATAGGAGTACACGCACCAGGCATAAAAAGTCAAAAAGCAGGACGCCAAGCGGCGCACCACCTTCTGCTTGCCCATGGACTCGCGATGCAGGTGATACGTAAAAATTGCCCTACGATAGAAGCCGGTATAGTGCTTAATTTTAGCCCTGCCTACCCACTCACCATAAATGATAAACGCGCTGCTGAGCTTGCCGATGATTACCATAACCAGTGGTATATTAAGGCTATATTAAAGGGCTGCTACCCTAAGATAATTAATCAGCTTACCAGTGATGTAAAACCCCATATTGGCGACGAAGATATGGCAATTATTAGTCAAAAAGTCGATTTTTTAGGGGTTAATTACTATACTCGTATTCATTACAAAAATACGCCAGATCATTGGTTTAGCGAAGTTCCTCTAAAGAATGTTGCCACCACCGATATGGGCTGGGAAGTTTACCCACAGGGATTGTGTGAATTACTACTTTCATTAAATGATCGTTACACTTTACCTAAAGTATATATAACAGAGAACGGCGCAGCGATGGCCGATGTATTAATAGACGGTAAAATAGATGACATACAACGTATCGATTACTACCATAGCCACATTAATGCCGTTCATAATGCAGTTGAGCAAGGCGTGAATGTGCAAGGCTACTTTGCATGGAGCTTAATGGATAATTTTGAATGGGCCTATGGTTATGAAAAGCGCTTTGGGCTAGTCTATGTTGATTACCAAACTCAACAACGTACATTAAAACAAAGCGCAATTGCGTATCGTGATTTTCTTAAACAGCGCCAAAAATAATAACGAGTGGCTTTTATGCTGAGTAAAAAAGAAAAAATAGCTTATGGCCTAGGTGACACGGCCAGTAATATTATTTTTCAAACCGTGATGCTGTTTTTAACTTTTTTCTACACTGATATATTTGGTATTTCGCCTGCGGTTGTTGGTACCCTTTTTTTAGTAGTCAGAGTTATTGATGCAGTAACAGATCCAATAATGGGCGCCCTAACTGACGCCACTCATACTAAATACGGCAGCTACCGACCCTACCTACTTTGGCTTGCTATCCCTTTTGCTGTTATCAGCGTGATCACCTTTACTACTCCTGCGCTTGATGACGGCAACAAAATTATTTACGCGTTCGTTACCTACACCCTACTAATGTTGGTTTATACCGCAATTAATATTCCTTATTCGGCACTTGGCGGTGTATTAAGTCGAAATCCTAACGAACGCGTTTCCATTCAGTCATACCGATTTGTATTTGGCATGCTGGGTGGTTTATTGGTTACTAGCTGTACCTTGCCTTTAGTAAAATGGTTTGGCGATGGTAATAACGAATTGGGCTATCAACTCACCATGCTGGTTATGAGCTGCCTAGGCGTGGTGTTATTTCTAATTTGTTTTCGTTACACCAAAGAGCGGGTGATCAATCCGCCGCATAAATTATCTTTAAAAACACAACTCCACGTTTTATGGCAAAATCAGCCGTTTAAAATCTTATGTATGGCTGCACTGGTATTATTGACAAGTATGGTGCTGCGCACGACACTAGCTATTTACTATGTAAAGTATGTGCTTGGCAAAGAAGATTTAATCACCGAATTTGTAACCTTAGGTATGATTGGTAATATTTTAGGCTGCGCTTGCGCACAACCTTTAAGTAAACGCTTTGATAAAAAAGCGGCTTATGTTTATCTGCAATATATTTCCGCCATATTGAGCTGCCTTGCTTTTTTTGTCCCTAATGAACACGTTTTACTGGCTTTTTTAGTGTATTTTTTATGGTGTTTTTTCACTCAAATGGCAACGCCTTTATTATGGGCAAAAATGGCTGATGCTATTGATTACGGAGTCTGGCAGAATGGCCGTCGACTCACCGGTTTAGTTTACGCAAGCATCGTATTTTTTATTAAATTGGGGCTTGCATTAGGCGGAGCGATTGCCGGTTGGTTACTTGCTTATTATCAATATCAAGCCAATGTCGAATTAAGCGAGGCAACTAAAAACGGTATTTTAACCTCATTCACACTCTACCCTGCGATTGGCAGTGTACTTGTGGCTTTAATAATGAGTAAATACAGCCTAGATAATAAAACCATTAAAAAAATCACTGCCGATTTAACACAAAAAAGCAATTTGTAGCAAGGAATAGTATGGCCACCATTTATGAAGTGTCAAAGCTTGCAGGGGTGTCACTTGCCACTGTTTCAAGAGTAATGAACAACAATGCAAACGTAAGTGATGCAACCAGAAAAAAGGTTACCTTAGCCATGGAAGAGCTAGGCTACCGTCCTAATTCTATTGCGCAATCACTGGCTTCTAATTGCTCTAATAGCGCGGGCTTGTTAGTTTCAGAGCTTAAAGGTCCATTTTATGGGCCAATGATGAGCGGTATAGAGAACACCTTAAGAAACCAAGGTAAACACGTTATTATTACTGCAGGACACAGTGACGCAGAGCGAGAGCAACAAGGCATCGAATTTTTAATTAGCCGCAATTGCGACGCACTTATTTTACATGTTGAAGCTATTAGTGATGAATACTTAATAAAGTTAAGTAAAGGCAAAACTCCGTTTGTTTTGCTTAACCGCTACATTGAAGAGCTCGCCGATCGCTGTATTATTCTTGATAATACTAAAGGTGGCTATTTAGCCACTAAATACATTCTTGAGTCGGGCCATAAAGAGATTGCCTATATTAGCGGTCCACTGTGGAAAAAAGATGCTCAAGAGCGCTTAAACGGACATAAACAAGCACTTGCTGAATACGCCATTGAATTTGATAAAAGTAATTTATTTGAAGGTGACTTTGTCGAAGAAAGTGGCTACGAAGGCTTCGCTACACTTTATAAAAATAACCCCGCATTTACCGCCCTAGTATGTGCCAATGACGAAATGGCAACCGGTGCCATGGTGAGTGCTAGAGAGCATGGTATACAACTGCCTTCGCAGCTTTCTATTATCGGCTACGATAACGTGTTTTTTACCCGTCACGTGTACCCTCCGTTGAGCACTATAAACTATCCTATCGATGAGATGGGTAAAGTGGCAGCGCAGTGGGTACTGAGTCATGTTTATCAAAAAAGCGTACACCCCATTCAAACGTTATTTGAGCCCGAGTTAGTTATACGCCAATCTGTGGTTAAACCTTTAACATCAAGCTAATAGGGGTGTTAAACAAGCTGGTTGAGTAATGCTAAATTTATTGGTTTTAACAATACCTGCTCTATTTCTAGTTGCCTGATATGCACAGCATCAGGCTCCATACCACTAATAATGACGCGTTCAATGTCAGGGTAATGCTGTTTAATAAACCCTGCTAGCTCTAAACCAGTTCCATCTGGCAAATGCATATCGAGCAATACTTTATCGTAATTACTGTTATGTTCAAGCATTGCTTTACAGTCTTTGACACTTGTTGCTATATCGGTATCTACATCCAAGCTTTCTAATAATAACTGGGTAATTTGCGCGGCATCGGCATCGTCTTCTACTAATAGAAAGCACTTTTTGTCGTTACTCGGTTTGGGTATTGGCTGAACCGGCGAAACCGGTTGATCTTTTTGTCCAAGCCTTAATTCTAAACATTGATAGAGCAAGTGGGAATCCACAGGTTTGGCAATCATATCGTCAAACCCTAACGCATTGAGTTCGTTATGAATGCCTTTCATAGTTGCTGCGGTTAAGGCTATGATTGCACCTTTAAATCCTAGCTTTCTAAGCTCAATAGCAGCTTCTTTTCCGCCCATTACCGGCATATGGATATCTAAAAATATAATATCGTAAGTAGTGTGCCCGTCTGCTAGTTGTTTCTTTACTTTGTCGAGTGCTTGCTTACCATTATCAGCATAATCTACCTCAGCGCCTGCCGAACCAATTAAGTGACCAACTAGCACGCGTAAATCGCGTAAATCATCAACCACCAATACTTTGCCGCTCACTTGGCAGGGCGCTACTTTTTGCTGCATATTGGGGGTTAAATCAAGTTTTAATAAATTGCGCTCTACCTGTCTGATATCACCAGGGTATAAGGAAATGGTAAACGTTGAGCCTTCACCAACATGAGAGTCTAATGAAATATCCCCCTGCATACGACTAAGCAGTTCAGAACAAATAGCTAAACCTAAACCTGCACCACCTACTGAGCGTGACTCTACATCGGCTATCTGCTCGAAAGGCTTAAAGATGAGGGCTTGTTTTTCTGGAGCAATACCTAAGCCTGAGTCTTTAATACTAAAAAATAGCATTTCACGCTCAGCGACCATATCAGTCCATGCGTTAACCACAATTTCGCCTTGCTCGGTAAATTTAATCGCATTATTAATCAGGTTAATAAGAATTTGTCTAAGCCGAGTAGCATCGATACGAACGACTAGTGGCAAAGGCTCCAGTGATTCAAATTTTAGTGATAAACCTTTATCCAGCGCTGATACGCGCATTAACGTAAATACGTCGGCCATTAGGCTATCAAGATTAACCTCTGACAAACTGAGTTCAAGCTTATCAACAGCAATTTTAGATAAGTCCAAAACGTCATTTAGTAAGCTTAATAAGTGTTTACCATTACGATAAATCACACCTAGCTCGTTTTCAGCCTGCTTGTTAAAGTCACTAAGCATCAACAACTCGGTATAGCCTAAAATAGAAGATAGCGGTGTGCGCAATTCGTGGCTTAAATGTGCTAAAAAGCGATCTTTTGAGCGGTTTTCAGCCTCCGCTTTTAAACGCTCCACTCGCTCATCTTCCACATCTCGACGTGCTAATGCATAACGAATAGAGCGGGCAAATCGGCTACCACTCATTTCACTTTTAACTAAGTAATCAACGGCTCCAGCATCAAGCGCAGCTGAATCGAGGGCATCGTTAGATTGCCCAGTAAGCATAATAATAGGCCCACAGAAACCATTTTTAAGCGCTTGTTTTAGCACACTTAAGCCATCAGATGCCCCTAAGCGATAATCAAGCAAGCAAATATCATGTTGATTTTTACTCAACACTTCCACCGCCTGCTCAGGAGAAGTTATCCACTCTATGTCAAACACATGGGAACTGAGCTGCTCTAAATAGTCACGAGTTAAAATATAATCATCTTCATCGTCTTCAACCAATAGCAGTTTCGTTGCCTTTGCTAACATAGCCTCTCCTGTTTTAATAATATGCTTAATCGTTAAACGTGCTTGGTAGCTCTACAAACTCAACCCAGTATTTACCCAGTGTTTTCATCAACTCAACTAAGCCATCAAACGTAACAGGCTTAGTTATGTAAGACGCAGCGCCTAGGTTATAGCCTTTAACCATGTCTTCTTCTTGCTTAGAGGTGGTTAAAATTACCACTGGGATGCCTTTTAAATTAGGATGCGCTTTAATAGCTTGAAGTGCTTCGCGGCCATCCATTCTCGGCATGTTTAAATCAAGTAAAATTAAGCCTGGTCTTGGCGAGATGCTTTTATCTTCAAACTTGCCTTTGCGCTCTAAGTACTCTAAAAGCTCTACACCGTCTTCAACAAAGTGTAATTCATTTAAAACGCGACTTTCTGCAAGCGCGTCTTGGGTTAACAAACGATCATCTTCATCATCATCTGCCATTAAAATGGTAATCGGTTTTACGGTTGTTAATGGCATATTATGCCTCTCCTTTTAATGTGAATAACTCTGCATCCACGGGTAATTTAATGATGAAAGTTGCCCCTTCACCTAGGGTACTTATCGCGGCAATAGAGCCACCGTGACGCTCTACAATTCGACGGCAAACAGACAAACCTATACCCGTCCCTTTGTATTGTGAGCGACCATGTAAGCGCTGAAATGGTACAAATATTTTATCCGCATACTCATCTGAGAAACCGATACCGTTATCCCTGACTGTAATTACATGCCAACTTATTTCACTGTTATGATCTTCACTAAACTCGCTCACTCGTTCAAAGTCAATATTAATAACAGGGTCTACGTTAGGCCCTCTAAACTTCACCGCATTTGAAATTAAGTTTAAAAACAGCTGATGCATTTGACTCGGATCAGCCTGAATAACGGGCATATTAGCCGTGACAATTTGTGCATTACACTCATTAATCGCTATTTCTAAATCACTTTTTATATCATTCAAAATGCTGTTTAAATCGGTATCGGTAAAATCTTTACCTCGGGTGGTTACTCGAGAAAACTCTAATAAATCATTAATTAAATTAGACATTCTTTGCGCGGCATTTTTCATGCGGGCAATGTAGTCTGTACCTTTTTCGCCTAACTCGTCTTTAAACATGCTCTCAAGCCGGTCGCTAAATGCTTGAATTTTCCTTAGCGGCTCTTGCAAGTCATGACTGGCAACAAAGGCAAACTCTTCTAACTCTCGGTTACTGCGACTTAATTCATCAGAATACAAGGTAAGCTCTTGGGTACGTTCAGTTACTTTACTCGCTAAGGTTTCATTTTGCATTTCCAGCTCGGCGCGATACACGGCCGCATTTTTTAAATTCAGCCTCGCCAATAAAAACATACCCAAAATCAATAATGCGCTGGTAACTGCAGTAATACCAAAAGTGATCTTTGCTTCTTTTTTAATTTGCGCTAATTTCGAAAAGTGACTGACTTTAAACAGTAGTTCGCGCTCTTGAATATCATTAACTCGCTCACGAATTTCTCTATATAAGTCGCGTCCTTCATGTGAATTAAGTATTAGTAAGGCGCGCTGCTCTTTATCATTTAATGCTAATTTAACTGTTTTTTTAAGCTCAACTATTTTAGCTTCAACCAATAGTAACAACTGTGCAATACGCTGCGCTTGGCCATCAATTTCTGAGTGTAAGTCGCTCACATGATTAGTTTGAGACTCTATTTGTGCGATGGCATCGTAATACGGCACTAAATAGTCATCGGCTTGGGTTAATAGATACCCTCGCTGTCCCGACTCGGCTTGCACTACCGAAAGGTGTAGCTGCTCTATCGCCGTGCTTAACATATTAGTGTTGTCTAAACTTTGCTGGGTACGCGATAACCCTTGAATAGTATTAATGGCTAAAAAAGCATTACCAACAATAATACACAACACTATAGAGATAAATAACGCCCATACTACATTTGCTTTGCCTTGCTGTTTGCGTTTAATCATTTATCATCCTGAATTATTTAGGGTTACTTCGACTCTGAAATAAGCTGTAAACTGTCACTGCACGCTTGGCAATTAGCAATTATTTTATCCAGTGCGGCGAGCGCTTTATCTTTTGGCATATCGTTTTCAAGTACTAGCTTAATCAGCTCGGCATTCATCGAAATACGATTTAGCGGCGCACGCGCGTCGTGTACCAGCTCATTCAAAGGTTTTGCCTGTTGTGGTGATGCCATTAAAGTCCTCGTTTTGTTGTGATTAAATTTACATGCTGGTTATTTATACTCGCCAATACCACCATAAGCATTTAAACGGTTATATAAGGTTTTAGTGCTAATACCCAGCATTTGTGCTGCTAATGTTTTATTCCCTTGTACTTTATCGAGCGTGGCATGAATAAGTTCTTTTTCAACTTCTTCAATAGTTTGCCCTGCTGATACCTGCTTGTCCTCAGGTTGAGTATTAACCCTTGAAAAAGGCGACTCTAAGTTATCAGGTAAACTAATTGTGCTGGTTTGCGGGTCGCTCATAATAAAAGCGCGGTGAATGGCATGGCGAAGTTCACGTACGTTGCCCGGCCAGTCGTAGGTTTCAAGCTCTTTAAGCTGCTCATTAGCCCAAGCAAACGCTGTACCGTTTTCATCGTTTAACTGCCCTAAAAACGATTTAGCAAGTAACGCAATATCTTCTTTTCGATCTCGTAGTGGCGGTATATCAATAGGAAAAACAGCGAGCCTAAAGTAAATATCTTCACGTAATATATTGTTCTGCGCTAAATCGGTGAGTGAGCGGTTAGTGGCTGAAATAACACGGCAATTTACTGGTAACTCACGATTTCCACCAACTCGGGTTACTTTTTTAGTTTCGAGTACACGCAGTAAATTAGGCTGCATATCAATCGGCATTTCGGTGACTTCATCAAGAAATAACGTGCCACCGTCGGCTTGTTCAAACACGCCGTCTTTACGGGCAATGGCACCAGTAAATGCGCCTTTTTCATGGCCAAATAATTCACTGCCAATTAGTTCTTTAGAGAGTGCCCCACAGTTACTCGCCACCAGTGGACCTTCGCATTTACTAGCATTATGAATGGCTTGCGCTACCACCTCTTTACCTACCCCGCTTTCACCCATAAGCATGACATTAGCATTGGTTTTAGCTACGCGCTCTATCATAGTATAAAGCTGTTGCATGGGTGCAGACTCGCCAATAAGCGTATCAAAATGATGAGTAATGGCGGCACTTTTTGCCTTTTTAACTGTTTTTTTCGGGCCGTTTAATACTAATTCTAAATCTTCACGTTGCAGCGGCTTTAATAAATGCGACACATTAGGCTCACACATGTCAGCTAAAATTCCTTTAACTGAAGGGTGCCCCGAAATAAGAGTGACTTTAGGCGATTGGCCAATCATTTTTAAATGATCTAATAAATGCAAGCCACTGCCATCTGGCAGCATAAAATCAAGCAGCACATGATCGAAAGTATTATTTTCAAACCACTGGTGCGCTTCTTTTAAACTAGTTGCTGTATTAATGTTGTGGCCAAGAAACTCAACAATATGGCAAATAACATCACTGAATTCGACGTCGTCATCGACTAAAAGTATATTTAACATGAATAATCCCTATGCTTTTTTACCATTCTACTTACCCTTTTATATAAATGAAAGATATACATAATTAGGGTACAAAGCGCGGCTACTTTATTTTTTAATCCGCCAGTTTAATTAAAAATAGCTGTATAGACTCTGAAATAGCGCTATTTTATGCGGCTTATTAAATCCCTATTAAAGAAATTAATACAACCAACTGATATAATTTATTTTTATTACAGGAGTTGTTATGCGCTTATTAAAAACCTACATTCATCCCTCAATCAATATTGAGCAAGGTCGTCAATTTTCTCGCCCAACCGCTCGCGCAATTGCATTTAAGCAACAACACATTTTACTTATGTATACTCAGCGCTACGACGACTTTAGTTTACCTGGCGGTGGGATTGACCCACATGAAAGCATAGAGCAGGGATTGATCAGAGAACTGAGTGAAGAAACTGGCGCACAAAATATAAAAATCTGCAGTGAGTTTGGGCTTTATGAGGAATACCGTCCTTGGTATAAAGATGACTTTGATATTATTCATATACAATCATATTGCTACCTCTGCCAAATTGATGAGCAACTCGGTCAAGCGCAGCTAGAACACTATGAACAACAAAATGGCATGCAGGCCAAATGGGTTGATATTTTCCAGGCGATAGCCCATAACGAACGCACACTTGCAAACAGTGACAAGCAAGGGCTTTCGATAATTCGCGAAACTTACCTACTAAAAGCCATTGCGGCACAATTTTTTACCTAAGTGTTTAGGGCTGCGTTTGCGGTTCGCTCAGCGTTTTTTTAACCACATAAAAGCGGTATAGTCCTAGCAAATTACTACTTAAAAACAGGCTTTCCATGAGTATTGCCACTGGTGAGCCGGCAAAAATATTATGTGTTATCCAAAAAGAGGTTCCCACCACCATACATAACCTTAAGTGCAAGTCTCGATTTTGAAATGAAGCAATGGTTTGTATTAATGTCGCCACCAATGCAAAGGCGCTAAACCAATCTTGCCAAGTAAAATAAACGGCTAAGCAGCTTACTGTCATAAACCCAAACATAGCCCAAGTATGCTTAAAGTAAATACAGTAAAAATAACGCACCGCGGCAATAAACATTAAACAGCCGGCACTGTTATAACCCAATATAAAAAAGTGTACAGAGGTTAATAACACTGAGGTAAATAAACAGCTTAAAATAATTCGTCGGGACTTAAACTGAAATGAAGCTAAGTCGAGTAAAGTGGCAACTGCAACCAACGATTGGGCAATTATAAACATAACACTCCAAGGCATTAAGGCTTAAAAATGGGGAGTGTATAGTGCTTTATAAAAACAGCACTTAACTTAAGTTAAGTCGCTTACGAATTCGTGATAACGAAATAGCTGAAATACCTATATACATTGCCACTTGGCTCAAGCTTAGCTGCGCCAACCAATGGGGTTTATGTTTGAGTAAATAACAGTAACGCTGCTCGGGGCTATTTAGTAATAAAAATGCCTCTTTAGCTTCTTTAAAAATAAGTTGCTGTGCAATAAGCTGCTGCTTAATCAGTTGATACTGTGCTTGCTCAAATAGTGTTAGTGGTACTTTAATTACACTTGCTTCGTTAATCACTTTTAATTGATAAAACGCAGGCGTTGAGGTCATCCAATTGGCAAACAGCAATGCAAATTCATCTTTAAAATAAAACTCTTTACACTTTTGTACGCCGTCTATATCGTCATGAATAGCGCCTAAAACCCCCTGAACAATTAAATACCCATAACCTTGTACATCGCCTTGTTGCACTAATACGGTATTGGGCGCTATTCGTTGCTGAGGATACTTCCCAGCTAATTGCACTTTAAACTTGTTTACTAGCGCTTCATAACTATCGCCAAGCGATAAAAGTGGATTATCAGACATTAAAAATTACCATTTTTTCATTAAAGCATGCGTAATATCAGCCGCTGACACACCCACCCTAGGAATATATTTTTGGCCACACCACAAAGGCGAAAAATCACTTTTAGCACTTTTTTCAGCGCGACTTCTTAATGCCGTTATTGCACTGCTGGCGTGTGGAAACGCAGGAACCCCATTTGGCATAGCACCTAATTCTTGCATTACTCGATTTTGAATACCCCGAGCGGCCCTACCAGAGAACAATGTGGTCAGTGTGGTCTCATCTTGTTGCTGATCTAAAATAGCCTGTTGATGCAAAGCCGATGTTGTTGCCTCCTTGCATAGTAAATAAGCACTCCCTACTTGGACTGCACTGGCTCCTAACGCTTTAAATCGCTGTACATCACCGGCCGAAGCAATGCCACCAGCAGCAATAATAGGCAGTGATATATGCTCAACACAATGTTTAACTAACTGCTCAGTATTTTGTTGCAAGCTTAAATCCATAGATAAAAAATGGCCTCGGTGCCCCCCAGCTTCTAAACCCTGTGCAATTATGGCATCAGCACCATTTTTACTAAGCCAAATAGCTTCATCTAAGGTAGTGGCCGTTGAAATTACTTTAGTACCCCAGCTTTTTATTTGCGCCACAATAGCTTGCTCAGGTAAACCAAAATGAAAACTCACAACTGCTGGCTTATAAGGTGCAATTATATCAACAATCGATTGATTTATAGGTTGACGAGAAGCCCCTGCAGTTAAGCTTTGCGGGTCAATTTTATACTCTGTAAAGTAAGCGGCAAGTAATGCATGCCAGCACTGTTGTTGCGCGGATGTGTAGTCAGCAACTGTATGACAAAAAAAGTTAAGATTAAACGGCTTCGTTGTTTTGTGGCTAAGTATTTCTAGCTGCTCAACTAATTGTGCTGGCGATAACATAGCGCAAGGCAAAGAGCCTAACCCTCCAGCCTCACTTACAGCAAGAGCAAGCTGCTCGTTTTGAACACCGGCCATAGGTGCCTGAATTATCGGTAAAGCGGTATTAAACAATGATGGCTTCATCTGAACTCTCCCTGTAACTTTTTCAACAACTTGCAGTATTTACAGAACCATAGCAAAAACAGCAAGCAAACAACATCTAGATTTTAGTCATATTTAATGTAAAAACTATTACTAACAAATAGTTATAACTTTTTTAATATCAAAAAACTAACTGGCTTTGGTTTTGCAGCTACCCTATTACATAATTTGTTAGGAGGTAAAATGAGTAACACAGTTGATACGATCAATCCCGCAACCGAGCAAGTCATTAATAGCTATACGCTGCTTTCTCAAGCTCAAGCAGAACAAGTGATCGAAAAATCTCATGAAACATACTTAACATGGCGATTAACCTCGTTTACCGAGCGCGCACAATATCTAAATAAATTAGCCTCTTTGTTTGAAAGTCAAAAAGAAGCCTTAGCAAAACTGATGACCGAAGAAATGGGTAAAGTCTATGAGCAGGGTTTCCAAGAAGTACAGCTTTGTGCTGACATTTGTCGTTATACCGCGGAACATGGCGCAGACATGCTTAGTGACGAGGAGCGCGACATGCAAGGCGGTCGTGCAATAATAAGCTATCGCCCTATCGGCGTGCTGTTGGGTATTCAGCCGTGGAACTTCCCACTTTATCAAGTTATTAGATACAGTGCCGCAAACATTATGGCAGGTAATACCACGGTATTAAAACATGCTGGTAATGTATTTGGTATGGCTGAGAAAATTGAAACACTATTTCTACAAGCAGGCTTTCCTGAACACTGCTTTAGCAACTTACTAGTTGATGGTAAAACTGCCAGCGCCCTTATTTCACACTCAGCTATTAGTGGCGTAACCTTTACTGGAAGTGATGGCACTGGTAAAAAAGTGGCAGAGCAAGCTGCCAAGCATGTTAAAAAAACCGTGCTAGAGCTGGGTAGCAACGATGCTTTTGTTGTACTTGATGACGCGGACTTAGCCCTTGCAGTCAAAGCATGTTTACAAGGACGCATTATCAACAACGGCCAAACCTGTGTTGCAGCCAAGCGCTTTGTGGTGGTCGATTCACTCTACAATGACTTTAAGGAAGCACTAAGTCAGCAGTTTAAGGCCATAAAAATGGGCAACCCAATGGATGAAGATACAGAACTGGGCCCTATGGCACGCGAAGATTTACGCGACAAAATTCACCAGCAAGTGCAAGACTCTGTCAATGCGGGTGCAAAAGTAATTGTAGGCGGCGAAATACCGCAACAAACGGGTTATTACTATCCACCAACTGTGCTCGAAAACCTTACACCGGGTATGCCTGCTTATGACGACGAGCTATTTGGCCCTGTCGCATCTTTGATGAAAGCCAAAGATAACGACGACGCTATGCGTATTGCTAATGATTCACGCTATGGACTAGGCGGTGGTATATTTTCAAAAGATGAGAAGAAAGCCATTGAACTGGCCAAAAAGTATTTTGATACCGGCATGATTAATATTAATGGCTATGGTTTGGCACAACCAAACCTACCATTTGGCGGTGTTAAAGACAGTGGTTATGGCCGAGAGCATGGTGGCTTTGGGATTCGCGAATTTGTGAATGTTAAAAGCATTATGATTCACAGCTAGTATCAGGTATCAGGTATCAGGTATCAGGTATCAGGTATCAGGTATCAGGTATCAGGTATCAGGTTAGTAAAATTAAACACCGCGCTTGTAGCAAGCGCGGTGTTTTTTGTCTGATGAATTTTTAACACTCAACTGAATGGCTCGCTGTAGAAAATGCCGCAAACTTAAAAGCACTACCAAAATGTATTAAATGAGTTTATTTAAGAGAGTATTAATCTAATTTTTCATATAGCTGATATACATACCTATGAAAAATATCCGATACTTTTAATAATGCTGTCATGTTCAATGAATATTTTTTCTTTTCAAAAGAGTACCTAAAGTCAACAAAACTTGAATCAATATGCTCTAAAACTAAATCTAGTGACTTAAAATCACTAGGATAGTCAGAGTCCAAATAACAAAGTCGTAAACCATTTTGTAAATTTTCTGGAACTTTCTCAAAGAGTTTTGTTAGCCTATGGCCATTAATATCAGATTTTGAATAAAGATCTTTGTAATTACCAAAACTATCTCTACCATCATAATAAGTTTTTGCACTTAGACTTTTAATATACAACTCTACAGAAAAAGATGCGCATGTAATAAATGGAGAGCCTGGATGCTTTCTAACATATAAAGCATGAGCAGCATCATTAAACTCTATTGCCTTACCCATAATTTCTCTATTAGGGATATTTGTCGAAAAAATATTATTCATAACTACTCAGGTGTTTAATTTAGATTATTAGAAATTTAAACGAATAAAATAATAAATTATTTAACATATTTTTCTTAATATAAATAAGATAAAAAACCTAAGCAACAACTCATATTTTACTTTCTTTAGCCTAAAACCTTTAACCTAACACCTTTACTATACCTAGCTATTCTCAAACATTGGTACTTTGCGTTTATCTGCTTTGCTCATTGCCAGTTCTTGTATATCTTGCTGCTTTTGCTCGCTTGGTTTTGTTTCTAGGGATTGCTGATTAGCATCTTCAAATACCAATTCGGTAAGTAAGGCAAAATGATCAGAGCCATATTTAGCAAGGCGCTTTATT
>MDTB01136469.1_pt1 | contig 30927 bp, 26 predicted proteins | sample 811161 | NCBI WGS metagenome assembly MDTB01 (sample SAMN05326650, study PRJNA326480) | marine metagenome | isolation source: seawater | place: Mediterranean Sea | collected 2009 | reverse complement strand
GAGATGACACTGCGTAAGCTAAAAACAGTCTTTAGTTAGTCATCAGGGTTAGTCGCTTGAGTTTAAGTGCGAACTTAAACCTAGATAAATGACATCTTAAATGACAGAACCCGGCTTAAAGATTGCCTAGCAAACTCTCTTAAATGTTCATGTTTTGTATCCACACTTTAGTAATAAGTTTTTTACCTATTAATAAATAGGTATTGACTAAAGTTTAATATACCCATACTATCCCATAAATTCCCATATAACGGGAATTGGGAGATTTTGAGAGAAAGATGAAATATGTTTTTGTCAACCTACGAGAACAAATTAGACAAAAAGGGAAGGGTGTCCGTGCCATCAAGTTTTAGGGCTTATCTAAATTCCATGGGTTATAACGGTTTTATTACTTACCCTTCATTTAACCACTCAGCACTAGACGGATGTGCACAAGGCAGAATTGAAAAACTATCGGAAAGCATAGACTCTTTAGGGCCCTTTGAAGATAAAAGAGATTACTTTGCAACTTCTGTTTTATCAGAAAGTATTAATCTAAACTTCGATAGTGAGGGAAGAGTATCAATTCCTGAAAAGTTATTAAAACACGCAAAAATAAAATCCAACATTGCTTTTGTTGGCTTAGGAAAAGTTTTTCAAATGTGGGATCCCAAATTATTTGAAAATTTTAAATCAACCGCGAGAAAAAAATCCTATTTGAACAGATCGGCCCTTAAATGGGACAATAAATTTAAAAAGGAGGGTGTATGACAATTAATATTGGTGGCGGGGAATTAAGAGAACTTAAACCTAGAATTTTAGTTATGGGAGTTGGTGGAGCTGGCGGAAACGCAATTAACGCCATGATCGAAGACGGAATGTTAGGAGTAGAGTTTGTTGCTGTCAATACAGATGCACAAGATTTAAAAAACAATAAAGCTGATGCTAAAATTCAGATAGGGATGAATTTGACCAAAGGTTTAGGCGCTGGTGCAAAACATGATATTGGACAAGCGGCTGCAGATGAATCTTTAAATGAAATCGTGACTTACTTACAGGGTGCTAATATGGTTTTTATTACTGCGGGAATGGGTGGTGGAACAGGTACAGGTGCCTCTCATGTTATAGCAAGAGCGGCCAAAGAATTAAATATTTTAACTGTTGGAGTTATAACACTACCTTTCTCTTATGAAGGACCCAAAAGAATGAGAAGAGCTCATGATGGATGGAACCATTTAAAAAAACACCTTGATGCATCAATAGTTGTTCCAAATCAAAATCTTTTTAAAATAGCAAACGAAGCAACAACATTTGAGAATTCTTTTTTATTATCAAACAACGTTCTAAAGCAAGGCGTTAGAAGTATAACTGACTTAATGGTTCGACCAGGTTTGATTAATTTAGATTTTGCAGATGTTGAAACAGTTATGAGTTCAATGGGCAAAGCAATGATGGGTACTGGAGAAGCCGAAGGAGAAAATAGAGCCTTGGCAGCAACAGAGTCTGCATTGAATAACCCTTTAATTGATGACTATTCTCTTAAAGGCGCTAAAGGACTTCTCGTAAATATTACAGGCGGTGATGATATTAAATTATTTGAAGTTGACCAGGCGGTTAATAAGATCAGATCTGAAGTTGATCCTGAAGCAGAATTAATATTTGGAGCTATTAAAGATGAGAGCTTAAGTGGAAAAATGAGAGTTTCCATTGTTGCAACAGCTCTTGATGGTGAAACTCCTGAGACAAGATCTGTAGTGAATATGGTTCATAGAATTCATAATAGAAATACAGGCTATTCTGAAAATAGTTTGAAATTAAATAATAACGTACCTATTTCACCAAGCCTTGAGTCGATTCAAGGCGCAACAGCTTTAAAATTAGATGAAGAGATAAAAACTGAACAAGAAACAGTTGGTGAGAGCCAAAAAGAAATAATCACTCAAGCGAGTCTAGACTCCAGTATATCACTTGATAATGCTGCATACTTTGAAAATAATGCCAACATGGATCAAACTCATAAAGATGAAGTTCAAGAAGAAGTAGTAATAGAGGATATTTCTATTTATGAGGAAAAGCCTACTGAAAATATAGAAACGAATTCCAAAAAGGAAGATGACGTCCCCCAATTATTTTCTGATGAAGTTAAAACAAATACTTCATCAGAAGATAACTCTATTGAAAATATTAAAAACGAGGAAGAGGAATTCGAAATACCTGCGTTTTTGCGTAAACAAAAATTTTAAAAAAAAAATAGATGAAAGAATTTTCATCTCCTAAAAAACTTTCACATTATCCTGTAATGCTGGATGAGGTTTTAAAAATATGTAATCCAGAAAACGGTGGAAATTTTATAGACTGCACATTTGGATACGGAGGATACAGTAATTCAATTTTATCATATCCGAAAACAAAAGTTATTGCGTTTGATAGGGATGATCAAACAAAGCCATATGCTGTAAAAACTAAAAGAATATTTAAAGACAGATTTTCGTTCTACAATAAAAAATTCAGTGATTTATCCAATATCATTACTACAAAGACAAAATTTGATTTTATTATTTTTGATTTAGGTCTATCAAGTATGCAAATTCTAAATTTAGATAGAGGCTTTTCATTTAATTCAAAGTCAAGAATTGATATGAGGATGGGGCTAAACTCGATTTCAGCGAATGAAGTTATAAATAGTTTTAGTCAGTCAACACTTAATGATATATTTAAGTTTTTCGGAGAAGAAAAAGAGAGCTTTAAAATCTCGAAGAATATAATTAATGAGAGAAAAATATCCCCAATTATATCTAGTCTTGATTTAGCAAGAATTATAAAAAAAAGTAAAAAAAAAGATTTTAATAAAAAAACAAACATTTCAACAAAGGCTTTTCAGGCACTAAGAATTTTTGTAAATAAAGAGTTTTCAGAATTAATAAATGGTTTAATTGAGGCTACAAAATTAGTTAAATCTGGTGGCAAAATAATTGTACTAAGCTTTCACTCTTTAGAAGACAAAGTGGTAAAATTTTTTTTTTCAAATTATTCAAAGAATAAATCTAGAAATTCTAGATATCTACCTGATCTATCAAGAGAAAAGACACTTTTTGAAAATTATAAAAATAAAATAATTATACCAAGTCAAAATGAGATTAATAAAAACAATGCATCTAGGTCAGCTAAATTAAGATATGCCACAAGAGATGAAAATAATTTCTTTTACCCTAGGGATTTCAAAAAAAAATTTATAAAATATTTAGATTTGGAAAGTCGATATGTTTAATAAAAATTTAATCGTATCTTTAATTACTTTTCTAGTTCTCATGATTTTTACCTCATCGGTCAAACATAAAACAAGAAATTTTGAAAAAAAAATTAATAATATAAATTCAGAAATAATAGTTTTAAGGAAAGAATTTATTGATGCTAAAACAGATTATATTTATCTTTCTAGTCCAGCACAACTTCAAAAATATTTGGTAATTTTAGATATTAACGATTTCAATACATATGATATTTCTAGAATATTTAGATCAACTGAACAATTTGGGATTTATAAAGATAAACAAACAAAGTTATTAAAAAAAAATAAAAATGAATAAAACAAAAGATAAAAACCAAAGAAGTTTCTATTTTAATGAATATAATCAAAAACTGATTTACAAAAAAAAAAATGGCACTCACGATATAAGTCATGACAGAGTATATTTGTTGTTTTTTGTATTTTTTTGCTTAGTATTTATTTTTGCAATAAAAATTTTTTTTGTGTCAATTAAAAGTCATGATCCAAAAAATTATCTCAAAAACTACAATATTTTCAAACCTCTAAGAAATGATATTGTAGATAGACATGGGGACTTCATTGCAAGAAATATAGCCGTGTATCATGTTGCAATAAAACCAAATCTTATTAAAGATAAAAAAAAATTTATTATTAAACTTAAATTAATTGACCCCAAACTCAATTATAAAAAAATTGAAAATAAAATTAAAAAAAATAACTACTTTTATATTAAAAAAAACCTCACTTTAGATGAAAAAAATAAATTTTGGTCACTAGGTGAAAAAGGGTTACTTTTTGAGATGACCCAAACAAGAATTTATCCTCATAAAAATTTATTTAGCCATGTAATTGGTCAAATTGACTCTGAAAATAATGGTATATCTGGTATAGAAAAATTTTTTGATAAAGATCTAAAAAAAGCAGAAAATAAATCAATACATTTATCTTTAGATACAAATCTACAATATTTAATAAGACAGGAACTTTTTAAATCCACCTCAATTTTTCAGGCAAAAGGAGCAGCTAGTCTTTTAATGGATATTAAGACTGGCGAAGTTCTGTCTTTAATTTCTTTGCCAGATTATAACCTTAATCAAAGAAAGGACATTAAAGATAAAGATTTTACAAACAAAATAACAAAAGGTGTTTTTGAGTTAGGTTCAATTTTTAAAACGTTTACGTTAGCTTTAGCATTAGAAGACAATTTGTACTCTCCCGACTCTTTGATCAAAAATATACCAGATAAAATTCATTGTTCTAAATTTACAATTAGTGAGCACGATGAAATGCCAGATAATTTAACTCTAAAAGATATTTTAGTAAGATCATCAAATATAGGCACTATAAAAGTTGCTAGGAATATTGGTGAGGAAAGACTTAGAAAATTTTTAGAAAATTTAAATTTACTTAATAAAATTAATTTTGAATTAAATGAAATCGGCTCTCCTCTCAACTTTTTATGGAATAAATGTAAATTAGAGACAGTGTCTTACGGACACGGTATAACCACAACACCACTTCAAGTTGCTTCTGCTTATGCATCTATATCTAACGGCGGTTATATTATTAATCCAACATTGATAAAAAATAAAAATGCCAATTTTGAAAATAAAAAAATAGTAAGTTTAAAAACAAGTAAAAATATTAATTCTATGCTTAGAGAGGTAGTGACAAGTCAAAATGGGACGGCTTCTTTAGCTGAAGTGAATGGTTATTATGTAGGAGGAAAAACTGGTACAGCAAACAAAAATATTAATGGCAAGTACACAAAAAATAAATTAACCTCATTTATTTCTGTATTTCCTTCAAATGAGCCTAAGTTTTTATTATTAGTACTATTAGATGAGCCAAAACCAGCACCAGATCTAGTTTATAACTATAGAGGAGCTAAAATTTCAGGGATAACTAGAAATGAATCAGGCTGGAATTCAGCTTATGTTGCGGGCAAAATTATAGAAAAAATTGGTCCTATTTTAGCCATAAATAAAAACGATTTTTATGACAACTATGTTGTTAAAAAATCTGATTGATAACTTAAATTACAAAATTCGTGACGAAAGAATTAGAGGAATATCATCAGATAGCAGAAAAATAAGAAAAGGTGATCTCTTTGTTTCTATCAAGGGAAATAAATATGATGGAAACAAATATATAGAAGAAGCTATTTCAAAAGGAGCTAAAGCAATAATCTATTCAGGATCTTTAAAAAGAAAATATACAAAAACTATTTTAATAAAAGTCAGTGATACTAGAATTAAACTAGCAGAGATTTCATCTAAATATTTTAAAAAAAAACCAAAAAATATTATTGCAGTAACAGGTACAAATGGAAAAACATCAATTGCAGATTTTTTTCATCAAATATTTATGCTTAATAAAAAACCAGTCGGATTGATCGGTACTCTTGGGTTTAAAAAAAATAATATTTTAAAAAAAAGAAACCTTACTACTTCAGATTCAATTAGCCTTCATAGGGATTTAAACAATATGAAAAACTCTAAAATTGATAATGTTATTTTAGAAGCTTCTAGCCATGGACTTAAACAAAAAAGATTAGACTTTTTAAATATCAATTCTGGTATATTTTCAAATCTGAGTCACGACCATCTGGATTATCACAAAAATATGTCTAATTATTTATCTGCTAAATTAATTTTATTTAAAAAAATTTTAAAAAAAAACTCAACTATAATCACTGACTCAGAAATAAAACAATATCCAATATTGGAAAGTATTAAAAAAAAAAGAAAATTAAATTTACAAAGTATTGGAAATAATGGAAATACTTTTAAGATTTTAAATCATAAAATTTTTAATGATTATCAATTAATTAGAATTAGTTATAAAAGAAAAATTTATAATTTAAAGATAAATTTATACGGATCTATACAAATAAAAAATTTATTTATGTCAATTTTGGCCAGTGAAAAGTGTGGGTTAAAACTAAAAAATATTTTCAAAATAATAAATAAAATAAAAAGTGTTGATGGGAGATTGGAACTCATAAGAAAATTACCCAATCAATCAAAAATTTTTCTTGATTATGCTCATACACCAGAAGCATTAAAAAAAGCAATTTATTCTTTACAAGAACATTTTAATAAAAAAATAACATTAGTTTTTGGTTGTGGTGGTGAAAGAGATAAACATAAAAGGAAATTAATGGGAAAAATTGCCAACAAACTTTGTTCTAAGGTCTATGTAACTGATGATAATCCAAGAAATGAAAATCGAAATATTATAAGAAAAAATATTATAAAATTTATTAAAAAAGACAAAGTAAAGGAAATTCCGGATAGAAAAAAAGCAATTATTTATGCATTAAAAAATTCTGATCCTTATGAAATTATTTTAGTTGCAGGTAAGGGTCATGAAACTTATCAAGATTTAGGAAAAAACAAAATTTCTTTTAGCGATAAAAAAATTATAAAAAACTTTATTTCAAATAAAAAAGAAATAATAAAAAATGATTTAAAATTTAATAGTAAAATAATTCAAAAAGTAACAGGGAATAAACAAGATAATTTGTTTAGAGGTGTTTCAATTAATTCAAAAAATATTAAAAAAGAAAATCTATTTATTGCTATAAGAGGCAAAAAGAATGATGGACATAATTTTTTAAAAGAAGCCATTTTAAAAAAAGCAAGTCATTGTGTTGTTTCGAAAAATGTTAAAATGAAGTATAGACCTATTAGAGTTAAAAATACTTTTGAATTTTTAAAAAAACTATCTCAAAATAAACGTGAAATTTCATCTGCAAAATTCATTGCTGTCACTGGAAGCACAGGTAAAACAACTGTAAAAACAATGATCGGAACATTGTTAAAAAAATACTCAAAAACGTATTTTTCACCGCATTCTTATAATAATCATTACGGTGTGCCGCTAAGTTTGTGTAATATTGAAGCTGATCATAATTTTGGTGTTTTCGAAGTAGGCATGAATAAATCTGGTGAAATTTTTAAACTTTCCAAATTAGTTAAACCTCAAATTGGTATAATTACAAATATTACAGAGGCACATTTAGAAAATTTTAAAAGTATAAATGATATTGCTAAAGCTAAAAGTGAAATAATTTATAACATTGAAAAAGGCGGGACTATAATTTTAAATCGAGATGATGAATTTTTTAACTTTTTTAAAAAAATTGCAAATAGGAATAATATAAGAATTAAAACATTTGGTTATTCAAATCATGCAGATGTGAGATTAATAAATTTAAAGAGAATAAAAAGTAAAATTTTCATAAAATTGCTCGCGAGCGATGGAAAAATTGAACTTCTTATAAATAATGCTAATAAAAATTACATCATGAATATACTGTGTTGTTTGGCTGTTTTAGATGAATTAGGTTTGAATTTAAAAAAAATTAAGAGTTTTTTTAAAATGTTTAAACCTTTAAAAGGAAGGGGCATAGTTCAAAAAGTTAAAAAATTTGGTAAAAGATTTTATCTAATTGATGAAAGCTATAATGCAAACCCTTTATCTGTAAAATCGGCTTTGGAGAATTTTTCTAAAATTCCAAAGAATGGTAAGAAAAAATATTTTTTGTTTGGTGATATGATGGAACTAGGAAAAAAGTCACATATTTACCACAAAAAAGTAATAAAGCTTATAAATAGTAGTAACATTAACAAAACTTTCGTTTTTGGGAAAAGAGCATCCGAAGCATATAAATTAATTAAAAAAGATAAAAAAGGTGAAATTATTACCAACATTAAAAAATTCGATGACAAAATTTCTAAAATTTTAAAAAATGGCGATTTTTTAATGATAAAAGGATCAAATGCAACCAATTTACACAAAGTATCAGAAAATTTTTTAAGAGGTAATAAACATGCTGTATAGTTTTCTTACATCCCTAGTAGATACTTTTTCTTTTTTAAATGTTTTTAAGTACATTACATTTAGGATTGGGCTATCAGTTGTTACATCATTAACAATAATTTTTATGATAGGTAATCCTCTAATAAATTATTTCTCAAAAAAACAAATTACCGGACCAATAAGACAGGACGGTCCAATTGACCACATAATTAAAAAAAGTGGTACCCCGACGATGGGCGGGTTAATGATACTAATTGGTATAATAGTAAGTACACTACTATGGGCTGATCTAACAAATATTTATATTTGGATAGTTCTTTTTGTTTGTACTAGTTTAGGCCTTTTAGGGTTTATAGATGACTATCTTAAAATTAAATTTAAAAATTCATCTGGAATAAATGCTAAATTAAAGTTTTTCTGGCAATTTATTATATCTTTAATTGCAGTTATTTCATTAGTGTATTTTACAGATCATGAAACAATTTCTAATCTTTATTTCCCTTTTTTTAAAAATGTTATTTTAAATATGGGACTATTTTTTATTCCCTTTGGAATTTTTATAATTATCGGATCTTCCAACGCTGTTAACTTAACAGATGGTCTAGATGGATTAGCAACTGTGCCTGTTATGTTAGTAGCACTATCTTTTTCTCTTATTTGTTATTTAGTTGGTAATACGATATTTTCAAATTACCTTCAAATTCAATACGTACCAAATGTTGGCGAGCTTTCAGTTTTTTGCGGGTCTATAGTTGGTTCATGTTTAGGTTTCCTTTGGTACAATGCTCCTCCTGCTAAAATTTTTATGGGAGATACAGGTTCATTATCATTAGGTGGATCAGTTGCCTCTGTAGCAGTAATTGTTAAGCATGAAATTGTTCTAGCTATTGTGGGAGGTCTTTTCGTTTTAGAGACAGCATCAGTAATTATCCAAGTTCTGTCATACAAATTAACTGGAAAAAGAGTTTTTAAAATGGCACCTATTCATCATCATTTTGAAAAAAAAGGTTGGGCCGAATCTACAGTTGTGATCAGATTTTGGATAATATCAATTATTCTAGCATTGATAGGTCTTGCAACATTGAAATTAAGATAAAATGATATTTAAAAAAATACTGAAAAATAAAAGTTTTTTAGTCTATGGATTGAGTTTAACTGGATTGTCAGTTGTTAAATTTTTAAAAAAATCCCATGCAAAAAATATTTTTCTTTGGGATGATAACATAAACCAGAGAAAAATATTCAATTTAAAAGAAAATGATAATTCAATAAGAAAAAAATTTTCAGATGTAGACTATATTATTTTAAGTCCGGGCATAAGTATAAATAATAGTAAAAAAAAAAGTTTACTTTATGAAAATAAAGAAAAAATAATAACAGATATTGATCTTTTTTTTTTAACAAACAAAATTTTTAAAAGTATAGTTGTAACTGGTACAAATGGTAAATCTACAACATGTAGTATTATTCAAAAAGTATTATCTGACTCTGGATTCAAAACATTGTTGGTAGGAAATATAGGTAAACCGATTTTGAATTACAATTTAGGAAAAAAGAGGAATGTGGTGTTGATAATTGAAATATCTTCATTCCAATTAGAATATTCAAAATATGTAAAGCCTGATCACGCAATCTTGATTAATATAACTAAAGACCACTTAGATTGGCATGGAAATATGCAAAACTACATAAAAGCAAAATTAAAAGTTTTTTCATTACAGAATAAAAAAAATTATGCATACCTTCCTAATAAAAAAAAAATTATAAAAGTATTCAAAAAAAATAAAATACAATCATCTGTCCAAATTATCAAATCTTCGGTTCAAAATTTAATTAAGAAAAATATTTCAAATCAACATTTAGTGTCCAAGGGGAACTTGGAAAACCTCTCTTTTATTTACGAATTAAAAAAACATTTTAAGATAGGTGATAAAAATTTTTTTTCTTCTTTGAAAAAATTTCGTGGATTACCTCATCGACAAGAAATTTTTCTTATTAAAAAAAATATCTTTTTTATAAATGACTCAAAAGCAACGACATTTGAAGCAACTCAAGGGTGTCTGTTAAATTTTAAAAATATAATTTGGATTGTTGGTGGCTTAAAAAAAAAAGGAGATAGTTTTCATGTAAATAAAATCAAAAAAAATATTTCAAAGATATTTATTATTGGAAAAGATAGATCTTTTTTTAAAAAAAAAATAAACAAAAGAATTAATTTTACTGAAACAGTAAATTTAAAAAATACGATGAAATATATTTTTAAAGAGCTAGATAAAATGAAAAAAACTAATAACAAGATTTTTGTTATTTTAAGTCCTGCAAGTGCTTCCTATGACCAATTTAAAAATTTCGAAGAAAGAGGAAAATTATTTAAAAAATTAATAACTTATCATGCAAAAAAATATCTTTAATAATTTGAACTTGAAATATTTTAATCTTAAAAAGTATTGGAGAAACATAGATAAGCAAATCTTATTTGCTTTTACTTTGTTATTTATTTTAGGGGCATTTTTTTCTTTTTCATCTACATCTATTTTAGCTGATGAAAGGTTAGATCGAGAATATTACTCTTTTTTTCAAAAACACTTATTATATGCAATTGCATCATTCTGTTTAATGCTTTTTATTTCATCAATAAATAATGATTTCATTACAAGATCAGTATTGCCTTTATTTTTTATTTTTTTCTTACTCTTATCACTTGTTCCAATTATTGGAGTTGAAGTTAAAGGAGCAAAAAGATGGTTAAACTTTTACTTTTTTAGTTTTCAACCGATAGAGTTCATAAAACCATTTTTTATTCTCATAATTGCAAAAGTTATTAGTTCAAATAATTTTAAAAATTTAAATATTTCATACATTATTTCATTTTTTATTTTATCATCAATAATATTTTTATTAATTATTCAACCAGATCTAGGACAATCAGTACTATTAATAACAACTTGGCTTTCGTTAATTTTTGTTTCAGGAATGAATTTATATTTTATTTTTAGTCTAGGTATTTTAGTTATATTAGGTTTTACGAGTCTAGTTTTTTTCTCACCTGATAAATTTAATTATATTTTAAATCGAGTTTCATCATTTGTAGACCCATCAAAAGGTGATGGATCTCAATCTCAAAAAGCAATTGATGCAATAAGACTTGGAGGACTTAAAGGACAGGGTATGGGAGAGGGTATTTTAAAAGACTCAGTTCCAGAGGCACACACAGATTATATTATAGCAGTAATAAGTGAAGAATTTGGTTCTATAATTTCTATTTTGATTATATGCATTTTTCTTTTTATCGCTCTACGTTTAACAAAAATAATTATAAATTCTAATAATAATTTTTATAAATTGTCTTTGAGTGGTTTAGTAACTTTATTAATATTTCAAACTTTTATTCATATTGGAGTTAATGCAAATCTGTTACCAACAACTGGAATGACATTACCTTTTTTAAGCTATGGAGGTTCTTCACTAATTTCAAGCGGTATAGTTGCAGGGATTATTTTAAATTATACCTCTTTAGGAGTTAAACTCGAATGAGTAATAAAAGAACAATTGTCATTGCTACTGGAGGAACCGGAGGTCACGTATTTCCATCTATTGGTTTAGGAAATTATTTAAGTAAAAATTACAATGTAGAAATTTTTACAGATAAAAGAGGTTTAAAATTTTTTAGCAATGATCAAAATTTTAAAATAACAAAAGTTTTATCAAGTAGAGTTTTTAGTAAAAATATAATTAATTTTTTTACAGGAGTTGTAAAAGTTTTTATTTCTACGGTACTATCGGTTTATTCATTAATAAAAATAAAACCAAAATTAATAATAGGTATGGGGGGATACGCCTCTTTTGTAGTGTGCTTAGCTGGATATTTTTTAAGAGTTCCACTTATAATTTATGAGAACAATCTCGTAATTGGTCGAGCAAACAAGTTTCTTTTACCTTTTGCGAAAAAAATACTAGTTTCAACCAATAGTATTCAAGGAATAAATAATAAGTATAAATCTAAAATTTTTTATACAGGTTTTTTATTAAGGAATAGAATTTTAAATTTAAATAAACTAAATGATAATGATACCAAAAAAAATTTATCAATATTAATTATGGGTGGCAGTCAATCAGCAGAAGCCTTTGGAAATGAAATTCCTAAAATAATTAAAAAATGTAATGATATTGGTATAAAATTTAATATTTTCCAACAATGCCTTGATTATCAAAAAAAAAATATAAGCAATATTTATGAAAGTATTAATATTGATTTTAAGTTATTTAATTATATTGAGAATTTAACTGAATATTATCAAAATTGTGATATAGCAATTACAAGGTGCGGAGCATCATCTTTAGCTGAATTAGTAAATCTAAAAACTCCATTTATTGCAATTCCTCTTCCCACCTCAATGGATAATCACCAGCTAATAAATGCAAAATATTTTCAAAATAAAGGATTTTGTTTTTTATTAGAACAAAAAAATCTTTCAGAAAAACTATTTGACATGTTAAAAACTATGCACGAAGACAGAGATATGCTGAATTTATTTAAAAAAAAAATGGGCAAACACACAGATAAAGATTCTTTATTACTCGCAAAAAAAATTATTAAGGAAACTATAAATGTATAAATCAAAAATAAATCTGAGTGAAAGAATTCATTTTGTAGGTATAGGTGGTATTGGAATGAGTGGCCTAGCTGGAGTAATGAAAGAAATGGGATTTAATGTTCAAGGTAGTGACATAGCTTATAGCAAAAATATTGAAAGGTGTAAAAAAAATGGAATAAAAGTATTTATCAAGCATAATAAAAAAAATATAAAGAACTCGTCAATAATTGTTAGATCATCTGCAATTGGAAACAATAATCCAGAAATAATATCTGCTAAAACAAAAAAATTAAAAATTTTAAAAAGAGCTGAAATGCTTGCGCATGTTGTTTCTTTAAAAAAAAATATTGTAATAACTGGATCACATGGAAAGACTACAACTACTTCTTTGATTTCAAGAATATTATTTGATGCAAAATTAGATCCAACAATTATTAATGGTGGAGTAATAAATTCTATTCAAAGCCCTGCGAGATCTGGAAAAGGAGAATGGGCTGTATTAGAAGCTGACGAATCTGATGGAAGTTTTTTAAATTTTCCAGTTAATTATTCTGTAGTTACTAATATAGACAAAGAACATCTGGAATATTATAAAAATTTTGAGAATTTAAAAAAATCTTTTTTAAACTTTTTAAACAAAACACCAACAATTGGCAAAAGTTTTTTATGTATAGATGATAAAGAAATTAAAAATATTATATATAAAATAAAAAATAAAAATTTTTTCACTTATGGATTTTCCAGAAAAGCAAATTTTAATATAATTAATCCTGTTTACAAAAAGGACCATTCTCTTTTTGATTTAAGAATATCTATTCCAGGAATTAAAAAAACTTTAATCAAAAAGATTAAACTCAATCTTATAGGGGAGTATAATGTTCTTAATTCAGCAAGTGCAATTGCACTTTCTCTTCACATCGGTATTGATATAAAAATAATAAGAAAAGCCTTAATAAACTTTAGTGGTATACAGAGAAGGCTAACAAAAGTGTTTGAAAACAAAAAAAGAGAATTCTTCGATGATTACGCTCATCATCCTACAGAGATAAAGTCTGTTTTAAATAGCCTAAGAAAAATTAATAAAAATAGAAAAATAATTTCAGTTTTTCAGCCACACAGATATTCAAGACTAAAACTTCTCAAAAATGAATTTGCAAGTTCTTTCAAGAATGCAAATTTAGTTATTTTATGTCCAGTTTTTCCTGCTGGTGAAAAAATAGACAAAAACTACAATAGGTTAAATTTTGCCAGACTTATTTCAAAAAAGTCAAATGTTCAAGTAATTACAATTGAAAATCAAAAAGATTTAGAAAAATTTTTTAAAAAAAATTTAATTAATAATGAACTGGTGTTATGTATGGGTGCTGGATCTATATCAAAATGGATAAGGGAAATAAAAATTTAAATGTCTAATACAGTTTACAATGATGTTGACTTAAAAAAATACAGCTGGTTCAATCTTGGTGGTTTGGCCAAAAAATTCTTTAAACCAAAAAGCATTCAAGAACTTAGTGACTTTTTAAACACTAACAAGATAATTGAAAAAGATATTCATGTTTTAGGTGCGGGCTCTAACACTCTTTTCAGAGACGGGGGATTTGATGGAACAGTTATAAAGCTTGGAAATGAATTTGGAAACATAAAACTTTTAAATGATGGAAATTTAGAGGTTGGTGGAGCATGTCTAGATAAAAAAATCGCGAATTTTGCACTAGAAAATTCTATCAAAGATTTAGAATTTTTATCCTGTATACCTGGAAGTATAGGAGGAACTGTTACTATGAATAGTGGTTGTTATGGATATGAGATTTCAGACTCCATCTTATCTGTAGATGTATTAAAATTAAATGGTGAACATAAAACTTTTACAAAAAACCAAATAAAGTTTTTTTATAGAGGAAGTCATTTTGGTGAACGTGTTATAATTATTAAAGTTCAATTAAAAGCATCAAAAGGCAATAAGGATGAGATTAAAAAAAAACAGAATGAATTTTTAAATATAAAAAAAGAAACTCAACCTAGTAGAATTAAAACTTGTGGTAGTACATTTAAAAATTCTAGTGATAAAAAAGCCTGGCAATTAATTAAAGAAGCTGGTTGTGTAAACTTAAGTATTGGTGGCGCAAAATTATCTCAGCAACATTGTAATTTTTTTGTGAACGATGGCAAAGCAACTGCAAAAGATATTGAGAAGTTAATAATGAGTGTTAAGAATAAAGTTTATTCCAAAACTGGTATTAAATTAGATTTAGAAATAAAAATTGTAGGAAAGAAATAAAATTGTCCAAAAAAAAAAGAATTCTTGTTGTTTTAGGTGGTCGATCAAAGGAAAGAAATATAAGTCTCGATACAGGAAAATCATGTATTAAAGCTCTAAAAAAATTAAAATATAAAGTTATAAAATTTGATCCAAAATATTCCTCAATTACTGAAATAAAAAAAAAAAATGTTGATATTATTTTTAATGCTTTACATGGTAAGGGTGGCGAGGACGGAAGTATTCAAAGTTTTTTTGAGTATATTAATCTACCTTACACACATTCTGGACCAATATCGTCAATGTTAGCTATGAATAAATATTTTTCAAAGCAATTATTTATTAAAAATAAAATAAAAACACCCAATTATTTTTATTTGAATAAAATAAACTTTACTTTTAATAAAATAAAAAAAGAAATAAAAAAAAATAAGTTAAAATTTCCAATTGTTATCAAGCCGAATGACGAAGGATCAAGTATAGGCGTCAGTATTTGTAAAAATTACAAAACTTTGTATAAATCTTTTAACAATCTTAATAAAATATATACTGATTTGATTTTTGAAAATTATATAGCAGGACAAGAGATACAAGTAGCAAATATAGGAAATAGATCAATTGGGGCTATAGAACTTAAACCCAAAAGAAAATTTTATGACTATAATGCAAAATATAAAAGATCTTCTAAAACACAACATATTATGCCCGCAGGTATTTCTAAAAAAAAATATAATGAAGTATTAAAAATATCTAATAAAGCTTACAAAGTTTTAAAATGTAGAGGAATAGCAAGATGTGATTTCAGATTTTATAAAAATAAATTCTATCTTCTCGAGGTTAACACGCAGCCCGGAATGACCAGTTTATCTTTAGTTCCAGAAATTGCTGAATATAAAAAAATTTCTTTCACTAATTTAGTAAAGTGGATAGTTAGCGATGCTGGTCTAAATAGATGAAAAATAAGAGGAATTTTTTTTTATTGTTATTTTTATTTTTAATACTAACCACATTTTACTATGATTTAAATAAAACTAGTTTAGCAGAAACATTTAAAATTAAAAATATTGAAATTACCGGATTAGAAAATTCAGATTCAAATTTGATTAATTTAAAAGTAGAAAAATTAAAGGGCCAGAATATATTTTTTTTAGATCAAAATAAATTTGCATCTTCAATGATTAGTATTGATTTCATAAACTCTATAGAGATTAAAAAAATATATCCTAATAATATTAAAATTAAAATAAATGAAGAAAAAATAATAGCAATTCTTATTAAAGATGACGACAAATATATTCTAACTGAAAAAGGAGAAATTATATATAAATACGATACTAAATTTAGTTCATTGCCACTTATTTATGGAAAAAACACAAAAGAAAGTTTTCCTATATTTTACAAATTTCTGTTAGAAACAAATTTTAGTACAGATCAAATTGAATATTACAAATATTTTGAAACCGGTAGATGGGATATATTTTTAAAAAATGGAAAATTAATAAGACTCCCGTCTGGAGATGAAAAAATAAAAAATTCAATTAAAAAATTTATATTAATAAGTAATAAAAAAAATTTTGAACAATTTAAAATATTTGATTTTAGATTAGAGAATCAATTAATAGTAAAATAAATAATAAATAATAAATATGAAAGAAAAATTAATTATTGAGATTGATAATGATAAATTAAAGTATGCTGTTTTTCAAATTAATGAAAAAGGCGAGTACAAACTCTTAGATAAAAAGATTTCTTATAATGCAGGAATTAAAAAAGGTAAAATTTTAGATTTCGATCTTTCATTAAAAGTAATAAATAACGATTTACATAATATTGAAGCTGATATTAAAAAAGTATTTAATGATGTTTCGATAATATTAAATCAAGTAGATTTATTTTGTACTAACTTAAGTGGTTTTAAAAAATTGAATGGCTCAAAGGTAGAAAAAGCAGATTTAGATTATATATTAAACGATGCAAGAAATTCTATATTTCAGAATCAAAAGAATAGTTCAATTATACATATCTTAAACACAAACTTTATTTTAGATAAATCCAAACAAAATAAAATACCTCTTAATATGTTTGGTGACCACTTAAGTATGCACATGACATTTATTTCAATTCCAGAAAATAATTTAAAAAATATTCAAGAAGTTTTTAGACAAAGTGACCTGAAAATAGATAGAATAATAACTAAACCTTTTGCCGAGGGTATAAATTTTCTAAACCTTGACAAAAACTTAAAAAATTTTGTTTCAATTAATTTTGGAAATGAGCTGAGTACTATTTCATTATATGATAATACTTCTTTGGTTTTTTTTAAAACATTTCCTTTTGGTACAAACTCAATTTTTGAGGATATTAATCAGCTATGCTCGATAACGAAGGACGAAATTGAGTTAATTTTAGAAAATCTTTACGTAAGTAAATCTCATCATATTGATCAAAAATTTTTTATTAATTCAGATTATAAAAAATTAAGCACAAATCATATTAAAGAGATAATAAACGCTAGGGTTAAAGAAATTATTGATTATACGTTTAATAAAAATAAAAATTTAGCTTATTATGAAAATAAGATTAGTAAAATAAATCTCCTTTTTGAAGACAAGGTTATATTTAAAAGTTTAAACATATTATTTAAAGATTACTTAAAAATTAATCAAAATAATATCAGGATAGAAGCATCACCGAATGATGATTTTGCATCCCTTTTTGGGGCTGCAGAGTTAATTTTTAAGGGCTGGCATAACGAGGCACTACCTTATTCAAGTAAGAAAAAATCAATTATATCTGGTTTTTTTGAACGACTATTCTCAACTTAAATCGTATTTTTCTGTAACATTAGTTGTTTTTCATACTATTTTTAATTTCTGTATAAAATTTATATGTGGGAAAAAAACCAAAAAACACTTAATTCTGAAGTAACTTTCTCTGGAATAGGTTTACATTCTGGAGAGAAAGTTGAAGTAAAACTAGTCCCAGCTAACTCAGGCGCAGGCATAATTTTTAAAAGAATTGATTTGAAAAAAAATAATGAAATAGATGCAAATTTTAAAAATGTATCTTCTGCAAAATTATGCACAAAAATTCAAAATAATTTTGGAGTAAGTGTGTCAACAATTGAACATTTAATGGCAGCATTTTATATATGTGGGATTGACAATATATTAGTAAAATTAAATGGACCCGAAGTTCCTATAATGGATGGTTCAGCAAAAGATTTTGTTAAAATTATTAGAAGCTGTGGAATGAAGACTTTAGAGGGTAAAAGAAAATTTATAAAAATAAAAAATAAAATTGAATTAAAAAAAGTAGACGGGAAATCAATAAATATAAAACCATCAAATTTAAACTTCGAGACAAAATTTACTCTTAATTATGATAAAAATCCTCTTATTAAATCTCAATCAAACAAAATTAACTTTATAAATAAAAATCTAGATGAAATAATAGAAGCAAGAACTTTTTGTTTGTACGAAGATATAGAAATGATTAAATCGATTGGACTAGCAAAAGGAGGTAGTCTGGATAACGCTATCGTTGTTCAAGGAAATAACGTTCTTAATAAAGGTGGACTTAGATCAAAAAAAGAATTTGTAAATCACAAGATACTTGATCTGGTCGGAGATTTTATGCTTTCAGGTGCAAGAGTAATAGGATCCGTGGAATGTGTTCATGGTGGTCATGCTTTGACTGTTGAGTTTTTAAAAAAAATCTTCTCTGATAAAAATAACTTTGATGTAGTTGAGAGCCAATCTTTGGTGTCTAATATAAGAAAAATCATCCCTCTTAATAAAAGACTTGCTGTAAACGCTTAAATTTTATCAATATTTTACGCGAAGTGTTTTTTTTGTTATTAATAAACGCTATGCATAAAAAAATTTTTTTTATCTCATTTATTTTTTTCATTATTTCATGTGGCGGACCTAAATCAAATAATCAGGTCACAAATCCTCCAAACACAAGTGAAGAAGCAATCAAAACTTATCAAGAGGGATTAAATGGCATGGTAGAAGGAAATTATCTTTATGCATCAAAAAAATTTAGTGAAGCTGAAGGAATGCTTCCACAGATTGATTGGGCTTCAAAGTCTGCGTTAATGTCGAGTTATTGTCTTTACAATATAAATTTTTATGACGAAGCCGTACTTAACTTAGAAAGATTTATAAAAATTTATCCTGCAAGCCCATATGTAAGTTATGCACATTATCTTATAGCTATAAGTTACTATGAGCAGATATTAGAAGAAGACAAAGATATACAACCACTTCTTATTTCTAAAAAAAAAATTGAAAATTATTTAAAAAAATTTCCCGACACCGATTATGCAATTGATTTAAAGTTTAAACTCGATCTTGTTATTAATCAGCTTGCTGCAAAAGAACTACTTGTTGCACGATATTATATCAAAAATGAAAAATGGATACCCGCAATAAATAGGCTTAAAATTATTGTTAATGAATACGACAAAACAATTTTTATTGAAGAAGCTTTACATAGACTTGTAGAAATATATTACAAAATTGGTTTAGAAGACGAGGCTAAAGCTGCAGCAATAATGTTAGGATATAATTACAATTCCAGTGAATGGTATAAAAAGTCATATAAAGTCTTAAATAAGAACTACAAGCCTGTTAAAATTGAAAAAAATAAAGAAGATGGTTTAGTAAAAAGAACAATTAAAAAAATATTATTCTTAGATGAAAAATAAACAAAAACTTGAGATTCAGTATAAAAAAAAAAATAAGAAAACTTTTAAGCTTAAACAAAGCATATTTTGAAAAAGACAAACCAATAGTATCAGATTTTGAATTTGATAATTTAAAAAGAGAATTGGTAACATTATCAAATAAATACCCATTTCTCAAAAAAATTGAAGATCTTGAAAATTTAGTTGGATCAAAACCATCACTAAAATTTGAAAAAGTCAAACATTCAAAGCCAATGTTATCTTTAAGCAATGCTTTTGAAAAAAAAGATATGATAGATTTTAAAAAAAAAATAGGTAACTATTTAAATTTTAAATCAGAAATTGAGCTATCTTCAGAGCCAAAAATAGATGGAATTTCATCTACACTTAGATATCAAAACGGGGATTTAATTTATGGACTTTCAAGAGGCGACGGCGTTTTTGGAGAGAACATTACTGATAACCTGATCACTATCAAAGACATACCAAAAAATATTATTGGTGCCCCAAAAACTCTAGAGGTAAGAGGAGAGGTTTATATAGGAAAGAAAGATTTCGAAAAAATAAAGGATAAATTTGCAAATCCAAGAAACGCAGCAGGGGGATCATTAAGACAAAAAGATTCAAAAGAAACCTCAAAAATACCTTTGAAGTTCTTTGCTTATGGAATTAGTGAAACAAATCCAAAAATTTTTAAACGGCAATCAGAATTATTGCAACAATTAAAAAGCTGGGGTTTTCCTGTCAATCCACATTGTCAAATAGTTAAAAATATAGAAGAAATTGAAAAAAATCACGCTAAGTTAGAAAGCTTAAGATCTAGTTTGGATTACGATGTAGATGGTTTGGTATACAAAGTTAATAATTTTGATTTTCAGGAAAGGCTAGGATCAACTTCGAATTCTCCACGATGGGCTATTGCTTATAAATTTTCATCCGTAAAAGCTACATCCAAAATTAAAAATATTGTAATTCAAGTAGGGCGAACAGGTGCAATTACACCGGTTGCAAAAATAAATCCAGTAACAGTTGGTGGGGTAGTAGTTTCAAACGCTACTCTGCATAATGAAGATGAAATTAATAGAAAAGATATCAGAGTAGGAGACATTGTGACAATTCAAAGAGCAGGAGATGTTATACCCCAAGTTCTTGCAGTAGATAAATCTAAGAGAACCAAAAATAGTAAGAAATATATTTTTCCGATAATTTGTCTTTGCGGGTCTAATACAAAAAAAGAAATAAATATGACTACTAAAAAAAAAGACGCAGTTAGAAGATGTTTAAAAGGGTATGATTGTGATTTTATATCAAGAGAAAAGTTAAAACATATTGTATCAAAAGATGCGTTTAATATTGAGGGTCTAGGAAAAAAAGTGATTGATAATTTTTGGGATATTAATTTAATCAAAACTCCAGCAGATATTTTTAATTTAAATTATAAAAAAATTGAAAAATTGGAGGGTTGGGGAGATGTTTCAATTAAAAACTTAAAAAGCGCAATAAGTAAAGCAAAAGAGGTAAATTTAGATAAATTTATTTACTCTATAGGTATAAGGCATATTGGACAAGAGAGTGCTAAAATCTTAGGAAATTTTTTTAAAAAACATGAAAAATTTTCTGAGTTGTATAATCAAAAAAAAAGAAGTTTAATTTTAAAAAGTTTAGAAGACCTAAACGGTATTGGTGATACTCAAGTAAAATCTATAAATGATTTTTTTTCAAATAAAAAAAATTCTGAAATAATACAATCTTTTATGGGGTGCTTAAATATTAAAGACATGAAAGAAATATCTAAAAATGGTAAACTTTCAAATAAAAGCATAATGTTTACAGGAGGATTTACAAAAATGAGTAGATCCGAGGCCAAGTCATTGGCAGAAGAGAATGGGGCTAAAATACTTGGTTCAGTCTCTAAAAAATTGGATTTTCTTGTAATCGGAGATTCTAAACCAACAAAAAACAAAATAGAAAAGGCAAAAGAACTTAAAATTAAATTAATGACCGAAGAAAGTTGGTACAAACTTTTAGATAGGTGAACAAGCGTTTACAAGTTCGGTACGTTCATTAAAATCCATAAATTTTAGTAAAGAGTTTTTAACTTTTAAATGATAATCATTTAACCAATTTATTTCCGATTTACTTAATATTCTTTTATCAATCAATTTTTTTTCAATTGGTACTAAGGTCAGTTCTTGAAACTTATTTTTTTTTATATAAATAAGATTTTCAATTCGTATTCCAAATTTTCCCTCTTTATAATATCCTGGTTCATTTGAAACTATCATCCCATTTCTTAAATTAATTTTATTGTTTTTGGATAATGATTGTGGTCCCTCGTGAACATTTAAAAAATATCCTACACCATGACCAGTTCCATGCGGGTAGTCTAAATTTATTTTTCTTAAAAACTTTCTTGCATTCTTATCAACTTCAGACCCAGTAGTATTTTTTTTAATTTGAAATTTTGATACAGCAATATGTCCTTTTAAAACTCTTGTATAAATTTCTTTAATATAATTTGACTGGTTGCCAAGAGAGATTGTCCTAGTAACATCTGTGGTTCCAAAATTATACTGTCCTCCTGAGTCTACTAAATATAAGTCACCTTTTTTTAAAACACGGTTAGTTTTGCTTGATGCTCTATAGTGAATTATTGCACTATTTGGTCCAGTGCCAGAAATTGTATCAAAGCTTGGAAATTTATAGGTAATATTTTTCTTTCTTAAACTTTCTAATTTTGTTTGGGCAGAAATTTCTGTAATCCTTTTTTTTTTCAAAATTATTTTTAACCCAGAATAAAAATTTTGTTAATGCCACTCCATCTTTTAAGTGGGTATCAACTGTATTTTTTATCTCTTTCGTATTTTTGATTGATTTTAAGAAATGTATAGGATCTATTTTTTCTATTATTTTATTTTTTCTTTTTAGAATGTTTTTAAGATACAATGAACAGGTCGAAATATCTAGCAATATTTTTTTTTTCGATATTTTGAAAAGAATATTCTGAATTTTATTTTCATTTATAAAATTTATTTTATTATTAAAGATATTCTTTATATTTTTAATTTTTTTTGATTCAGAAAATAAAATTATTCTTCCTTTTCTGTTTACTAATATTCTTGCGTTTGGAATTGGAGAAAGATTAACGTCATGACCTCTTATATTAAGCATCCAAGCAACATTTTCAGGTGCTGTTACTAAAAGAAAATCAATTTTATTTTCTAAAAGAAACTTTTTGACCTTATTAATTTTATTTTTAATCGATAAACCCGCATTATTCTTTGAAATTGAAAAAAAAGGTTTTTGTAAAATTTTCGGTTTTTTTTTCCATATTAAATCTACAAGATTAGTATTAATTGATTTAAGATTTACGTTTTTAATTTTATATAAAAAATTTAGTTGTTTTTCGGTATGTAATTTGGGGTCAAAACCAATAGTTATTTTGTTTTTATTTTTAATTACATCTTTAGGAAATTTACCAGGTACAATATAAACTTTAAATTTTTTTTGAACTTGTTTTTTTGCTTGAGTTGAATATCTCCCATCAACAAATAGATAATTTTTCTTCTTTAGTATTATAGAAAATCCAGCTGAACCAGAAAAGCTTGATATAAATCTCAATCTATCCTTAGAAGGGTGAACATATTCATTAAAATATTCATCGTTTTTTGGAATAATATAACCATCAATTTTATACTGATGAAATAAATTTTTTAATTTCTTTACCATTTTGATAATTTCTTTTTTAATCTTGCCCATCCTGGACTTCTATATTCGTTACTGTCCTCAATAAGATTATCTTGATTGAAATCGAAATCATCACCTATTTCTTTAATTGGCACTTCATTTTTTTCTATCACACCCTCAGGTAATTCGTTAATGAATCTTGATGGCAAACTATCCATGTATTCACCATGCCATGACCTTTTCATAGCAAAAGATATATGTGCTTTTTTTTGTGCTCTTGTGATACCCACATATGCTAATCTTCTTTCCTCTTCTAAAGCAAAATCTCCTTTTTCCTCTAATGATTTTTGATGTGGGAATAATCCTTCTTCCCAACCAGGTAAAAAAACTGTTTCAAATTCAAGACCTTTTGCTGCATGCATGGACATAATATTAATTTTTTCATCTCCCCACTCTTGATCGATTGATGTAGCTAATGCAACATGTTCTAAAAAACCCTGTAGGTTGTCGTAGTCGTGCATTGCTCTTAAGAGTTCTTTTAAATTTTCTAATCTATTTTCATTTTCAAGATCTTTTTTGTTTTTAAGCATCGCAGAGTATCCAGACTCATCTAAAATTATTTTTAATAAATCGTAATGTTTTAAAGATTTTAAATCATTCCTCCATTTTTTTATCATTTCAATTAAATGTTTTATAACGGATCTTACTTTAGGTTTGAATTCATTTGATTGTAATAATTTGGTCGCAGAATCTTCCAAACATGTTTTATTTTTTGAGGAAAAATCATGAAGTTGTTTTATTGTTGCATTACCTAAACCTCTTCTAGGTGTATTAATAATTCTTTCAAAAGCTAAATCATCGTATTTTTGATTTATTAGTCTTAAATAACAAATAGCATCTTTTATTTCTGCCCTTTCATAGAATTTCGTACCACCAATAATTCTATAATTAATTCCAATTTTTAAAAATCGTTCCTCAAATTCTCGAGTTTGATAAATGGCTCTAACTAATATAGCTGTATTATTTAAAGAAGATTTACCCTTTATATTTTCCTCAATTACATCACTGACACCTTGTGCTTCTTCTTTGCCATTTTTATAACAATTCAATTTAACTGCTTCACCCTTTTCACTTTCAGACCAAAGTTTTTTTCCAAGACGATCTTTATTATGAGAAATTAAAAATGATGCTGCATCTAATATATTTTTAGTTGATCTATAATTTTGTTCTAATCTAAATATCTTACAATTAGGATAAACTTTATCAAAACCAAGAAAATTTTTGATTTCAGCGCCTCTCCAACTATAAATCGATTGGTCATCATCTCCAACGCAACATATATTCTTGTTTTTATTTACAATAAGATTAAGCCATTTATTTTGGATAAAATTCGTGTCTTGATACTCATCGACAAGAATATATTTAAAATTGTTTGAATAAATATCTCTAATATCATTATTTTTTTCAAAAAGTTTTACGCAGTACAAAATTAAATCTCCAAAATCACAAGCATTTAAATCCCGAATTTTATTTTGGTAAATTTTATAAACTTTTAGAATTTGTCCTTCAAATAAATTTTTTTTTGTTAACCTTACCTCATCTGGTAAAAAACCTTTATTTTTCCATTGGTCGATCATAGCCAATATGAATTGGGGTGATATTTTCTTTGCATCAATATTCTCACCCTTGCAAATATTTTTAATTAGTTTTTTTTGATCATCAGTATCCAAAATGGTAAAATTACTCTTTAACCCAATAGCTTCTGCATGCCTTCTTAAAAATTTAACACTTATTGAATGAAAAGTTCCTAGCCATGCAAGTGAATTCAATTTGCCACCCGAAATTTTAAGAACTCTTTCACGCATTTCTTTTGCAGCTTTATTTGTAAAGGTTACGCATAATATTTGATTAGGCCAGGCCATTTTTTTTTCAAGAATATAAGCCAACCTAGATGTTAAAACTCTAGTCTTTCCAGATCCAGCGCCAGCGACAACTAAACTCGGGCCATCAACATTTAACACAGCTGATTTTTGTTCCTCATTTAATTTTTGTAAAAAATCTTTCATTGTAAAATTCTTTATTTTTGGCTTTATAGTGCTTATAAAACAACGTTATGAAAAATTCAGCAATTAAAATTCTTAAAGCCGTAATAGCTAAAAAGAATGTAGAAAAACTAACCAAAAAATTGAATAAAAAAACAATTTTTACTGGAATTTTTTTATTTCTTGTCCTTGTTGTCTCATTCTATTTAATCAAACCATATTTTATAAATTTTAATATAAATAAACAATTAATTGAAAAAAAAATAAAAGAAGAATTTAAAATTGATTTAGAAATGAATGGTAATATCTCTTATCATATTTTACCAACACCCCGATTAAAGATTAGAGAAACAAATATTTATTTTGAAAAAAAGAAAAATATCATTTCCTTAAATGAGATAAATATTTTAATACCTATTTTTTATAATTTGAATATTAATAATTTAATTTTCAAAAAACTAATTATTTCAGATGAAGAAATAAAAATCTACCCCACTGATATAAAAAAATATTTTACATATTTAACTAGGAAAAAGAAAAAAGATATTATTATCAAAAATAGTATTTTATTCTTTTTGGACGATCAAAAAAATAAAGTTTTTTTCAAAGATTTTAATTACTATGAAAAATTTAGAGATAATTTTCATACTATAGATATAAATACTATTTTTTCTCAAAATAATCTCAAGGTGAAATTCAAAAATGTTTTTGATGGGCAAAAAAAATTAGATATTATTCTTCCTCAGATTGAAACTAAAATAAATACAGTTTTCGATTCTACAAGTGATCTAAATAACCTACAGGGTAAATCAAAAATAAATTTTTTTAATAATATTTTAGTTATAAATTTTGAAGGTAAAAATAAATATAAAATTTTTAATTCATTTTTAAGAAATAAGTTTCTAAACACTAAAATAGAAGGAAGTATTTCCTTATTCGATAATTTTTTATTTTTTTTAAAATTTGATATCAATCAAATAAAGTTAAGAAAATTACTTTTAAATTATTTTCCAGATGAAAAAGAATTAAATTTTTTTGATTCAAAATTAAGTAAAAAAATTAACGGAAAATTAGATATTTCGTTGAAGAACACAAATTCTTTTATTGGAAGAATTAATGATTTAAAAATGAATATTTCTTTTGAAAATGGAGACTTAAAAGTCCAAAATGGATCGGCCATATTACCTAATAAAAGTAAAGTCGATTTTAGTTTGTTTTTTTCGGATAACTCAAATGAACCTTTCTTAGATTTTAATTTAAATTTTTCCTCTAAAAATGTTCAGAATTTTTTGAGAAAACTAAACATTTATGAAAAATATAACGATGAAATTTTAATTGTATTTCAAGGAAAAATTAATTTAATTAATAATAAAATTAAATTCAAAAATATTCTTTTAAACAATAAGGAAAAATTAGATCGACAAGATATTGTTAAGTTAGAGAAAAGTTTTAATGAGTTTGTATTAGATGAAGGAATATTTGGTTTAACTGATTTTTTTAAGATTAAAAAATTTGTAAAGAGTGTGCTAAACTAGATAGTTATATAGGTTTTATCATTTTTTTTGGATCAACAATTTTATTATATTCTTTCTCATTTATAAGACCAGTTTTTAAAGCTTCTTCTTTCAAGGTTGATCCATTTTTTAATGCTTTCTTTGCAATCTTTGCTGCATTATCGTAGCCAATTTTTGGAGATAGCGCAGTAACCAACATTAGTGAATTATCTAAAAGAGATTTAATTCTTTTCTTATCAGCCTTAATTCCCTTGATACAGTATTTGGCAAAACTATTTGACGAATCCGCCATTATATTTATTGATTGAAGTATATTATGAATTATTAAAGGTTTAAAAACATTCAACTCAAAATGACCATGAGAACCAGCCATAGTTATACCATTATGATTTCCGATTACCTTAACACAAACCATGGTTACAGCTTCACACTGTGTAGGATTAATTTTTCCAGGCATAATTGAAGATCCAGGTTCATTCTCTGGTAAAATCAATTCACCATATCCGGCTCTTGGTCCAGAACCTAAAAATCTTATATCATTTGCAATCTTCATTAAACAGACTGCTGTTGTATTCATTGTGCCTGAGAAATTTACTATTGCGTCATGTGCTGCTAACGCAGCAAACTTATTCTTAGCTGGTTTGAAAGGCAGTTTAGTTATTTTTTTTATTTCTTTTACAATTTTTTTGTCAAAATTTTTTTTCGTATTTAAACCAGTACCAACGGCTGTACCACCTTGTGCTAAATAATAAATTTCGTTTAATGCTTTTTCTATTCTTTCGATACATTTTTTTAATTGAGAGTGATAGCCAGAAAATTCTTGACCCAATGTTAAAGGTGTTGCATCCTGCAAATGAGTTCTACCAAGCTTAACAATTTTACTAAATTGAGTGACCTTTTTTTTTAATTCACTTTCAAGTAATTTAAGAGAGGGTATTAATTTTTTTTTTGTTTTTAATGCTATCGCAATATGCATGGCTGTTGGAAAAACATCATTAGTTGATTGAGACTTATTAACATGGTCATTCGGATGAACAGGTTTTTTTGTACCCATTTCACCACCCATCATTTGAATTGCTCGGTTTGATATGACCTCGTTGACATTCATATTAGTTTGAGTGCCAGAACCAGTTTGCCAAACTTTTAATGGGAAGTGACCATCAAGTTTTCCTTTAATAACTTCATCTGCGGCTTTAATAATATATTTACTAATTTTTTTATCTAGATCTCTATTTTGTGAATTAACGATTGCAGCTGCTTTTTTAATTACCCCTATCGATTGAATTAAAATAGGTCTTACAAGAAAATCACCAATATCAAAGTACTTGTTAGATCTTTGTGTGGATGCACCCCAATACTTATCACCAGGAACTTTTATTTTTCCTACAGAATCAAATTCTGTTCTATATTTCATTCTTATACATAATTATATTAATCATTGCGTATTGTAAATAATTAACAAATAAGTATGGAGATTTTATGACAAATTTTAGTAGCGTTAAAAAATTCATGGAAGTATTTGGACAGGAAGTTAAAACTAAAGCAGAATTTCCTTCTAAAAAAGTAGCAGATTTAAGATACAATCTAATAAAGGAAGAATTAGATGAATTTGCTCAAGCCTTAAAAGATCAGGATTTAAACGAAGTAGCAGATGCCTTAACAGATATACTTTACGTTACTTACGGAGCAGGACATGCTTTTGGAATTGATTTGGACAAGTGTTTCGAAGAAGTACAAAGATCTAATATGAGCAAACTAGGGGATGACGGTAAACCAATCTACAATGAAAAAGGCAAAGTAATGAAGGGCCCAAAATATTTTCAACCTGATTTAACTAAATTTGTCAAATAAGAATGTTTGAATATTTTTCTAATATTTATAATCTTTATTGGAAACATAAAAATTTTTTACCAAAAAAACAATATTCATGTTTTGGTGAAGATTTATTTATTAAAGATTTTTTTGAAAAAGATAAAAAAGGTTATTATGTTGATGTGGGTTCATATCATCCATTTTTTTGGAATAATACTTATTTACTATATAAAAAAAAATGGAATGGCATAAATATAGACGCTAATCCATTATCTACCAAGCTCTTTAGGATCGCAAGAAAAGATGATTATAATTTTAATTTGGCTGTTACAAATCAAAAAAAAAACAAAATTAAGCTATTTTACAGAAGAGAGATGAATGTGCTCAACACAACTGATGAAAATTTTGCCAAAAGAAATTTTCCTAATGGATATGAAAGTAGAGAGATTGAATGTTTGTCACTTAATAATATTTTGGCAAAAACTAGTTTCAAAAATAAAATAATTGACTTTTTAAATATAGACGTTGAAAATACTGAGAAAGACGTTTTAGAGTCCCTTGATTTTAATACATATAAACCTAGATTAATTTGTGTTGAAATTCATATAGATAACATTGAAAACCTTAAAAATAATCCAACTTTTAAATTTCTCAATGATAAAGATTACAAAGTAGTTTGGAAAAAAGAATATAGTTATATTTTTTCAAATAATTAAATTAAGTGTGCACAATTTTTATGCAACATTGCATGTAACTCAATTAATTTTTTAAAATTCTTGTTGTACCCTCCCCCCAAAACTCCACAAAGTGGTATTTTTTTGTCGTAAAAATTTTCAATTACCATTTTTTCTCTCAAATTTATACCGTCATCTGTTAACTTCAATTTACCTAATTTATCATCAAAATGAACATCAACCCCCGCAATATAAAAAATAAAATCAAAATTTAATTTATTCAGTTTAAATAGATTTTCCTTAAGAATTTTTAAATATCCTCTATCCTCAAGACCGTCGCTCAGTTCTATATCTAGATCACTCTTTGATTTTTTAGCTGGATAATTAGTTTTGCAATGCATACTAAAAGTAAATATATCTTTATCATTCTTAAAAATATCTGAATTTCCATTTCCCTGATGCACATCAAGATCTAGAATTAGAATTTTTTTTATATTTTTTTTAAATTTCAGAAAATTTGCGGCCACAGCAACATCATTAAACACACAATATCCTGCACCATTATTAAAGGATGCATGGTGACTACCGCCTGCAGTATTACATGCAAGTTTATATTCCAAAGCGAGTTTACTTGCCAAAACGGTTCCACCTGTTGCAAGGAATGATCTTTTGACAACGCTATCATTAATTGGAAATCCAATTCTTGTTTCAGACTTTTTATCCAAAGTTTTATTTTTTATGTGTTTAATATAATCCATGGAGTGAGATTTGCTGAGTGTTTCAACCGAACATTCTTTTGGTATATAGAAATTTTTGACTACTTTTTCCTGCAAAAGATAATTTGCTAATGATGAAAATTTTTTAATAGGAAAAACACTATTCTCATTTATTTTTGCAACATAATCAGGATGATTTACTACAGGTAATTCCATTTATATATTTTATAAAGGTTGTTTTGTTACCAGGTACTTTGACCTGGCAATTAAAACATTACTTATCTTTAATTTTATTCCACTCAGCTATTCCACCAGAAATATTCTTAACATTTTTAACACCCATATCTTTCATTGTTTTAGTTGCTAAAGTACCTTGCCCACCTACACCACAAAATACAACATACTCCTTATCAGGGTTATTTTTAAAAATATCATTTTCTAACGGGCTGCCATCTGCCAAGTAAAATTCGAGAAGCCCTCTATCCATATGAATTGCATTACCAATTGTTCCTTTAGAAAAACTCTCCTTATCTCTTACGTCAATAAATTGTACATTAGGGTCATTTATTTTTTTTTTTGCATCTGCAGCATTAATGTTTTCAATTTTCTTGCTTACACTCATTAAATCATCAAACTTTTTCATTTTGTTCCTTTCTATTTTTAGGCGCGTTCTGTTGCTAAGTGCCTAAAACCTTTTAGCATTATTTTTTACTCTGCACCATTATCATTTTTTGACAATATTTGGTATTCGCCAACGAGAGCCTTCTCTAACAATAAAGCCTACACAATTTTTAGATCCACATTTACAAACATGATCTTTATAATTGCAATCAAAGCTAAATCCATAATCATAAGATAATTCT
>MDTB01191775.1_pt1 | contig 30929 bp, 34 predicted proteins | sample 811161 | NCBI WGS metagenome assembly MDTB01 (sample SAMN05326650, study PRJNA326480) | marine metagenome | isolation source: seawater | place: Mediterranean Sea | collected 2009 | reverse complement strand
TATATAATGTATGATTTATTCATTGTCGTTCAATTATTCCTCTATTTAATATATAATACCAGTGTAAATATATGATATTTAGACCCAATTTACTAACTATTTGAAGTTCTTATTATGTCAGGAAATACTTTTGGAAAAATTTTTACTCTCACAAGCTTTGGAGAGAGTCATGGTAAAGCATTAGGGTGCATTATAGATGGATGTCCGCCAGGTATTAAGCTGTCTGAAGCTGATATACAAAAAGATCTGGATCGCAGAAAACCTGGGCAGTCTAAATACACAACTCAACGGAAAGAAAGCGATAAAGTTGAAATATTATCGGGTACTTTTGATGGTAAAACGACCGGAACACCAATCAGTTTAATTATTTTTAATGAAGATCAGCGTTCAAAAGACTATGGTGAGATAAAAGATAAATTTAGACCTGGACATGCTGATTTTACATATAGCAAAAAATATGGATTTAGAGATTATAGAGGTGCTGGGCGTTCATCAGCTAGAGAGACTGTTGCCAGAGTAGCTGGGGGAGCTGTTGCAAAAAAAGTCCTCAAAGACAAGATTGGTCTAAAAATATTTGGCTATGTGTCTAAAATCGGAGAACATGTAGCTAAAAAGGTATCTAAAAAGGAAATAGAATCTAATCCCTTCTTCTTTCCGGATAAATCAATGATTCCTATTTTAGAAAAATACATTAATACCATTAGAAAATCAGGCGATTCAATTGGTGCTGAAGTAACGGTTATTGCTGAAAATGTACCAACAGGATTAGGTAATCCAGTATTTGATAAGCTTGATGCTTTGATTGCCTATGGAATGATGTCTATCAATGCTGTTAAGGGCGTTGAAATTGGTAGTGGATTTTCTGTTGTCAATCAAAAAGGCTCAGAAGCTAGAGATGAAATCACTAGCAAAGGTTTTTTGTCTAATAACGCCGGCGGAACACTTGGTGGAATTTCATCAGGACAAAACATAATCGTTAAGATGGCTTTAAAGCCAACTTCTAGTATTCTTATACCTGGATCTACCGTAACAACAAAGAATAAAGATACAAGCATAGTAACAAAAGGTAGACATGACCCTTGTGTGGGAATAAGAGCTACACCAATTGCTGAGGCAATGTTAGCTTTAGTTTTATGTGATCTTTATCTGCGTGATAAAGCTCAAAACTCTAACTAATAGAGGATGTGGCTATGAAAGAAACCCTTTATGATAAAATATGGAACGAACATTTAGTTCATCAAAATGATGATGGATCTGCATTAATATATGTGGATCGTCATCTTATACATGAGGTTACATCTCCGCAAGCATTTGATGGATTAGATATTGAAAAAAGAAAAATTTGGAATAAAAATTCAATTTTTGCTGTATCTGATCATAATGTGCCAACAAAAAATAGAGCATCAGGTATCAGTGATAAGATATCAAAACTTCAAGTTGACACACTAACTGACAACTGTAAGAAACATAATATAAAATATTTTGATTTAAACCATATCAATCAAGGTATTGTCCATGTTATAGGACCAGAATTAGGAATAACTCAGCCTGGGATGACACTTGTGTGTGGTGATTCACATACATCAACACATGGAGCATTAGCTTCATTGGCTTTTGGAATAGGTACGAGCGATGTGGAGCATGTACTCGCGACACAATGTATTAATTTAACTAAAGAAAAAAACTTCAGAATTAATATAAGTGGAAAATTAGGTAACTATATCTCATCTAAAGATCTTATCTTGCATATTATTGGAGTCATAGGTACGTCTGGCGGGACTGGTTATACTATCGAGTTTGCAGGTGAGTGTATTAGAAATATGAGTATAGAATCACGAATGACAATATGTAATATGAGTATTGAAGCTGGAGCTAAATCAGGTTTAATTGCATTTGATGATATAACTTTTAATTATATGGAAAATAAAATCTATTCTCCCTCAAAAAAATACTTTAATGATGCTGTAAAATATTGGGAATCTTTGGTGAGTGATACGGATGCTATATTTGATAAAGAAATAAATATTAAGGCAGAGGATATTACTCCTCAAGTTACTTGGGGAACATCTCCAGAGATGACTACTAGCGTTGATGGCGTATTACCTGATCCAGATAATGAAGAGGATATTAATAAAAAAGAATATATTAAGAGAGCATTAGCATATATGGATTTAAAACCAAAACAGAAAATAAAATCAATTAAAATCGATAAAGTTTTCATTGGTTCCTGCACAAATTCTAGAATAGAAGATCTTAGAGAAGCCGCTAAAGTATTAGAGGGTGAAACTGTTAATAACTCTCTTAAACAAGCGATAGCTGTTCCTGGTTCAGGACATGTTAAAAAGCAAGCGGAAGATGAAGGCTTAGATAAGATATTTATAAAATCTGGTTTCGAATGGAGAGACCCGGGTTGCTCTATGTGTTTAGGAATGAATGATGATAGTTTATTGCCTCATGAAAGATGTGCATCTACATCAAACAGGAATTTCGAGGGCAGACAAGGTGATAAGGGCAGAACACATTTAGTTAGCCCTTCTATGGCTGCAGCGGCTGCTATAAAAGGTCATTTTTATAATATAGTGGACTTTATAAATGAGAAATAAAGTTATACAAGGTCAGGCAATCCCTTTTACTCAAAGCAATATTGATACTGATGCAATAATCCCAAAACAATATTTAAAGTCTATTAAAAAATCTGGATTTGGCCCTTTTTTATTTGACTCATTGAGATATCTTGAACCAGGTGATTTAAATAGCACCAATGATCGCAAAGTAAACCCTGATTTTATCTTAAACATTTCGCCATTTGAAACTGGTAATATTATCGTGGCTAATGATAATTTCGGTTGTGGTTCATCAAGGGAACATGCGGTATGGGCTTTGAAAGATTATGGTATAGAGGCAGTTGTCTCATCATCTTTTGCGGATATATTCCATAGAAACAGTTTCAAAAACAGTTTATTATTAATTTGTCTTTCTAAAGATGAAATAAAAAATTTGTTAGACGATATATCGTCTGCTAACAAATATAATTTGACAATAGATATTCAAAGTCAGACAATATCAACCCCAAATCATAAAGTCTTTAATTTCGATATTAATCCATCTGATAAAGAGAGAATTATTTTGGGCTATGATGATATAGGCATAACCTTGAAACATTCAAGTAAAATAAAAGAATATGAAAAAAAGATGAAAACTACAAAACCATGGATATTTGAGAACAATCATGAGTAGAACTAATTTATTGCTCTTACCTGGCGATGGCGTTGGTCCTGAAATTATGGAGGAAGCTATCAAAGTAATAAGCGTTATAAACGATGCTGGGCTATCTGACATATCATATGATTTTGCCGATATAGGTGGCATTGCGATTGATAATCATAATACTCCATATCCAGATGAAACATCAAAAAAATGTTTAGATGCAGATTGTATATTGTTAGGAGCTGTTGGAACTAAAAAACATGAAAACAATAAAAATGAACTCAAACCTGAGTCAGGGCTATTAGCATTGCGTAAATCTCTTGAATTATATATTAATGTAAGGCCAATCTTCATATTTGATTCTTTAATTGATAGTTCTTCGCTTAAACCAGAACTGTTAAAAGGTCTTGATATTGTTATTATCAGAGAATTAATAGGTGATGTATATTTCGGTGAACCACGTGGATTCAAAGATGATTCATCAGATAAAACAGGCTATAACACAATGTCTTACTCTACAAGCGAGGTTGAAAGAATAGCAGATTATGCTTTTAATGTAGCTGCTAAACGAGCCTCAAAAGTTGTTTCAGTAGATAAAGCTAATGTGCTCGAAGCATCACAGGTTTGGCGTGAAACAGTAGATAAAATTCAATCTAATAAATATTCTAATATTGATTTATCGCATATGTATGTTGATAATGCTGCAATGCAGTTGGTTAAAGATCCAAAACAATTTGATGTTATTTTAACTGGTAATATTTTTGGAGACATCCTGTCTGATGAGGCATCGATGTTAACTGGTTCTATTGGGATGTTGCCATCTGCATCATTATCAAACTCAAAAGGTGTTTATGAGCCAATTCATGGTTCTGCACCTGATATTGCAGGAAAAGGTATAGTAAATCCTATTGCAATGATATTATCTGTTGCAATGATGTTTGAATATTCATTAAATAATAAAGAAATATCAATGCTAATTAAAAATTCAATTGATAATGTATTAAAGTCAGGATTTCGAACTAAAGATATTTCACCTACATCAGAATTTATTAACACGTCTGAAATGGGAGATGCTATAATTCAGGAAATCAAGAATAATGTTTAAAACTAAAACTAAATTTAACATCGCAATTGTTGGAGCAACAGGAATTGTAGGAGAATCTATTTTAGACATATTATATTCTAGAAAATTTCCTATTGAAAAGATTGTACCATTAGCTAGCAAAAAGTCTGTGGGAACGCAGATCAGATTTGGTGATGAGTTAATTGATGTTATTGCATTAGATGATTATGATTTTAAAGATATTGATTTTGCTTTTTTTTCTGCAGGTAGTAATGTTTCAAAAACTTATGCTCCTATTGCTGCAAAGTCAGGCGCTGTTGTAATTGATAATACATCAGAGTTTCGTTATGTAGATGATATTCCATTAATAGTACCGGAGGTTAACTCTAGCGCAATTGAGAATTATAAGAAAACTAATATAATTGCAAATCCTAATTGTTCAACTATTCAAATGCTTGTTGCCCTTAAGCCAATTCATGATAGATATAAAATTTTGAATATAAATGTGTCAACCTATCAAGCAGTATCTGGCTCAGGTAAATCGGGAGTTGATGAGCTTTTGCAACAATCTCATAATTACCTCAACCAACAAAAAATAGTACCGTCTGTCTACCCAAAACAAATAGGGTTCAACGCTATCCCTTTTGTTGATAGTTTCTGTGATAATGGATATACAAAAGAAGAAATGAAAATGGTATGGGAGACTCAGAAAATATTAGATAAAAATATAAGTGTAAATGCAACTGCAGTGAGAGTACCTGTTCTAATAGGTCACTCAGAATCAGTAACTATTGAAACCGAAAAATCAATAGATGTTAAGACTATTAAAGAGGATTATCTTAAACAAGAAGGAGTTAAACTTATTGATAATCCAGATCAAGATGAATATCCTACAGCATTTGATAATGGTCATGGAACTGATGATGTTTATGTTGGCAGAATTAGAAAATCACTTAATAGTGATAAGATTTTGAATATTTGGGTTGTTGCTGATAATGTAAGAAAAGGAGCTGCATTGAATAGCATACAAATAGCCGAGGAGTTAATTAAGGTAAGCAAATGAATAAATTATTAGCATTGATAATTATCATAATGTTCTTGGCATATGTACCTCTTGGACCTGTAAATTATTCATCAGAATTATCAGGTATTTTTATTTTCCTTGGAAATATTCAAAACATATTAGCATCAACGATATCCTTGATAATAACTTATATTTTTAGTTTATTAATGATGGCTTTGGATAATCTACTTCCATTAATGATTAAACTATATAACATAGTTTTATCTTTGCCTTATGAAAAAATTAATTATTGGTATGTCTTATTAGCTCTTGTTGTAGTTAGTTTTTTCGCTGAAAAATTTAGAACTATTAATAATGAATTGAATAAACTAAATAAAAAGCTAACTAATATAAAAAAGAAGACTCAATCAGATGTTACTAGTACATCATCTGATACGATATCTGCCCTGAATGAAAAATCAGAAGCAATATTAAAGTTATTATCAGAGATAAGTATTGCTGCTGAAAGTTTCAAAAATAACTATGTTAGATCAAAAAAAATTCGTCGATTAAGTCTTGAGGATATTAAATCAACCCACAGTGCAACAACAAGTTCAGCTAAAGATGAAGATCAGCCTCTTCAAGATAATAAAGTTGATGTAGTAACTGATGTTGATACTGATATTAAGGATACTAGTTTAGCTAAAGATGAAGATCAGCTGATGAGATTAAGAAAAGATCAATCTTCCCAAGAAAATGATTCTGATGAGATTATGAATGATGATAATATATCTCAAATAGATTTAGCCAGAGCTTTTGTTGAAAGCAATGAACGAGAGAGTGCAATAGACTTAATTAAGAAAATTATTGATACAGGCACTGAAGATGAAAAACATGAAGCGAAGCTTTTGTATATGCAAATTAAATAATGAGAATTGCTTTAAGTATTGAGTATAATGGTTCCAAATACTTTGGATGGCAAAGGCAAAAATTTAATAAAACAAAAACGATTCAATATCATGTAGATAGATCAATTGGGGTAATTGCAGATGAAGTAATATCCACAACTTGCGCTGGTAGAACTGACACCGGCGTTCATGCATTCTCACAAATAGTTCATTTCGATACGACAAAGAAAAGAAAAGATTATAAATGGATTCAGGGCATTAATTCATTTTTGCCTGCTGATATAATAGTTAAAGCCCTATATCATGTAGATGATGATTTTCATGCTAGATATCAAGCAATTGATAGGACTTATAGGTACATAATACTCAATCAAGATTATCCATCATCCCACATGCTTGAGACTGTCTTTCATTTTAACCAAAAAATTGATCTAACTAAAATCAAATCAACTTTTAAATATTTTAAAGGCGAGAAAGATTATAGCTGTTTTAGATCATCAGGATGTTCAGCAAAAAGTCCAATTAAACATATTAAGTCCATCAAGATTACGAAGCAGAATAATTTAATTTATATAGATATAACTGCAAATAGTTTTTTGTATCATATGGTGAGAAATATAGTTGGAGCTCTTTTAGATGTAGGAATATCTAAAAAAAGCTCTAATTCTATTAGAGAAATTATTAATTCAACAGATAGAAAACTCTGCGGTAAAATGGTGCCGGCATCTGGGTTATACTTAATGTCAGTTTCGTATCCAAAAAAATATAAGATATTGAGCAAACAGAAATTCAATTTGGCCTAAAATTCTGTTTATTTATGTCTATTTATCAATACATGCTAAAATAAGATCATGACGAAAACTATAATTAAGTTCTGTGGAATAACATCTGTTGATGATTATAAATTTATCAATGATCAAGAAGATATAGATTTTATAGGTTTAATTTTTACTGAAAAGAGCCCTAGGTGTTTAAAAGTTCAACAAGCAGAAAAAATATTACAATCTTGTACTAAACAAAAATCAATTGTAGGCGTCTTTATGGATCAATCTGAAAAATATATTAGAGATATTATAAGTCATATTGATCTTGACATAATACAGTTTCATGGCAAAGAAACTGTGGATTTTTGTAGAAGTTTCGATAAACCTTTTATCAAAACGTTTCATGTCAAAGACTCAGTAATAAGTATTGAGAATGATTTTTATGAGTATGCTGATTATTTTTTATATGATTCAAGTGTCAGTGGTAAACAGGGTGGTACGGGTGAAATGTTTAACTGGGATTTATTATTCGAGGATCAAGATAAGATCACTTCAGTGCAAAAAAAGCCATACTTTGCTGCTGGTGGCTTAAATATAAATAATATAGGTAATCTGATATCTAAGTTTATGCCATATGGTATTGATGTTAGCAGTGGTCTCGAATCAAGTATTGGCAAAAAGGATCAACTTTTAATGAAAAAATTTTTAGAAAATGTAAGAATATCGGAAAAAGGATGTTATGAAAAAAATTAACTACAAGTTATTCCCAGATAAGAATGGTCGATTTGATGAATTTGGAGGAAAATATGTCTCTGAAACATTAATGTATCCTCTATCTGAGTTGGAAAAAGCATATAAAAAAATTGGTAAATCAGCTAGTTTTAAAAAAGAACTTCATGATGAACTTTCTAATTATGTTGGTAGACCAACCCCTATATATCATGCCTCAAGAATAAGTAAAGAATTAGGCTCATGTAATATTTATCTTAAGCGTGAAGATTTAAATCATACGGGAGCCCATAAAATTAATAATGCAATGGGTCAGGCAATGTTGGCTAAGGCAATGGGTAAGACTAGAATTATCGCTGAAACAGGTGCTGGACAACATGGTGTTGCAACTGCAACGGCATGTGCCAGATATAATTTAAAATGCGTTGTATATATGGGCACTGAAGATATTCAGAGACAAAAGGTTAATGTTTATAGAATGAAGCTTTTAGGAGCAGAGGTGATAGGTGTTGACTCAGGTTCTAAAACTCTAAAAGATGCTTTGAATGAGGCATTACGCGATTGGGTATCTAACGTAGATGATACTCACTACATCATCGGGTCAGTTGCTGGTCCTCACCCATATCCAATGATTGTAAGAGATTTTCAATCTATAATTGGTCATGAATCAAAAGCACAAATGAAAAAAATTAATAAAAAAGCACATATTCTAGTTGCTTGTGTTGGCGGCGGATCAAATGCTCTTGGACTGTTTCATCCATACCTTAATGAATCAGTAGAAATATTTGGAGTAGAAGCTGGTGGTTATGGATTAAATACCGGTAAACATGCTGCGCCCTTAAATAAAGGTAAACCTGGAGTATTACATGGCAATAGAACTTATATAATGGAGGATCAAAATGGACAAATACAGGGGACGCATTCAATCTCTGCAGGCCTTGACTACCCAGGAGTAGGACCAGAGCATTCCTGGTTAAAAGATAATAAAAGAGTAAATTATGTATCTGTTACAGATAACGAGGCATTACAAGCATTTTATTATCTAACTGAAAAAGAGGGCATTATTCCAGCTTTAGAGACAGCTCATGCATTAGCTTATGCCTTCAAAATAGCTAAAACAAAAAAAAATAAAAATATACTTATAAATCTTTCTGGAAGAGGCGACAAAGATATAGATACAATTGCTTCTTTGAAACGGATGAAAGTATGAATCGCATTAGCAGTGTATTCAATAATAAAAAATCTGCATTCATTACCTATTTAGTTTGTGGTGATCCTGACTTACAGACTACACTCAAAATAATGCATTCAATGGTTGATAATGGTGTTGATTTAATCGAACTAGGTATTCCTTTTACAGATCCAATTGCAGATGGGCCGACTATTCAGAAAGGAATTGAAAGAGCACTAAAAAATAAAGTATCGCTTAACGATGTATTAAATCTAGTCACTAAATTTAGAAAAAAAGATAAAAGTACTCCTATTGTTCTGATGGGTTACATGAATCCTATAATTAACATGGGTTATAAAAAATTTTCAAAGCTCGCTAAATTTAGCGGTGTAGATGGTTTGTTAATAGTTGATTTACCTCCTGAGGAGGCTGACGCTGTCAACATAGAGCTCAAAAAAAATAATATAAGCCAGATATTCTTAGCTTCTCCTACAACAGAAGATAAAAGACTCAAAACCATCATTAAATATTCAAGTGGTTATCTTTATTATGTGTCTTTAAAAGGTATTACTGGATCTTCAATAGCAGACTACCAACCAATTAAAAAACGCATTAATCAAATAAAAAAATTATCAAAGAATATGATTCCAGTAACTGTAGGTTTTGGTATAAAAACACCTGATGCTGCACGCAAAATATCAATGTTCTCTGATGGTATTATTATTGGGAGTTCTATAGTAGAATTAATCGAGAAGAATCAGAAAAATAAGGTTTTAATGTATAAAAAAGTAAATAAATTTTTGAGAGACATTAAATCGAGTCTGGGGTAAAAATGAGTTGGTTAGATAAGATATTGCCATCAAGAATTAGGGCAAATAAAGAAAACAGAGGTTCTGTACCAGAAGGACTGTGGCATAAATGCCCAAACTGCGATGCAGTGATATATCGTGCTGAATATGAAAAAAATTTAAACGTCTGTCCTAAATGTAACCACCATGGCAGAATATCGGCACGCAAAAGAGCTGATATTATACTTGATGTTGAAGATAGAATAGAGATCTTCAACAACATTACGCCAGTAGATATGTTGAAATTTAAAGATAATGAAAAGTATAAAGATAAACTTGCTTCAACTCAGGAAAAAACTGGCGAAAAAGATGCCTTATTGGTCTTTAAAGGAAATATAAATAAAATACCTATTATTGCTTGTATATTTGAATATTCCTTCTTTGGTGGTTCAATGGGCTCTGTTGTAGGTGAAAAATTTTCATCAGCAGTTAAAAAGTGCATTGAAGAGAGTAGACCTTTAGTATGTTTTTCTGCTAGTGGTGGAGCTAGGATGCAAGAGTCTCTTTTTTCATTATTCCAAATGGCAAAAACAAGCGCATCACTAAATAATTTATCAATAGCAAGACTCCCATATATCTCTGTATTGACAGATCCAACAATGGGAGGTGTATCTGCAAGTCTAGCAATGTTAGGTGATATAAACATTGCTGAACCAAATGCATTAATAGGCTTTGCTGGTCCAAGAGTAATAGAGCAGACAGTTGGAGAAAAACTACCTAAAGGTTTTCAGAAAAGTGAGTTTTTGCGAGATCATGGTTCCATTGATTTTATTCTTGATAGAACTAATCAAAAAAATAAGCTCGCTCAGATTATATCTTCATTGATGAGTAATAATAATCGTGAAAACATATCCTAAAACATTGCAAGAGTGGCTGGACTGGCAACAGACTCTCCATCCACAAAATATTGATTTTAAATTAGAAAGAATCAAGTCTGTTTACAATAAACTTAATATTAAAAATATTGCTGATAAAGTTATTATAATTGCAGGAACAAATGGTAAAGGCTCAACAGTAGCTATTCTAGAAAGTATATTACATGAGAGTAATCATTCTGTGGGATCATTCACATCTCCGCATATAATTAGCTATAATGAAAGAATCAGGTTTAACAAAAAGGAAGCAGAAACATCAGAGTTGATAGATACATTCAAAATAATAGATGATATACGCGGAAATACAACATTAACATATTTTGAATTTGCAACATTAACTGCATTCTACCTTTTTAGTAAAAAAAAATTAGATTATGCAATACTTGAGGTTGGCCTGGGTGGCAGGCTTGATGCAACTAATATTATTGATTCAGATCTCTCTATTATTACATCTATTGGCATAGACCATACAGAGTTTTTGGGAACAACTATTGATAGTATTGCTATGGAAAAAGCAGGTGTTATGAGACCATTTAAGCCTTGTATTTATGCTGGTAAAAATCCTCCATCAGCTATATTTCGTTATGCTAATAAAATCAAATCACGTTTAACTTTTAATCAAAATGATTTTAAAGTTAAGAGAAATAAAGAATCTTGGATATGGAGTAATTCTAGTAAATCGCTCAAGTTACCTATCTTACCGCTGGTGGGTGATTTTCAGTATGATCATGCAGGAGCAGCCATAAGCGCAATAAATGTATTAGAGCCGGATATCTTGAAGGATCAGATATGTATGGACAATGCAATGAAAAATATATCATTACTTGGTAGATATCAAATATTATCTCAGAGACCTGAAATAATTTTAGATGTTGCTCATAATGAAGATTCTGCACAAAAATTACAAGAAAATCTAAAACAAAACCCTAATCAGAACACAATTGCAATAATTGGTATTCTTAAAGATAAAGATGTTTACAGTTTAATTAAACCTATGATTAATATCATTGATACTTGGTACTGTGTAACAATCGATAATTCAAGAGGCATGAATGCTAAAGAAATTAAAACAAGGATGTCTACTTTAGTAAGTAAAGATAAAATATTTACATTTGATAACATAGCTGATGCTTCATCAATGGCTATGTCAAATTTAGATATTGATCATAGATTAATTATATATGGCTCTTTTTATATGGTATCAGACTACCTTGCATATTATGAATCGAAAAATAATAATCAACTAGCAAATTAGAATGCATTATAAAAAAATATATTTTACAATTACTTTTATAATTATCCCTATATATCTTTTTTTTACACCTATAAAAAATTTTCTAGAAAACTTTAACAAAATTACATATTCACTAGAAATACCAGATAAAAATATATCTGACGATTCATTATCAACTCTTGATTATGAAATGTTTTCATTAGATGATGAATTTTTGCTAGAAAAAAAAGTTTCTGAAACATGGGTCTTGATATTTCCTGACTTAAATGACGAACAGTTAAAAAGTAAATTTATAAATGAACTTAAAGTTCTTGGTATCAAATCTATTCTGGATTTAAAATTTAAAGATAAAACTATGTTTGGAATTGGACCATTTGTCGATAAAAAAATGGCAGAAATGATTGCGAGTAAAGTTAATAAGTCGACTGGTAAACAGAGTATTATTAAGAGATTGAATAATTAATGGCTACTTTAGATATAGGTATATTAATTTTTCTAACATTTTGGGCAATACGTGGTTTTATCAAAGGATTTTCTGCTGAAATAATCTCTTTAATAATTTGGGTAATCGCAATATATTTGACCTTGAACTACTTTTATATACCAGTTAATTATATTGAGACACACATATCATCTCCTGATATTTCTATGATTTTAACTTATATCCTGATATTTGTGTTTACCTTTTTGGTATCTGCAATATCTGGTTTCTGTATCTCGAAATTTGTTAATATGCTTGGATATTATGCTTTTGATAAATCTCTGGGTTTCTTATTTGGAACTATCAAAGGTTTAGCATTTTTTTTGCTTATAACGTTTTTTATCATGAACACCAACTTATACGATCATGATATTGTCCAAGATTCTCAATTTATCGCTTATTTTGATGACTTTTTGAAGAATTATCTAAAATCTAGCGAATCACTCTTTGATAGTTTACGATTAAATATATAATATATAGCATATGTGCGGAATAGTAGCTGTTTACGGAACCAACAATGTAGTTCGCGATATTTATGAATCGCTTACTGTTTTGCAACATCGCGGTCAAGATGCATCAGGAATTTTAACGAATCATAATGGCAAAATTACTCTACGAAAATCACTCGGCCTAGTTAGAGATGGTTTTGATGCAAAACATATAACTAGATTGAAGGGCAAGTTAGGTATTGGACATGTTAGATATCCAACTGCTGGTCATGCTGATAGTTCTGCAGAAGCACAACCATTTTATGTTAATTCACCATATGGAATTGGTTTAGCTCATAATGGAAACTTGATAAATTCTACTGACTTAAAGAAAAACTTATTTTCTGAAGATCTCAGGCATATAAATACAAAATCTGACTCTGAAATATTATTGAATATTTTTGCACATGAACTACATCTTCATAGCAAAGAAACTTTTACACCTGATGATGTATTTTACGCTGTAGCAGGTGTTCATCGGAGAGTTAAAGGGGCTTATGCTGTTGTCACATTGATTTCTGATCGTGGAATTGTAGCATTTAGAGACCCAATGGGTATTAGGCCTTTATGTTTTGGAACTAGAGTCGTTGATGGTAAAAAAGAGACAATGGTAGCATCAGAATCTGTTGCATTAGACTCTGCAGGTTTTAAGCTGGAACGTGATATACTGCCAGGTGAAGCTATCTTTATTGATATTAATGGACAAATACATACCAGATTATGCACTAAAAATACTGGACATTCGCCATGTATTTTTGAGTTTGTATATTTTGCTAGACCCGACACTATAATAGATGGAATTTCTGTCTACTCAGCTAGAATGAAAATGGGTCAATATTTAGCGAAAAAAATAATGACTCAATGGAAAGAACATGACATAGATGTGGTCATGCCAATTCCAGACACAAGCCGTATTTCTGCTCTTGAGCTATCCATTTCATTAAAAGTTCCATTTCGAGAAGGATTTATAAAAAATAGATACATAGGAAGAACATTTATTATGCCTGAACAAGAACAACGCGCTAAATCTGTTAAGAGAAAGTTAAATGCAATTGCTTCAGAGTTTAAAGATAAGAACGTCTTGCTAGTTGACGATTCAATTGTAAGAGGGACAACCTCGAAACAGATTATAGATTTGGCTAGAGAGGCCGGAGCTAAAAAAGTATATATGGCCTCTGCTGCACCACCAGTTAAGTATCCAAATGTTTATGGAATTGATATGCCTGCAAGCCATGAATTTGCAGCTGATGGAAGAACTGAGAATGAAATATCATCTCTTATCGGTGCAGACAAACTGATATATCAAGATCTTGGTGATTTAATATCAGCTGTGAAAGAAAAAAATTCTCCAGTCAAAACATTTGATTCATCTTGTTTTGATGGCAACTATGTTACTGGAAATATTTCTGATGAATATCTAAAGGAGTTAGATGAACTTCGAAATAATAGTGCTAAAAATAAAGCTAGTCAAGATACCGATGATGACGTAATGGTGTACTGATGATATCTTCTTTTGATTCTCTCATGAATGAGGGAACTAATATATTAAAAGTAAAAGACCCTAATATAAAACATTTAGATTATTTGTTAGTCTCACCTTTAGATCAGAGATTATTGTATATATCAAATAATAAAGTTGTTAAATATTATTCAGTCTCAACATCCAAATTCGGTTTAGGAAATATAGATAATTCTTTTAAAACACCAACAGGTATACATTGTATTGAAGAAAAAATCGGCGCTAATATGCCTATTAATACAATATTTAAAGGTAGAAAGCCGATAAAGAATAACATGACTTTAAAGGATCTTTATGAAGATGAAGAGCTTAGAAAAGAACATTTTGAGAATTATGATGATGTGATTACATCAAGAATCCTGAGATTAAAAGGCTTGGAGGAGAATATAAATTTAGGTGGCGATGTTGATTCATATCAAAGATATATTTATATTCATGGAACAGCACATGAGGATAAAATAGGAGAAAAAGCTTCTCACGGTTGCATAAGAATGTTAAATCAAGATGTCATAGAGTTGTTTGATATCTGTCAAGAAAAGATGTTGGTTTTGATATTAGACAATTAGTTCTATTAACTCAATAGGATCTTTTACAATCATATCAGCTTGCCATGTATTTACATCTTCATCCTCATTGATAAATCCAAAATCAGCAGCTACTGTGAGCATTCCTGCAGCTTTGCCTGCAATTATATCACGTTCATCATCTCCAACATAAACACAATCAGTTGGTTGGATGTTAACTAGCTTAGAGGCTTCTATTAGTCCTTCAGAACTTGGTTTTGGTTCACTGACCATATCACCAGTAACAACACAGTTTATCTTTGATTCAAGTTCAAGTCCTTTAATGATTTTTGTAACAAATTTAGAGTGTTTATTAGTAACAATACCCCAGGGTATAGAATTATTATTTATATGATCTATTAATTTCATCATATTGTTTACCATCGCAGTATGAATAAAACATTTTTCAGAGTATTCTTGTAAAAAATCTGCTCGCAATAATGATGAGTCAATAGGCCTGCCATTCACAGTTGATGCATAACTAATTATTCCTAGAGCACCTCTTGAAATATGAGTCTTAAGTTTAATACAGTCAACCGTCTTAAATTTATTATTTAGTAATACTGTATTAAGAGCATTACACATATCTACAGATGTATCAGCTAATGTACCATCGAGATCAAAAAATACACATTTAATGCTCATTTCTTTGTTGCTGTCATAAAATAATTAATTTTAGTTATAGATGAAAGTGAAAAACTATAATCAATTGGATTTAATTTTACGCCTTGAATATCATCAATACTAAAACTAGATGTTTCGAGCATTTTCACTAACTCTGATGGTTTTATAAATTTTTTATATTGATGAGTGCCTTCTGGAACAATCTTCAAAATATACTCGGCCATAATTTTTGCTAAAGCGAAGGATACAATATTTCGATTAATTGTAGACATAAATAATTTTGCATCTTTCTTACATACAGATGAAATGTCTTGGATTAGCTTGATCTGATCAGGAACATGTTCAATTAATTCAAAACATATTATCGCATCAAATTTAGTCTTAGAAGCCTTTATATATTCATCCAATGACTTATTCTGATAATCAATAGATAGATTCTTCTCCTTTGCATGATTTTTTGCTATCTGGATAGTTTTTTTTGATGCATCAAGACCTGTAACCTTTGCACCTTTTTCTGACAAACTTTCAGCTAATATACCACCGCCACAACCAATATCTAGAATATTCATACCACTAAGATCTATTTGAGATTGTATGTAATCTAATCTAATAGGCAATAAATTATGAATTAATTTATATGGGCCTCTCTTATTCCACCATTCATGGGCAACTGAATCAAAATTATTTATTTCTTTATTATCTATATTCATTTTTAATTACCTGATCATTGATCTTTCTGAACTTATCATATATCTTATTCTCATTAATTGTTAGTAATTTACTATTTTTCAGTAATTGTTTTCCAGATATCCAAATATTATCAATATTCATAGACTTCAAATCATTTTCTATTCCATTAAATAAGATTAAATTTGTCTGTATTATATCCTTTATATTTATAGATACAATATCAGCTGAATATCCTTTATCAAAAACTCCAATCAATTGATCTAAGCCAAGCGATTGCGCAGGATTTATAGTAACAAATTTAAAAATATTTTTAGTGCTAACTTGGTATTTTTTAATATTAGATAATAATGAAAATATTGACATCTCATCTAGCAAATCAAGATCCATAGACTGATATTTATCTGTAGACAATATTATATTAATTTTTGTTTTGATTAATTTTTCAATTTTTATATTTTTGGACAACAGTAGAGTAGATTTGGAGATAATTATACTTGCTCTATATTTTTCAAGTATCTTGATATCATTTTCATTAAGAATAAGACTATTAACAGCTACAAACTTATTATTAATGATATCCAGATTATCGATATATTCTAGAGGCCTACAACCATGATTTTTGATACATTTGTTAATTTCTTCATCTGACATGTTAATATTGATTCTTACAGGAACATCTAATTCATTGGCAATCTTTGAAACTTTTTTAAGCATACTCTCTGATACATCGACAATAGAAGTTGGGTTAAAGAAAAAATTTACATTAGGATTGCCTTTATAATAGTCAAGTAGTTCTAATGCTTTTTCAAGGCATTCATCTTCATTATTAGTCCATACTGTCCTTTTATTATGAATTTCTAATCCAATACATGATCTAATTCTAGTTTTCAGTATTTCATCTATTATAGAATTTGAAAATATTCCAATATCACAAAAAGTTGTAATACCTTTCTTTAACATTTTAATGATAGATAATTGCGAGAAGGTTTTTTTATAATCACCATCATTATGTATTGCTTTATCTAAATTATAATTATCCTTAGTTGGCTCTTTATTTATTCTTTTGATGTGTTCAAATGCTGCTAAAGATGAATTGTAATTACTGTTAACAAGTCCTGGCATGACGATATGATTATTCAAAATAGTATTATTGACGGAGGAATATTTTCTTTTGACTTCATGACTAGGTAAAATATCTCTTATAATATTTCCATCTATAACTAGCGCATGATCCTCCATGATTAGATTTTTTGCAGGATCTAAAAGCCATTTTGAGCTGATGATAGTGTCAACTTTATCCATAGTATTAAGTATACTCAAATTCTTATATTTTTTCTTTGGATTTAGCCCAGATAGCGATTAAATCCACTAATATCCTAGTTTTGGATATTTATAAATTATGTCGTGTATATGAGGGGTTTGTGATAAAATACTAATTTAATATCCTATATAGGAACATCATCAATATATGGCTGAAAATCAAGAAATACGATTTGAACAAGAAATGAGACAATCATATCTAGATTATGCTATGAGCGTGATTGTAGGTAGGGCATTACCAGATGTTAGAGATGGACTAAAACCTGTCCATAGAAGAGTATTATATTCTATGCACGAACTTAATAATGGATGGAATAAGTCATATAAAAAATCTGCAAGGATTGTTGGTGATGTAATTGGTAAGTATCATCCACACGGTGATTCTGCTGTTTACGATACAATCGTAAGATTAGCACAACCATTTTCAATGAGACACCCTCTAGTTGACGGACAGGGTAACTTCGGTTCAGTAGATGGAGACTCTCCTGCAGCTATGCGGTATACAGAAGTTAGAATGTCAAAATTATCTCAAGAGTTACTTCAGGATATAGATAAAATGACTGTCGACTTTGCTCCTAACTATGATGGATCAGAAAAAGAACCATCTGTGCTTCCAACTAGAGTACCAAATCTAGTTGTAAATGGATCAACAGGCATTGCAGTTGGTATGGCTACTAATATCCCTCCACATAACTTAGTAGAAGTTATAGATGCAACTATTGCAATAATCAATGATCCATCATTATCTAATAAGGAGAATATAGACGATCTCATAAAGGTAAGTAAATTACAGGGACCTGATTTTCCAACTTATGGTGAGATAAAAGATAATGGTGGAATTAGGGATGCTCTACTTAATGGTAGAGGTTCTTTCAAAATACGAGCTAAACATATCATTGAAAAAAAAGATAATGACAAAACTTCAATAGTCTTTACAGAATTACCATATCAAGTTAATAAGGCAAGACTTATAGAAAATATTGCTCAGTTAGTTAGAGATAAAAAAATTAATGAGATTAGCCAACTTAGAGACGAGTCTGACAAAGATGGGATGAGACTGGTTATAGAGATAAAGCGTGGAGAACAGCATGAAGTTGTTCTGGGCTCATTGTATAAGCATACTAATGCACAAATATCATATTCTGTTAATATGGTCTGTCTAGTAGATGGTGAGCCTAAGACACTAGGCTTCAGTGAAATACTAAATGAATTTATCAAACATCGAAGAGAGGTTATAACCAGAAGAACTCTATATGATCTTGAAAAAGCTAAAAACAAGGCGCACATTTTAGAAGGTCTGGGTATAGCTCTATTGAATGTGGATGAAATTATTTCACTTATTAAAAAATCTAAGAATACTTCAGAAGCTAAAAACTCTCTATTATCTATGAGCTGGAAACCAGAGCATTTAACTAAATTCTTGGGAATAGTGGATAACCAAACAAAAGATTTTATACCGAGTGATGAGCAGTATGGACTTCATGGAAAGACATATAAGTTATCTCCAACACAAGCACAGGCAATATTGGATCTTAAACTTCAGAAGCTTACCAATCTAGAACAGGAAAAAATCTTCACAGACTATGAAGAAACTATTACTGAAATTAAAAGATATATAAAGATCCTGACCCAAACAGATGAGCTTGATGCTGTGATGAAGATTGAACTTAATGATGTAAAAAAAGAATATGGAGAATCAAGACGTTCCATTGTCTCTCAAGATGAAGGTGAGTTACGCAAAGAAGATTTAATCAAAAAAGAAGAAGTAATAGTTGTTCTAACAAAAGCTGATTATGTAAAAAGACTTCCTGCAACAGACTTCAAAAGCCAACGAAGAGGTGGTCGTGGAATAAATGCTACAAAATTCAAAGATGGAGATGAAACTAAACTTCTATGCCAAGCTCATACTCATGATATTATTTTATGTTTCTCTACTTTAGGAAAAGTTTATGCAATAAGAGCATTTGATATTCCTGATCCTAGTAGACAGGCTAGAGGGAGACCTATTAACAATGTTCTACCATTGGACACAGATGAATCTATTAGTACTTTCGTAGTAGTAAATTCTTTTGAAGAGGATGCATATCTATTTATGTCAACAAAAAATGGAATGATAAACAAAATTCCGGTTAATCTTTTTAAAAAAATAAGAACAACAGGTTTAAAAGCTATATTACTGAAACCAGGAGATGAATTATTAGGCGCACATTATACAGTTAAAAATGAACATATAATGCTTGTTGCAGAGAATGGTAAAGCTATTAAATTTATAGAAAGTGATGTAAGAGAGAGGTTTAGAGGAACACTTGGTGTTAAAGGTATCAATCTTTCTGGCAAAACAAAACTTATATCCATACTTAAGCCTATTGATGGAGAGATTATAACTGTTACGGAAAATGGATATGGAAATAGAGTTTCTGTTGATAACTACAATACCCAAAAAAGAGGAGGTGTAGGCGTTATTGGAATTAAAACTAGTAAACGAAATGGTAATGTTGTTGGGGCAGTTAATGTAACTGATAAAGATAAGATAATTATGATTACAAACAAGGGTAAAACAATTAAAATAGCAGTTAACGATATGCCAATAATTGGAAGAAATACTCAGGGTGTTAGATTACAGGTGCTTCAGGATGATGAAAAACTAGTGGCAATCTCAAGAGAAACTATTGTAGATGATGAGTGACTTAAGCAAAATAAGAGGACTGATTGACAAGCTTGATAAGGAAATTATTAAGTTGCTTAATGAAAGAGGAAAACTTGCCCAAAAGATTAAAAAAGTTAAAACACAATCAAATAATACAAATATTTTCAGGCCAGAGAGAGAAGCACAAATACTTAGAGGATTATCAAAATTAAACAAAGGCCCATTATCTAATGATAATTTACAGTCAATTTATAGAGAAATAATATCATCATGTTTATCGCTAGAAAAAAAGCTTAAGGTCTGCTGCTTAGGGCCTGATCAATCATATAGTAATATAGCTTTGACAAAATTCTTTGGTTCATCTGTGGATATAAATTTTCATAATTCTATTAATTCTATTTTCAATGATGTCAATCATGATAATGTTGAATTTGGTGTAGTACCGATAGAAAATTCAAATCAAGGAAGTATAAAACTCACTATTGATAATTTAATCAATGAAGATATAAAAATATGTGGAGAGGTTAACCTTACTATAAAACACTGCTTACTATCAAAATGTAAAACATTACATCGCATTAATAAAGTTTATGCTCATGAGCAAACATTCCTTCAATGTAATGATTGGTTAACAAAAAATATGCCAAATGCAAAAAGAATATTTTGTACGAGTAACTCTGCTGCTGTAAAAAAAATAACTAATATAATTAATGCATCTGCAATTGCAAGTGAGAGTTGTTCGTCTTTGTATAAAATACCTATATTAAAAACTAACATAAATGATACAGTTGATAACACTACGAGATTTATTATTGTTGGTGATCATGAAATAGAACCAAGTGGTCATGACAAGACATCAATTCTAGTATCAGTTCAAAACAAAGCTGGAGCACTTAAAGCATTATTAGAATCATTATCGGATAATAAGATAAGTATGACTAAAATTGAGTCAATTCCAACTAAAATAAACAATTGGGAATATATGTTTCTTCTTGATATTGTTGGTCATGCAAATGACAAGAATGTTTCTGTTGCATTAAAAAATATTAAGAAGAAAAGTATTTTTTATAAATTTTTAGGTTCTTATCCAAAAAGTATCTGAATTATGGTTATGAAAACAACAACATATCAGCCTGGACAAAATATTGATGATATCCAAAAAAAATATCAAATTAAGAAAGTTATAAAACTTGCATCCAATGAAAACCCTTCTGGCCCAAGCCCGAAGGCAATAAAGGCAGGTAATAAAATTATTAATATGATTAACCGGTATCCTGATAGTAAATCTAAAAGGCTTAAGGAAGCAATAAATAGCTATCTGTCAAAATCATTTATTGGACTTGAAAATATAATGATTGGTAATGGTTCTAATGAAATCTTAGAATTTATCGCTAGACGTTACTTGAATGAAAAATCTGAAGTTCTTTTTTGTCGTCATTCTTTTTTAGTATATAAAATAATTTCAGGCAATATGAATGCTAAAATTGTTGAATCTAATCCTATCACCACTCCTGGATTGAATTATTTATCTGTTGATTTAGATGATATGAAGTCTCGTATAACTAGCAAGACAAAGGTTATTTTTATAGCTAATCCGAGTAATCCTACCGGAACAGCTTTAAAAATGAGAGATATAGATAAATTCATAAGTTCTATCCCTAAAAGGATTATAGTTGTAGTCGATGAGGCATATTATGAATATTCCCTATATCAAGGGTTAAAAAGTGCTATCAATCTGTTAAAAAAGTATCCAAATGTAGTTATTACAAGGTCTTTCTCCAAGATTTATGCTTTAGCAGGTTCTAGAATTGGGTATGGGCTTGCATCTAAAAAAATAGTCGCAGAATTTAATGATTATCGTCAACCTTTTAATACTAATTATGTTGCCCAAGAAATGGCAACTGTATCACTTAAAGATCAAGCATTCGTAAAAAAAAGTTTAAAAGATAATCAAACAGGAATGGATTTTCTAAAATCATCTTTTGATAAACTAGGTATATTTCATTTAAATAGTTATACGAATTTTATTACTATTAAGCTTGGCTCGAGAACTAAGAAAGTATTCAATGAATTATTAAAGAAGGGTATTATTTTACGCCCATTAGATAATTATGGTTTACCACAGTACTTAAGAGTAACTATCGGATCAGACCGTGAAAATAAGCTTTTAATTAATAATTTAACTAAAATTTTAAGAAAAGGAAATTTATAATGTATCAATCAGTCTACATATATGGCCTAGGCATGATGGGAGGCTCATTATCAAAAGCTATTAAAATAAAAAATATTTCGAAGAAAATATATGCTTATGATATTGATAGATCTAGTTTACTTTATGCAAAGAAGAATAAGATCATTGATGGCTATGATAGTAGCAATTTTGAATATCTTTCAAATGCTGATTTGATAATTATATGTACTCCTGTAAGCAGATATAAAACAGTATTTAAAAATATTAAAAAACATATGAAGCCTAATGCAATTATTACTGATATTGGAAGTACAAAAATTAATATCATAAAAGATTTTGAAAAAATATTTAGTACAAGAAGCAAGTGTTTTATAGGTTCTCATCCATTAACTGGTAAAGAGAGCTCTTCTGTTAAAAATTCAGATCAGCATATCTTTAAAAAATCTGTTGTACTATTAACACCACGTGATAGTGATGATCCAGTTCAAATCAAAAAAATATCAGGTATGTGGAAGAAACTAGGATGTCAAATAATTCTTATTACTCCATCTAAGCATGATTTGGTCTTATCTGAGACAAGTCATTTGCCCCATTTAGTATCATTTGCATTAGTGAATATCATTCTTAATACATCATCAATAAATAATACTGAAGACTTTACAGGCGGTGGTTTTAGAGACTTTGCAAGATTAGCACATAGTGATCCATTAATGTGGAAAGATATATGTTTTTCTAATGAAAAAAATATAATTAAATCAATTAACTTATTAAAAAAAGAATTAGATCTTATCAAATCATATATTTCTTCAAAAGATCATAAACTTTCTAGATATCTGAAAAATATTAAGATGAAACTAGATAAAAATGACAAATAATACTAGTCTTATAATTAATGAATCTCATCATCTTGATGGAGAAATACATATTCCTGGCGATAAATCTATTACCCATAGAGCATTAATTCTCGGAGTACTCTCTTGTGGGCAGCTTAGAATAATAAATACTCTTCTATCAGAGGATTGTAAAAAAACTATAAATGCATTGTCATTGTTAGGCGCAGACATCTCAATGGATGATTCAGTGATTACTATAAATGGTAAAGGTTTGGACTCATTGGTACAGCCATCCGATATAATTGATGCTGGCAATTCGGGTACATTAGCACGCTTGTTATCTGGTATCTTAGCGGTTCAAAATTTTGATTCATCTATTACTGGTGATGAATCACTTATCAAAAGACCGATGAAACGTATTATAGAACCATTAATGACGGCAGGAGCAAACATTACTTCAGAAAACAACAGATTACCTATTTCATTTATTACGTCATCTGTTCAACCAATAAATCATATTTCATCAATACCAAGCGCCCAAGTCAAATCATGTTTAATCCTTGCTTCATTATTTATTGATGGTGAATCTCATATCAGTGAACTTGTTACTACAAGAGACCATACTGAGAGAATGTTACAATATCTTGATTACCCCTTATCAATTGATAATAATAAAATAATAATTTCTGGCAAACAAAATATTGTAGCTAAAGATATTACAATACCATCGGATATATCTTCTGCTGCTTTTTTCATTGTAGCAGCTTTAATCAAGAAGGATTCAAATATTATTCTTAAGTCTATTGGTATCAATCCTCTAAGAACAGGTATTATAGATGTACTTATCAAAATGGGAGCAGATATAAAAATAACTAATAATACATCTGTTTGTAACGAACCAGTTGCTGATATTATAGTTAAATCCTCGATTTTAAAACCTATCGATTTATCTGGTGATATCATACCAAGTTTAATAGATGAGTTGCCAATATTATTCATTGCATGTGCGTGCTGTGATGGAACTTCTACTATCAGAGATATTGAAGAATTAAGACATAAGGAGAGTGATAGAATTAAAGCTATGGAAGAGGGACTGAAGAGACTTGGTATCAAAGTTGAATCAACATCAAATTCAATTAGTATTAGTGGAGGTTTATTTAATGGAGGTATTATAAATAGTTTTAGTGATCATAGAATCGCAATGTCATTTATAATTGCTGGACTTGTTTCTGTAAAACCTATTACTGTCCTTGATACTGAAAACATAAATACATCATTCCCAAATTTTATAGAAATACTCAAAGATCAAAATAATGAGATTTATAATTTATGAATAATATCCCAGTTATTTCAATTGATGGTTTATCTGGTTCTGGAAAAAGTACAGTATCAAAAAAATTATCCAGACAATTGGGTTTTTATATTCTTGATAGTGGCGTCTTATATAGGACATTTGCATATCTACAGAATATTAAAAAAATTAAATCTTTTGATATTAATAATATAAATATGTTAATAAAAAATATAACCATGTCGCCTAATAAAAATCTAGGTTTTGATGTTTTATATGAAAAAACTAATATCACAGATAGATTGCATTATGAAGAGGTAGGCTTGTTAGCTTCTTCTATATCTAAAAATGAAGCTATTAGATCTGCATTACTCCCATTGCAACATGCATGTATCCAAGCACCTGGGCTCATTGCCAATGGACGTGATATGGGTACGAAAGTTTTTCCAGATTCAATATTGAAAATATATTTTACTGCTGATCTAGATATAAGAGCAAAACGTAGATATGAGCAGCTCATTAAAACTGGCACAAAACCAAATTTAATAAATATAAGAAATTCTCTGAAAGATAGAGATGAAAAGGATATTAATCGGAAAATTTCACCTTTAAAAGTGGCAAAAGATGCAATTATTATTGATTCTAGTCATTTAAATGTAGACTCTGTCCTTGATAAAATTCTTGAATTGTATAAGATAACAGAAACTTAAAATTTAAGAGGATATCGTATTGATAGAGGCACAATCAGAATTTGAAATTCTATTCCATGAGAGTATGGATAAATTAGATATGACGCCTGGTAGTATAGTAAATGCAACCGTCATGGAAATAAGGAACGATTATGTTGTCATTAATGCTGGTCTTAAATCTGAGGGTATAATTCCTAAACATCAGTTCTTAGATGTTAGTGGTAAATTAGAAATTGAAGTCGGCGATCAAGTAGAAGTCACTCTTGATATAATAGAAGACGGATATGGAGAGACTATCATGTCTCGCGAAAAAGCTAAAAGAACAAAAGTTTGGTCTGAACTAGAGGCTATCCAAAATAGTCAACAGATTATTGAAGGCAAAGTATGCGGTAAAGTTAAAGGTGGCTTCACCGTAGAATTGATGAATATTAAAGCTTTTTTACCAGGGTCTCTAGTAGATGTGAGACCTACAAAAGAAACAGATTATATAGAAGGTAAAATTTTAGAATTTAAGATAATAAAAATGGATAAGATCAGAAATAATATCGTCTTATCTAGAAAAGCAGTATTGATGGATCAAAACGCAAGTCCTGAAGAAGTAGCAGAAAAATATAATGAAGGTAAAAAAGTTTCCGGTTTTATAAAAAATCTAACAGACTATGGTGCATTTATAGATTTAGGTGGTATAGATGGCTTACTTCATATCACAGATATATCTTGGAAAAGAATTAACCATCCAAGTGAACTCCTAAGAGTCGGTGATGAGATAGAAGTAGTAGTTCTTAAATTTGATACTGAAAAAAACCGTGTTAGTCTGGGCATGAAACAGTTACTAGATGATCCGTGGGATAAGATACCTGAAAAACTCGAAATTAATTCTAATTATAAAGGGACTGTTGCTAATATTGCTGACTATGGTGTGTTTGTAGATCTCGGAGATAATCTCGAAGGATTAGTTAGAACATCAGAACTTAATTGGACAAATAAAAACATTAATCCAAATAAAGTTGTTAATCTTGGCGATGAAATTGATGTGAAAGTTATTGAAATTGATGATGAGAAAAGACGAGTATCATTAAGTCATAAACAATGCCTAGAAAATCCTTGGACTAAATTTGAAGAAAATAACAATAAGGGCGATATCATTACAAGTCAAATTAAATCTATAACAGATTTTGGAATATTTGTAGGATTAGATGGAGGCATCGATGGATTAATACACATAACTGATATAACCACCGAAGACAAACAAGAAGAAGCGATACGATCTTATAAAAAAGGTGATGAGGTGAAATCTATAATTCTATCAATTGATTCTGAGAGAGAACGCGTATCTCTTGGAATAAAACAGCTTAATGATAATCAGGCAACAGATGATTCTTAATAGATCAGAATTAATAGCCAAGCTATCTCAAAAGTTTCAATCTTTTACTACTTCTGATATTGATTATTCTGTAAAAAAAATACTTGAACATATATCTAAATCACTTTACTCAGGCGATAGAATAGAAATAAGAGGATTTGGAACTTTTTCACTTCATAATCACAATTCTAGAACAGCAAGAAACCCCAAAACAGGAGAACTTGTGGCATTAGAAAAAAGATATAGTATTCATTTTAAGCCAAGCAAAGAGCTAAAAAATAGAGTTGATAATAAAAATTAAACCCTAAATTCACTTCTAATAGCAACTTTAATAGCATAAAATAAAATATAATTATGTTTAGAATTTTTATATTTTTAATAGTACTATCCTTGTTGGCTGTTTCGATCACTATTTCAATGCTTAACCCACTAGAGATAGAAATTGACCTATACCTTCAAACTTTTAATGGACCATTACCATTATTTTTATTTATTAGCTTCTTGATTGGTGCTTTTATTACACTTTTATTTTTCTTCTCTGCTTACATAACGCATAAACATGCTAATAGAAATTTGAGGAAGACTATGAAGGTTAGAGAAGATGAAATTGATAATTTAAGGAGAAATCCTTTAAGAGATGATCACGAATGATATATATATTAATTCTCATTGCGGTGATAATTTTATCATCTGCATTTTATTTTCTTAGACCTAGAAAAAAAGATAATAAAAATACGTTTAATGCGGAATACTATAGAGGATTAAATTACTTATTGAACAATGAGGAAGACAAGGCTTTTAAAATATTCACTGCCTTAATGGATGTTGATAGCTCTACAATTGAAACTCACTTAGCCCTGGGCGGACTATACAGAAAACGAGGAGAATTTGATAAAGCTATCTTAATACATCAAAATCTACTATCTAGACCTACTTTAGAGCTTGAGCTGAAAAATCAAGCATTATATGAATTAGCAAAAGATTTTCACTTTGCTGGTCTTTATGATCGCTCTGAAAAAATATTTAAAAATTTAGCTGAAATAAAAAATTATAAACATTCTGCACTAGAGCACCTAGTCAAAATATATGAGGTAACTAAAGACTGGGAAAGAGCCATAGATCTGATAAAATCTCTCTCTAATAAAACTGTCAATGGACATAATGCAGAAGCACTTTTAGCCCAGTATTACTGTGAAATTTCGTCGTTATACATCAGCCAAAATCAGATCGATAAAGCTATAGTTATAACTAAAAAATCACTTAAAACCAATACATTATGTGTAAGAGCAAACCTCCAGTTAGCGGAATGCTACTCCTCTAATAATATTGGTACATCAGCACAATATTATCACTCAATTATTAATCAAGATCCAAGATTTGCAAATCTAGTAGTAAATAAGATAATTAACCTCGCTAAAAAGACTAATAATTCTATAGTACTAAAAACAATAACATCAATATCGCAAGTCAAAGATCTTGAATTTATACCTGATGTGTACTTATTTTTATATTATGAGGACGAAAAGATACTGGCTAAACAGTATATAGATAAATTTACAAATAATGATTCGATGAATAACTTCATGATTAAACATACTCTTGCTTCTTCTAATGAATCAATCTTAACTTCACCATTTAATGAGCTTATAGCATCCTATAAAGATATTTTTATTAATAATCTCTCTTTCATTTGTAGTAATTGTGGTTATAAAAGTAATGAGTTAAACTGGTGCTGTCCAAGTTGCAATAGCTGGGAATCAATGGTTCCAAAATCAGGTTTGGATTTATTAAAAGATGGTGGCACGAATGACTCAAAAAGATAAATCTAATAAAATCATAATAGCTTTAGATTATGATAATAAAGAATCAGTATTAGAATTATGCAATCAATTAGATCCAACCTATTGTCGCTTAAAGGTTGGAAAACAGCTATTTACTAAATATGGCCCACATATAATTGATCTTATTCACCACAAGAATTTTGAGATATTTTTAGACCTAAAATTTCATGATATACCAATAACTGTATACAAAGCCTGTATCGAAGCTTATAAGCTTGGAGTATGGATGGTTAATGTTCATCTATTAGGAGGCGAAGATATGATCACTGCCGCTAGAGAGGCAAAAGATAAAGAAAATTCATCAACTCTACTTATTGGAGTATCTTTATTGACTAGTCATGATAATAAATCTCTGGTTAATCTTGGATTCAAAGATCGTAAGACAACTGTCCTACAATTAGCTATGACAGCAAAAAATTGCTCAATCGATGGCATAGTCTGCTCACCATCAGATATTATTAGTATTAAAGATGCTGCATCTGATTTAATTTTTGTAACGCCAGGTATTAGATTATCCGATGCAAAAGATGATCATGCTGATGTCTACACACCTAAAAAAGCACTATCTGTAGGGTCAGATTACCTAGTTATTGGTAGACCTATTACCGAAGCCAAAGATCCAATGGAAGTAGTAAGTAAAATCATTACATCGATTTAAAATTATTGAGTAATTCCTGATAATTATTAGAGTTGTTTAATTTTGCTCCATAAATTTGTATAATTTTCGATGCACAGAAGTTAGCAAAATTTAATGCTTCTTGTGAGTTTGCTCCATCAAATTTATGCATGAAAGCCCCTAAAAACATATCACCTGCACCGGTAAAGTCTTTTGCTGATACTTTTAGACCTTGAGTAGTGTATAAATTACCATCATCGAAACATATAGCACCCTTTGAACCAAGCGTTACTACAAATTTATCTGACATAGTTTTTAAAAAATCTTTAGCATCATTTAGATTATCTGTTTCAGAAAAATTTAATGCTTCTTGCTCATTACAGAATATTATATTTGCTTTATTTTTAAATAATTTCATTAAATTATCTTTGAAGAATGAAACAATATTAGGATCAGATAAGGTGATAACGGTTTTTAAGTTAGATTTAGAGGCATGCTCTAAAGCAGTTATACTTGCATTAAGAGTATTGTCTGAGGTAACTAAATAACCTTCTATGAGTAAATACTCAGAACTATTTATCGCATCAGTATTAATATCATCCTTATCTAGTAGCGCTGAAGAACCAAGATATGTATTCATTGTCCTTTCATTATCAGGCGTAATTAAAACAAGGCATTCTCCACTTTGTTGTTGATCTGTTTTACTAATAATGGAATCAACGCCTGAATCAACTAAACTAGTTATAAAATTATCACCCGTAATATCATTAGAGACTTTACCAGAAAAACAAACCTTATCATTAAACTGAGCCATTGCATAAACAGAATTTGCAACAGAACCGCCTGGTATGATCTTTTCTGGAGGCCGAATATTTTTTAAAAATTCATGAACTTCAAAATGTTTATCAAAGTCATTTAATAACATACAACCTTTATCAAGTTTTAGATCTAAAAGAATCTTATCATTCACTTTGTACTCATAATCTAGTAGAGCATTTCCAATTCCATATAACTTATATTTTTTCATATCCATCCCTTATTTGATTAATTATAGCAGGAATACCAGTGGTCGGACTCGAACCGACATGTCTTGCGACAAGCGATTTTGAATCGCTCGTGTATACCATTCCACCACACTGGCATTTTGAATGATTTTAAATTAATAATATCTGATATTTCATTACTTTTTGAGAATATATTGTAACAAATTAAAGTTTGTCCGCCAAATATGATATACTTATTAATATGGAATCGTTTGTTTATGTTCTAATTGTTTTATGTGTAGTTGCTATAATTGTTTATTTTATTAATCAGATAAAGCTAGCACGTAAAATTGCCCTTAAAGATACAACCTTAGAAAATATAGAAGAGAAGCTTAAAAAACATAAGTTAATAGGTGGCCGACATAAGAGAACAAATAAAAAAAATCCACCAATAGTCTAGTTATTGATTATCTTTTTTCGCTGTTTTAGCTTTCTCTGCCATTTCAGGAGTGTATGCTTCACCTGACCAAAGCATACTATAAACAATTTCCTCATTACCATTTTCACAAACATCTACCACTTTTTGAAAAAGTGGCTGAAATGTATCACTCTTATGTGAGTTTTCATGATCCTCATATGTTTTCCAGAAGGTTATAATTAATGCTTCACGATCTTGAAGATCAGACTCGAGGGCTTTACCTATGTTGCTACCTTCATTAGATATCTGTCCACTATTTAATACAACCATTCCTCCGATAAAGCCTGTATCTGAATGATATGTTTTAACATTTTCACACATTAAGGCAACCCTCTCTTGAAGGTCATCTAGGCTATATTCTTTTTTCAGAATAACACGATTAATTGTGACAATGCCGTCAAATGGGAAATTATTTATTAAACTCATAAAGTAATTAGAACAAATAATCTTGCTTAAATCAATATAAGTATCTACTAATATATAATATTATTGACATGACCATGAGACAAT
>MDTB01105407.1_pt1 | contig 30932 bp, 47 predicted proteins | sample 811161 | NCBI WGS metagenome assembly MDTB01 (sample SAMN05326650, study PRJNA326480) | marine metagenome | isolation source: seawater | place: Mediterranean Sea | collected 2009 | reverse complement strand
CTCGTAGCAGGAATAGACTCTGCTGATGGATTTGAAATTGTAAAATTTTCAAAGCATATAATATCTTCATTGGAATCAAAGGCAAGAGACAATAAAATGCCTTCACCTGCAGGAATTGTTGTTCCTGTCAAAGAGAACCCAATAACTGTAGTAGCGCTTGCGGTTACATTGAAGGCATTGTCTTCAGATAATCCTCCATATGTACTCGACAAAGTTGCCCCTGAAATATCAAACTGAAAACCTGCAATATCCTGAGTGCTGTTAAACATAACATCAAGCGTACCAGCGTCTGTGTCCACATTGTCAAAAGTTAAGTGTATACTTTCACTGCCTGATGAACAGTCTGACTCATCGCACACCAAATCCCCACCTGGACATTCCAAATACCCATCGCCTCCACATATGCCACATTCATCTAAAGCTGCTGAACCACCGCAATCGCCATTGCAGTCTTCGTCAACAATACAATTTCCATCACAATCAAAATTCTCCTCAGCATAAAGACAGCTTCCATCCTCAATCGTTGCATCAGAATTGTAATTGCAAGCATCAGAATCTGTACAGCCATCAATAGGATTTTCAAAGCCTATAAGCTCAATCCCTGAAATCTGTGTTACCATATCTCCAAAAATACCAAGTCCAGTTGAAAAAGTAGCTACAGCATCATACTCTGTCTGCGTGCTAATTTTCCACACTTTAATAACAACTGGATTGTTTTCAACGTAACCTGGAAGTTGAGCTCCCCCAAGTCCACATAAATCTACAGATCCAATAGCTGAAACACTTCCAACTGTACCTGAGTTGTTTGCAACTCCATCCCATTCCATTGAGCCAACCAATATTTCTCCTAATTGGTTGGAGCAGTCATTGAAATTAGTTATACCCTGAGAATCAAAAACCCCTATTTCATCACCAGGATCAAGACCTTCGATAGTGTCTGAAAATACAATCAACTGAGCTTCACCTGTTATATCAATTTCTACACTGTAGAACTGAGAAAATGAAATTCCAAGTCCAAATAAAGCAATAAATAGATATTTTAAATTTCTGTTCATTTTTTTATAAAATTGAGAGAAGTAATTTTACGACGACTAAGACCCCTTTTCCAATTACTATTATTATTACATCTCAACATTTTAACTCTTTTTAATTTCCAATGATAATTTATTTTATTTTTTTGTAAGATTGGTGTAACACAATGTAAGACGCTAAAATTCGTGATAACAATCACAAATTAAGGACCTAGCGGCCAAAAAACAGGTATGCCAATAGAAGCTATAACCCAAAATATTATAGTTAGAGGAAAGCCTGCATACAAATAATCTTTAAACCTATATTGGCCAGGGGCATATACCATCATGTTTGTTTGATATCCCATAGGTGTCATAAAACTTGCTGAAGCTCCAAAGCATACCGCAACTAGCAGCGGCCTTGAATCAATACCAACTGACGAAGAAATTGATAATGCAATTGGAACTAAAATTATTGCAACAGCTGCATTAGAAAAAAAGGCAGAAAGAACAAAAGTAAATAAATATAAAATTGATATATATACATTATTAGAATTGTAGTAAAGCATTAAATAGTCACTCACATCTATTATTATTTGCCCTATTATAGAGTGTGCCCCAGTATTTTCAAGAGCCGTACCAATAGGAATCAATGCGGCAATTAAAAACACAACAGACCAATCAATTGCTGAATATGCATCTTGGGTGCTAATCACGCCAATAGAAACTAAAAATATTGAACCTAATAATACAGCTTTTGTTATAGACATTAAACCAAAAGACGTAACTAGAACAACAACGGGTATAACCGCTAAAGATACCCACCAATATTTATTCTTGTGTATATGAATATCCAACTCCTCTAAAATAAGAATGTCATTTGAGTTTCTCATCCTATCAAGCCCTTCCTTTGGAACCAGAACTAATATTGTATCAGAAAACTGAAGCGTAACATGTGCAATTTTCTCCCTAACCAACTCTGTCTGCCTTTTAATAGCCAAAGCAAAAGCAGAGAATCTAGTTCTAAAGTTAAACTGATTGAGTGTTCTGCCTATAAGTTTTGAACCTTGAGTTATTAAGCCTTCAACTAAAACATGATCATCACCCTGAAGCTCCTCTTGATTAAGCTTAATATCAGATAATAATGCTAAATTGAATTTATCTTTCAGCTTGATCATATTTTTAACATTTACTTGAACCAGGAAGATATCATTCTCCTGAATAATAAGCCTTTGAAGGTTATTTGTAAATATATTTTGTTCAAATTCTTTTTCTCCTCTTATAACTTTTAAAATTTGCAAGTTGTATTCCTTGGACAACTTAAAATCAATAGGTTTTTTCCCAATCAATTTAGATCTAGACCTAACTCTAAATTCAGTAAGAAATGTGCGTAAATGATATTTCTGGGTCAAGGAAACAATTGGAGACCTCGATGGGAGCAATCTAACTAATATTAAATTATATACAGTTCCAACAGCAAGAAATATCAATCCTAGCTGTAAAAAATCAAACATTTTAAAAGGACTCTCTCCCATCATCGAAACAACAATCAAATTTGTTGATGTGCCAATAACCGTCAAAGTTCCTCCAAAAATAGAGGCATATGAAAGAGGAAGAAGAACCTTTGTGGGGCTTATATGAAAACGTTGGCATATATTAATTGCCAGGGGAATGAATATTGCAACAGCTGCTGTATTATTAACAAAACCTGAAATAACTGATGTGATAAGTAAAAATATAAAAATTGTAAACCACTTGTTCTGCGTGGCTTTGGTATAAAAGAAATCAGACAAAACCTCGAGAAATCCAGTTTTAACTAAACATCTACTAATAATGAATATCGAGGCTATGGTAACAACTGCATGATTACTAAAACCACTCACTGCATCATCAATTGAAATAATATTAAATACCAACAACAAGGAAACAGCTATAAATGCAGCCACCTCAATTGCAAAAATTTCCCTAACAAACATGAATGTTAAGAGAATTAATATTAAACCTAAAACTATTAAATCAATGTTCATTTATTTATCTGATTAAAATATGGATATTAAATATTAATATATTTTTATTCTGATACCAAAGAATATCATATAAAACTAAGGGGCCAATTTTGACCCCTTATTAAATTAATAGTTCAGATTTACTTCCTATTTACACTTCAACACCTTTCTTTACGCATATGGTAGACATTAAAACTCTGCAAACTTCATATGGGTCCATATTTGCTGATGGCCTACGATCTTCAAGGTAGCCACAGCCTTGATTGGCTGTATCCATTGGAATCCTAATAGATGCACCTCTATCACTGATACCAAACCTAAACTCATTAATACTACAAGTTTCATGAAGGCCTGTTAGCCTTTCTTCATTATTGGAGCCATATACAGCAATATGCTCCTCATGCTTATCAGCTAATTTCTCGCATGCAGCCTCAATTTCTGATATCCCTCCAGGAGCTCTCATCCCTTTTGTACTAAAGTTTGTATGTGCCCCTGCACCATTCCAGTCACCCTTTACTGGCTTTGGATCAAGGGTTGCACTTACTTCATAGTCTTCTCCTATTCTATAGAGAAGCCACCTTGCTATCCATAATTGATCAGATACCTCTAAAGGACCAAGTGGTCCAACTTGAAACTCCCATTGCGCAGGCATAACCTCAGCATTAATTCCTGATAGCAGTATACCTGCTTGCAAACAAGCTTCCATATGTTCTTCAACTATATCCCTTCCATATACTTCATCAGACCCTATTCCGCAATAGTATCCACCCTGAGGAGCAGGAAATCCATTATCTGGCCAACCTAATGGTTTTATTCCATCAAGAAATGTATATTCCTGCTCAATTCCAAACCAACAATCTTGATCAGAATACTTCTCAGCAACCCTTCTAAGTGAGGCCCTAGCATTACTTGAATGAACTGTCCCATCTGCATTAAACACCTCACACATTACAAGCAGATTGTCACCTCCACGAATTGGATCAGGAACCATATAGACAGGTTTTAACTTGCAATCGCTATCATTTCCTTCAGCCTGGTTTGTACTTGACCCATCAAAACCCCATTCAGGAAGATCTGAAAGAGATTCAATTGCATGATTAAATATTTTAGTTTTACTTCTAAGTTTGGATGTTGGAACTGCGCCATCAATCCAGATATATTCTGCCATAACAAATTTTGACATTTTCCCTCCGTTGATTATTATAGATATGATTTCATTATTAGCTGAGTTTCTGTTCTTATAACGCCTGGCCAGCCCTGAATTTCTCTAAGAAGTTTTTCAAGAGATGATGTATCTTTTGTTGCAGCTAAAAGTACATGAGAGCCATTTCCTGTTGTTGTAAAGCATTGCACTATACCAGGATTATTCTTAGCATTATCAACTATGATACCATAAAATTCTGAAGTTTCAGATACCAAGGTAATTATAACCTGCACATCATAGCCAGCCTTTTGTAGATCTATATCTGCAAAAAAGCCCTTAATAAGCCCAGATTCTTGCATCTTTTTTATCCTTTCTGAAACAGCTGGAATGGATAGGCCCACCTGATCAGAAATATGACTTGCAGATGCTCTTCCATCATCCCTTAAAATTTCAATTATCTCCTGGTCCAACCTATCTATTTGGCCATTTTCCATAAACATACTCATACTTTAATTTATTAACTATATCTAGATTATTTCAATAATATTTTAATTATTATAATAATAAAAATTTATTTATTAAATTTTATATTATATATATATCTAATTATGGAGAAAAAATGAAACTGACTATATACCACAACCCTAGATGAGGAAAAAGTAGAGGGTCGGTCAAGATCCTTGAAGATCAAAAAGTAGATTTTGAAATTATAAATTATATAAAAAAACCACTTACAATTTCTGAGCTAAAAAATATTGGAAAAATGTTAAAGTTAAAACCTAGTGAATTCATTAGGAAAGGTGAAAAAGAATTTGCCAATCTAAACCTTGCAAATCACCTAGAAGATGACATTCACCTGTATGAAGCGATGAGTACTAATCCCAAATTGATTGAAAGGCCTATCATTGTACTGAATAAGAGAGCCGTTATTGGAAGACCTCCAGAAAATATATTAAAACTATTAACCAATTAATGCGATATCTGCCTAAGTCTTTCAAATAAAACCACAGGAACTGTTGCACTCACATTTAAAGAATTAATACTTCCTTTCATTGGTATGGTTGTCGTTATATCACAATTTTCGCCAACTAATCTACTGATTCCTGTACCTTCAGATCCAAGCACAATAGCCGTATTGCAGTTAAAGTCAACCTCATACCAAGGACTTGCATTTATTGAGTTCTCAATACCAACAACCCAGAAATTATTCTTCTTAAGTTTTCTTATAAACTGAGATAAGTTCCCAGCAATGTAAATAGGCAGTGACACGAAAGCTCCCTGGCTAACTTGTAAAACTGCACTTGTGACCCCCGCAGACTTGTGCTTAGAAATCACAACACCATCTACTCCAGCACACTCACATGTTCTAATAATCTGCCCAAAATTTTGTGGATCGGTAACGCCATCTAGAAGTACAAGACATGCACGCTTTCTTTGCCCTATTTTCTCAAATGCATCATTCGCATCTAGCTCAACATTACCTTCAAAATGAGCAACGATTCCCTGCGTATGCTTACTAGGGAATTTATTTAAAAAACTTTTTCTATCTAACACTATTGCAGTATCGATTTTTTTATGGTGTGATTTATTCATTTTAGCCTTAAGCTTTAAAAATCTTGAATCATCAACAAAAAGCTTTTTAATCTTAAATATATCTGATGACAAAAGGGCATCACAGCCATTTATTCCATAGATCTGATACAAAATTACTCCTAATTGTTTTGAAATTATTATCCTAAATTAATAATAAATACTAATAACCATGGAATCATCTTCAAACAAAACAAGGATCGATAAGTTTCTTTGGGCGGTAAGAATATTTAAAACTCGTACTCTTTCAAGAGAATCTTGCAATGGAGGCAAAGTTAAGCTTAACGGATCATCTGCAAAACCATCTAAGATATTATGTATAAATGACATCTTAACCATCCAGCGTGGATACATTAAGTATAACTATAAAATTATAAACATAGCAGATAAAAGACTTCCAGCCTCAAAGGTTAAGAACTTCATCATCGATCAAACTCCTAAATCTGAGCTTATAAAGCATAAGGTAAACCAAAGCATTCCAATTGGAACCCGTGAAAAAGGATCTGGCCGACCCACAAAAAAAGAAAGAAGAAAGATGGATAAAAATAAATGGTGAATTATTTTATTTTTTTACTTGAATCATCCTTTATTTTTTTTGGACGAAGAAGTGTCTCAAGGTGATAGACAAAGTTTGCATATTGAATAGGATTATAATCTTTTAGCAATGCACCTGGATAATATTTAGATATTCTTCCATCCCTATCTATAACAAAAGTTACAGGTAGACTATTAACTCCACCATACTTACTTGTAACTTTATCCATTTCTAATCCTGAACCATAAAGTACGGGGTAATCCATAGGATAGGCTTTTACAAAGTTTATCAAGCTCCTCTTACTATCGCTTACACTTATCCCTAGAATCTCAAGACCATCTTTATTATATTTTGAATAAAGTTCGTTTAAATCTGGAATTTCCATTCTACAAGGACCACACCATGTTGCCCAAAAATTAATCAATACAACCTTTCCCTTCATTTCACTTAGAACATATTTTTTATCATCTATTGAACTAAGCGTAAAATCATGAGCCAGGTCAATCTCTTTTGACAACTCATTAATTTTATCCTTTTGTTCTTTAGTGAGTGGCTCACCAGCCAAGAAAGATAATGACAATAATAATAAACTACATTTGATATAATAAAAAATTTTAATCAAGTGACCTCCTTAAAAACGAAACAAACTTGCTAACATCAGTATCCATACCTGGGAATCTCGATATTTCCTTATCATCATAGGTTAGAGTAACATAGAATGGCAAGGCTGCAGTTTGAAATCTTTCAATTTCCATTTTTTGATTCTTCTTATGGACAGGCTCTTTACCATCTGTGTAAAGCTTTGCAAGAACAAACTCTCCAAACAACTCCTTAACCTGAGGATCTACAAAAACATTTGTCTCCATCCACCTGCAATTTGTACAGGTATAACCCGTAAAATCAATGAATATGGGCTTCTTTTGTTCTTTGGCTACAACAAGTGCATCATCAAGGTCATAGTACCAATACTCACTAGATTTTTCATTTTTAACAATGACTTGAGGTGAAAGGTCGGGAGGGAGATAAGAATCAATCATTCCATAAACTTTTTGACCAAATAAACCTGCAGACAGATAAAGACTAAATGTTAAAAATACAATGCTAATCATTAGCCTCGGGACTCCAATTGAAGCCTGATCTACATCGTGTGGAAGCTTTATTTTACCCAATAAATACACACCCATAAGAAGTGTTATTATGGCCCAACTTGCCAAAACAAGCTGACGATCAAACACCATCCAACCCCAAACCAAATCAGCGTTACTAATAAATTTCATTGCAGCTCCAAGCTCAAGGAAACCCATAATTACCTTAACAGAATTTAACCAGCCACCACTCTTTGGCATCTTTGAAAGATACTGAGGAAACAAAGCTAAAAAGAAAAATGGAAGTGCAAAAGCTGTAGAAAATGAAAGCATCCCTATAAGTGGCCAAACAAAGTCACCCTGAGAGGCTGCGACAAGCAACAATCCTATAAATTGAACAGTACAAGTAAAAGATGTAAGAGTAAAAGTTAATGCCATAAAAAGAACACCTACCATACCACCCTTAGACTCTTGATTTAGACTGTACTGCCTTATAAAAGATGGAAGCTCAATCTCATACATACCAAAAAGACTTAGAGCAAAATATATAAACAATGAAGCAATAAACAAGTTCATCCATGGATTTGAAGCAATTTGATTTGCTCCTGATGCTCCAAGTATCAAGGCCATTAAAAAACCTAGAGATGTATAAATAACAATTATTCCAATTGCATAAACCAAAGCAGACTTTATAGGCTTGTTACCTTCTTTCTCTCCTTCTTTTGTGAAAAAAGAAACGGTAATGGGAATCATCGGAAATACACATGGAGTTAACAAGGCAAGCAGACCCATGCCAAAAGCAAACAGTAAAAAAGCTCCGAGGCCTTCATCTATTTTTTCATTAAGCTCTTCCATACTTCCAGATGAAGCAAAACTGGTTTTTATCTGATAATCACTACCAACAGACAATCCTTCAACAACTTTAAACTCATAGCTAACTTCATCTACATGTGGAATACACTTTGTAACATCACATACCTGATAAAAAAAAGCACCAGTCAAGTTATAACTTCCTGGAGATAAATCAGAATGAAGCTTTGAATATTGGTTAAATTGGACGCTACTATAATGCTTGCCTACATCCATTTTAAAGCTTTCGTCAAACTCAATCTTAGGAATAGGCTCTTCAAGTATTCCAATTTTACTAAGGTACTCAGGGTCATCCCACTCTATATAGGTTGGGCTTAGACTCATATCTGGATTTGAGCTATATACATAATAGCCCTCTTTCATTTTCATGTCAATGGAAAAAATAGCAACTTCTCCAGCCTTAAACTCTGTCGTTCTATCTTCCGCACTAAGAAAGCTACTTTCATATTCAGAAATGTTTGCATCATAAAAGCCTTGACTAAATGAGATAGCTAAACAAAAAGTTGTAAATATAAACCTGTTTATTAATTTTCTTCTATTCATTTTCAATATCCATTTTTTTAACTACTCTTACCTTTAAAATCTTTATTGGTGCAAGAGGCCTATCACTATTAACATAGCTACTTAGCTGAACCCTATAATCATTAGGATTCATACCATTTGGAACTTTTACAAACTGCTTTCTAAATTCCATCCATTTCTCAGTTTTTTCACCATCTGGAATTTTATTTTTCAAAAGTCTTTTAAGCATTCTTTTTTCAGTAACAGCATTTGCTATTCTTTGAACTACATAAAAATTATCGATTACCTTTCCAAACACTGTATATTTTCCATCTAGGTGCTTAGCTTCTTCATGGCAAATAAAAAACTGACTACCAGCAGAGTTTGGGTTTTGAGATCTAGCCATTGAAAGAATTCCTGGGCCATGACTTATACTACTAAACTCTGCACCTACAGTCCACCCTGGATTACCTTGTCCATCATTAGAGGGATCGTTGTCCCTTGATAAAATATCTCCTCCCTGTATCATAAACCCCTTTATAACTCTATGGAAAAGAGTTCCATCATAGAAACCGCTGTTTGCCAATCGTTTAAAATTATTGCAATGATTAGGAGCAACATTCTCATATAATTCTAAAATTATTTTACCACTTGAAGTTTCCATTAAGACTACCTCTTCTTCTCCAACTGGATCGAACTTAAATTTTTTCGCTGTTTCTTTAATTGCTAAAATCTCTTTATCTATCAACTTCTCCGTTCTAGCACTTACATCCTTAGGAATCAAATCCAATGAAAGGCCCTTAAGCATTCCTGGATTCAACCTTAGTTGATTTTCAGATTTCTTTTTATCTTCAGGTATTACAAAACAAGTCATAATTAAAAAGTAAATTATTCTACATTTCATTTTCCAGTACTCCCTGGCTTTGTAATGGGAATTCTTTTCAACCATTGAGGAACCTCACCTTCACCCCAACTATCAATTTTCATCTTTAATAGAGGACTATGTGGAGCTCCAAAATCAATTTTCTTATTACTTCTATCTAAAATACTAGAAACACCTACTATCTCAGCTCCACTTTCACCAACTATATCAATCATCTCAAAAACTGAACCTCCAGTTGTTATAATATCTTCTACAATTACAACTCTTTGATTTTTTTCAATTTCAAAACCCCTTTTAAGGACCATTTTTTTATCTACTCTTTCTGTAAAAATATGTTTAACATTTAGCTCTCGACCAACTCCACCACAAAGCAGTATACCTCCAATCGCAGCCCCTAGAATCAAATCAACACTGTCATTTTTATATTTCTCAGACATGAGCTTGCAAATGCTTTTCAATGCAACTGGGTTTTCAAGTAACCTAAATTTTTCAACATACTTATTGCTATGTCTACCAGATGTAAGCAAAAAATGTCCCTCAAGAACAGCTCCGCTTTCTAAAAGAAGTTTTTTAAGCTCTCCCATTAACAACCTCTCTTATTTTTTCTGTGTAACTAAGCGCTGCAGATCTAATTGACTTTAAATTTCCTTTCCCAGAATTAATAATTGATCTAGAAACATTAATTATTCCATAACCATTTTTATTTGAGCTAATCAGAGACTCTTCCAAGTCACCCCCTTGATGACCAACCCCTGGAATAAGGTATGGCATTTTATTGCAATATTTATTAATCTGATCAAAAAAATCTGACTTTGTTGCACCAACTACCAAACCAAGGTTTCCGTTTTTATTTAGGCTTCCAACTAATTTAGCTACTTTCAAAAAAAGAGGAGTATTATCATTTGTATCATTTTGCAACTCACCTGAGCTTGAGTTAGAAGTCAAACAAAGAACGAAAACGCCCTTAAACTTATTTTTCAAAAAAGGAAGAATAGAGTCACTACCCATATATGGATTTACAGTTATTGCATCACAACCCATTTCATCAAACATAGCACTTGCATAGTACTTGCATGTATTGCCAATATCTCCTCTTTTAGCATCAGCAATAACGATCGATCTTCCATCAATATACTCTACAATTTTTTCAAAAACCTTAAAACCTTTATAACCATACCTCTCAAAAAAAGCAAGATTTGGCTTGTAAACAGGAACAATGTCAATCGTTGAGTCAATAATTTCAAAGGCAAATTTCTCTAGAAAATCGATTGGATCAGAAATACTATTATTAAAAAAATCTGGATCAATATCTAATCCCAAGCATAACCAATTATTCTTTTCCTTGCATTTATTATATAAAAGAGAATTAAAATTTGTTTTCATACTACAAATAATTTAAAATTATTTATGTTTTTAAGTTACTATTATTATAAAATAACCTTACGTTGAATCTTAAATCTAAATCAAAGGTTATTGCTACCTCAGCTCTTGGGTTTTCAGTAGAGCTTCTAGTTGATATTGGTCAAGAAGATCTAGACAACATCCTTCACCTAAGTAAAGACTTAACTAAGATATTTGGAGAACAAGGAAAACTAAATGAGACTAATATTCCAAAATACTTCAACTCGAATACCATCCAATTTTTAGCTAAAAAAAATTCTAAACTTGTTGGTTTTATCATTGGTGCTCCTCTAGAAATATTTAAAAGAGAATCATGGTCAAGGTACGATACGAACCTAGGTCAATCTAATACTATTTATACATATTTTTTTTATATTGAAAAAAAATATCGGAAAAAAGGTGGATATGCAAAAACTTTGAAACATATATACCTTAACTATCTAAAGAAAAAAAAATACAAATATGTTACAGGACATGTTAAAATAGGAGTTTCAGAAAATTTTGGATCTAATTCAGAAATTGTTAAAATTTTTCAACATTGGTACGGCCAGAATAAGCCTTATGAATACTACAGAAGAATTCTTTAAAGTTATTTTTACATCTTGTAATATATATTACTATAGAAATCAATATTATTTTCTATTAAATTACCTGCATTATGAAAGCCGTTAAATTTTTAATACTTATTTTACTAATTTCTTTTTCTGTTTGCACAACCATTCAAGAGGTATACAATAATGCGTCTTCTCTAAATGGCTATGATAAATACTTGATTTTGGATTCTAACATAATATATACTGGAGGACTTGGAGTTTTTGAGGGAAATGTTTATATCGAAGGAAATGGAGCAACTATTGACCTTGATGACAGTGGAGGTTTATGGGCATTTGCAGATGAAGAATTCCCAGCTTCTCTATCAATTGAGTATTGCTCAATAATAAATAGCTCATTTGATGGAGGCTTTGGAATGAGCTACTCTGGAGTAGCTTCTGGAACAATAAGAAACTGTAATTTTGTTAACAATCACATGGGAATAAAATTATTTGGCAATGCAGATGTTGAAATTATTAACTGCAATTTTGTTAATAATTTAGTTTATGGAGTTGGGCTATATGGTGAGGAGTTAATAAATACTCCCATAAGCTATTCAAATGGATGGAACAATGGAGAAGAAGACTACATGGAAAACTGCCCTGGCTGAGGAAACATATGGACTCCGTTGGACCTTTCATCAGCACTTGGATTAATCAATCAAAATCCCCAGTTTTCCAATTTAGAAGCTAATGATTTCAGATATCTAGAAACTTCTCCTTGTATAGATAATGGTTCTCCTGAACTTTCTGACCCAGATCAATCAAGAAGTGATATTGGAGGCTATTTTTTTAATCAAGGTAACCCTTGCAATGAAATCCTTGAAGGTGATATAAACCAAGATCAATCAGTAAATATACTAGATGTTGTAACGCTTGTTAATTATTTTTTTGGTGGAGTTATTGATGAAGACTGCTCTTCTGTAGTTTCAGATTTAAACGATGATGGCATACTTAACATTTTAGATATTGTTCAGCTAGTATCACTAATCCTTAACTAAACTTAAATTTTTAATCACTTTTCCTTTCTTCATAATTCCAATAATTTTGTTTTCAGAAATCCAATAAGGGACTTCTTCTAGTGATTCAATATCCCAAAATAGCAAATCTGCCTGAAATCCCTTTTCAATTACACCTAAATCTTTTTCCATACCTAGCGATTTAGCAGCATTAGCTGTAATAGAAATAAAAGCTTCATTTATATCCATCTTATAGTTAATCATACCTAAATTCATGATAAAAGGCAAGGACTGTATGGTGCATGTGCCGGGGTTGTAATCTGTAGCCATAGCCACATCAATACCATGAGATTTTATATTTTTATAATCTGCAAATTCTTTTTTACCTAAAAAGAAAGTCGTACCTGGCAGCAAAGTCGCAACAACTCCTTTATCAGCCATTTCCCTTAATCCTGAGTCACTTGCTTTCATTAAATGATCAGCAGATAAAGAACTAGACTCGGCTGCGAGTTTAGAGCCCCCACTATCTACAAACTCATCAGCGTGCAACCTTGTTTTCAGACCAAGATCCTTAGCCCTATTCAAGATTTTTTTAGACATATCATATGAAAAATATCCATCCTCACAAAAAACATCGCAAAAAATAGCTAGATTTTTTTGAGCAATTTCTGGGAGCATTTCGTCACATAAAATATTAACATAATCTTCAGGATTTTTTTTGTATTCTAGAGGAATTGAATGGGCACCTAAAAAAGTTGGTAAAATTTCTAATTCTGAAGATTTATTCAAATCCTTGATCACATTAAGCATTTTAATTTCATTTTCTAAATCAAGACCGTAACCAGATTTTGCTTCAATTGTTGTTGTTCCAAACTTAAGAAAATTATTAATTCTTTGTTCAGAGACTTCATAAAGTGTCTCATAGTCTACTTCTCTCAAAGACTTAACAGTAGATAAGATTCCTCCTCCCTCTTTACTAATAAGGTTATAATCTTTACCTCCAAGCCTTTCAGCATATTCCTTAGATCTGTTTCCAAAAAAAATAGGATGGGTATGCGAATCAATAAACCCTGGAGTAATAATTGCATTTTCTGCAGATATTTCAACATCAACTTCTACCTCTATATTTGATGAAATATCTACGATACGATCATCTATAATTAAAAGTTCTAATTCTTTTTGATTTACTACTTTGTTGAACGATTTTGACCAAGTTACAATTGAACCTATGTTACTAATTTTGGTCTTCATCTTTTTATAAATTGGGGATTTTTATCTTCTCTTTTTTTGCAAAATTTATGGCTTCATCATAACCTGCGTCAACATGCCTAACCACTCCAAGCCCAGGGTCATTAGTTAAAACTCTATTTATTCTTTCACCCATTTCATCTGATCCATCAGCTACTATAACAACACCAGCGTGTATTGATAAACCCATTCCAACTCCGCCACCATGATGGATTGAGGTCCAACTACTTCCGCCTGATACACTTAACAAACCATTTAATATTGGCCAATCTGCAACAGCATCCGATCCATCTTTCATTGCTTCTGTTTCTCTATTGGGAGATGCAACTGAACCACAGTCAAGGTGATCTCTACCAATGACTATTGGAGCCTTAAGCTCTCCACTTGCAACCATTTTATTTATAGCTTCTCCAAAGATATTTCTTTCATTATAACCAAGCCAACAAATCCTTGATGGTAGCCCCTGAAATTTCACTTTATCTTGCGCTTTTTCAATCCATCTTCTTAAAGATGTATCATTTGGGAATAATTCTAAAACCTTTTTGTCAGTTTTATATATATCTGTTGGGTCACCAGAAAGAGCAACCCATCTAAAAGGTCCTTTACCCTCACAAAAAAGTGGCCTTATATATGCTGGCACAAAACCAGGAAAATCAAAAGCATTTTCTAGCTTGTCATTTTCTTTTGCTTGACCTCGTAAATTATTACCGTAATCAAAAACGATTGAACCTTTTGCTTGAAAATCCAACATCGCTTTACAATGGGCTCCCATTGATTTATATGACAAAGATATATATTTATCTGGATCGTTTACTCTTAAATCAATAGCATCTTTATAGCCTACTTGATGAGGTACATATCCATCAAGCTCATCATGAGCTGATGTTTGATCTGTTACTATATCTGGGTTGAAATTTAAATCAACTAATTTAGGAAAAATGTATGCAGCATTCCCCAACAAACCAATAGAAATTGGTTTGTTTTTACTTTGGTAATCTAATGCAATATCCAAAGCCTTATCTAAATCTTTTACGTATAAGTCTAAATAGCCTGTATCGATTCTTTTTTTAATTCTATCTTCATCAATCTCAACTACCAAGCAAACACCATCATTCATTGTTACAGCAAGTGGTTGAGCTCCACCCATTCCACCTAATCCTGCAGTTAAAGTAATGGTACCTTTTAATGAATTCTTAAAATGCTGCCTCCCAAGTTCTGCTAATGTTTCATAAGTTCCTTGAAGAATACCTTGACTGCCAATATAAATCCAACTTCCTGCAGTCATTTGGCCATACATCATTAGACCCTTTTTATCAAGATCTCTAAAATTTTTCCAAGTTGCCCAATTAGGAACAAGCATGGAATTAGAAATTAATACTCTTGGACTAGATTTATGAGTTTTAAATACAGAAACTGGCTTTCCAGATTGAATCAGTAGAGTTTCATCATCTTCAAGATCTTTTAGAGATTTTAGTATATCTTCATACGCCTTCCAATTCCTAGCAGCTTTCCCAATTCCTCCATAAACAATTAGATTCTCAGGGTCTTCAGCAACTTCTGAATTAAGATTATTTTGAATCATTCTATATGCAGCTTCTTGCTGCCAACCCTTGCAATTCAATTTAGTACCTGTTGGGGATTTAATTTTATTTCTATTAATTTTCATTTTATTGATTTAAGGCCTCTTTCACAGGATTAAGATAGTCCAAATTATTTACATGTGAGTCATATGAAAAAATACTAATATTTTTGAATCCATTTAATTTAGAAATATAAATTTTGTCTACTGCTGATAATGGATCTTGATTATAAGTAGAAACTCCTATTACAATATTATCAAAATTTAAATAATTAATGTTATTTTTAATTAAAAATAAATTTTCACTGAATTTATTAATGTCCGTAACATAATTCATAGGAACAGCCATATCAAGCAGGCCATTTTCAATCCAACTTGTCCAATCTTGGTACCACCTATCCTTTGCTTCAACAAGATTTGGCTTAACAGCAGCACTAATAATAATATTTTTATTTAAACTATCTCTAGATTTATTGATCTTAACTAATAATTCAGTAATTGAATTAGTTTTAAAATTTTTCCACTCTGACTTAATTGAATCTGAAAATGATTCTGACCAACCAAATCTAGGAGCAATTATTCCTCTAGCAATATCTTGTGGGTCAATGTCATAGTTGTTTTTAAAATTTTCCCTTCCTTTTATATTAAATCCATAAACCTCATCGTGAAATCTTATATAGTCTAAATGAATGCCATCAATATCATAATTTTTCATAATTTCTGAAAAAACTACATTTAAATAATCATTAACTTCTGGATGAAGTGGAGATAAATATACACCTTCCCAATTTATTGACTTTTTTAAATGTAATTTTATGTCCTTATCAGACTTACCATTAATATCAGACTCTAACCATTCAGGGTGCTTAAAATATAGATGGTTCAAGTCCTTAGGTGTATATGAAGATGACCAAAGTATGTATGTATTTACCCAGGCATGAACTTTAATGCCATATGATTTCCCAAGCAGCAAGGCATAAGCCAAGGGATCAAAATCATCTTCTATCTTATGATACTTGGAGATTATACTGGAGTTATAATAAGCATCACCTCTGCCTCTAACTTGAATAAAAACATTATTGTATCCAGAGCTATATGCAAAAGCCATTGCCTTATCAATTTTCTCTTTTGAGGTCATTGAAGTTCTTACTATCCAAAGACATTTATTATCTATTTTAGAGGGGAAAGCAGTAGGATTAGAAAATAATATATTTAAGGTAAAAAATAAGCCAAAGATTGTAAGCTTATAAAATAGGCAAAAGTACATATTTACAAAAATAATTAATTATTTTTCTTCAGATGGTGATACTGTTTCAACCACTTCATCTACTTTCAAATCAACAAATTCAATCAATGAAACTAAAGCATTATCATTCTTTCTATTTGTTGTTTTGATAATTCTGGTATAGCCACCATTTCTGTCTTTATAATTTGGAGCTATATCATGAATTAATTTATTTGCAATTTCTTTTTTGTGATTACCTTTTATTTTTTTTAAAATCAACCTTCTACCATGTACAGTACCTAATTTTGCATAAGTAACTAATCTTTCTACAAAAGGCCTTAATTCTTTTGCCTTTGGATCTGTAGTAAAAATTCTACTATTTAAAATTAAAGATGCTGCTAAATTACTAAGCAATGCTTTTCTATGGCTTGCCGTCCTATTTAACTTTCTTGATTTTTTTTGATGCCTCATTTTATACCTTATTCAATATCCATAAATTGAGCAATTTCCATTCCAAACTTCAACTCTAGTTCTGAAAGTTTTTCTTGGAGCTCAGTCAATGATTTTCTTCCGAAATTTTTAAACTTTAACATTTCAGATTCTTCCTTTGATACTAATTCACCTATAGTTTTAATTCCAGCAGCCTGCAAGCAATTATGACTTCTTACAGAAAGTTCCATTTCATCAATACTTTTAAGTAAAGTTGATTTTATTTCTAGAGCTTCATTAATCTCTTCTTCATTAACAGCAGAAATAGCACTCGAGTCATTAAACATAAAATATGCTAGTTGTTGCCTTGTTATCATTGCTGCATGATTTAAAGCATCTTTTGGAGTTGTTGAACCATCAGACGTAACTTCAAGTATTAAATTTTCATGACCTTCATTTGAAGTAGGTATAGGCTGAACGTTCCATGAAACATTCGTAATTGGATTGTATATTGAATCGATAGGAATTGTACCAATAACATCATCAGGTCTTTTATTTTTATCTGCTGGAGAATAACCCTTTCCTCTTGAAATTCTAAGTTCCATTTCAATTTCTCTTTTAGTTGTAACTGTTGCAATATGAATTTTTTTATCTAAAACTTCATATGAACTCGTTAATTTTGAAATATCTTTAGAAGAAATTTTCCCAGGTCCATTAATTTTGAGACTTACCAATTCCGGTCCATCATCAAGCATTTTAAATCTAACCTTTTTTAGGTTTAAAATAATTTCAGTAACATCCTCTTTCACACCTTTAATTGTAGTAAACTCATGTTTTACACCATCAATTTTTATTGATGAAATAGCTGCTCCTGGTATAGATGTAAGCAGTACTCTTCTAAGATTATTTCCAATTGTAACACCATAACCTCTTTCAAACGGTCCTGCTATAACTTTGGAAAATGTTTCTGTTTCATTTTCAACTTTAATAGATATATCAGGAAAATATTTATTTTTTGTCATTATTTTTTTTATCCTTATTATTTTGAATATAATTCAACAACTAATTGTTCATCAATTGGCTCTAATATTTCATCTCTTGAAGGAGAACTGTTAAACTCCCCAGAAAGTTTTGATTTGTCTACACTTAACCATGGCATAGGGTTGTCATTTGAAATATTTTTCAATGAAGAATGAAAAATATCCATTTTTTTACTTTTATCCCTAACTTGAATAACATCTCCCTCTTTAAGTGAATATGATGGAATGTTTACAATTTTATTGTTAACTAGAAAATGCTTGTGGGAAACCAATTGTCTGGCAGCCCTTCTAGTAGGAGCCATACCTAATCTATAAATAGTGTTATCCAATCTTGATTCTAAGAAAATGAGAAGATTATGCCCAGTAGGTCCTATTTTTTTTGAAGCTTTTTTGAAATAATTTCTAAATTGTTTTTCTAAAACACCATACAAATATTTTATTCTCTGTTTTTCTCTTAATTGAATACCATAATTTGACAACTTTCGCCTAAAACCTTGGCCATGTTGACCCGGAGCATAATTCTTTCTAATTGATGCAAATTTTGGTGATTCAAAAGCTGGAAAATCTAATCTTCTACATATTTTTGATCTAGGTCCTGTATATCTTGCCATATTTTCTCCTTATACCCTTCTCTTCTTTGGAGGCCTGCACCCGTTATGTGGTATTGGAGTAACATCCATTATAGTAGTTACTTGTAGGCCTGCTGTACTTAATGCTCTCACTGCAGCTTCTCGACCTGAACCCGGACCATTAACTCTTACCTCTACTCTTTTAAGTCCTAATGAAATTGCATCTTCAGCTGCTTTTTGCGCTGCCTGGGTAGCAGCATAAGGAGTATTTTTTCTAGAACCTTTAAAACCCATGGCACCTGCACTACTCCAAGAAATTGCATTTCCAAATTTATCTGTCAAAGTTATTATTGTATTGTTAAAGCTAGCTTTAATATAACCTATGCCTTCAGGGCTAACTTTAATTTTCTTTTTCTTTTTACCCTTCAAATTTACTCCTTAATTAAACTGTTGCTTTTTTCTTGCCCGCGATGGTTCTCTTTTTACCTTTTCTTGTTCTCGAATTGTTTTTTGTGTTTTGACCTCTAACGGGGAGACCTTTTCTATGCCTTAAACCCCTATAAGTACCTATATCAATTAATCTTTTAATGTTTTGAGATACTTGACTCCTTAATTCACCCTCTACAGAAAAATTCTCATCTATTACCTTTCTAATTGATAATAATTCTTCTTCGCTCAGTTCATTTACTCTTCTATTACCATCAATTTTACTTTTCTCTAAAATCATTCTTGAAGTTGCAGCTCCTATACCATAAATATATGATAAAGCGAACTCAACTTTTTTATTTCTCGGTAAATCTACACCTGCTATTCTTGCCAATTTATATCACCTCCATATAAATAAGTTATCCTTGTCTTTGCTTGTGCTTTGGGATTATACAAATAACTCTAATAACACCATGCCTTTTAATTATTTGACAGTCTTTACATATTTTCTTTACTGATGCTCTTACTTTCATTTTAATACCTAAAGGTTATTCTTCCTCTTGTTAAATCATAAGGAGAAAGTTCCAACTTAACTTTATCTCCTGGTAATATTTTAATATAGTGCATTCTCATTTTTCCTGATAAATGACCTAAAACTTCATGGTCGTTTTCAAGCTTTACTTTAAAAACAGCATTAGGGAGAGTTTCTATAACTTCACCATCTACTTCTATAGCTGCTTCTTTTGCCATAAATTACGCAGTTAAAATTTGGGGCCCATTTTTTGTTATTGTAATAGTATGCTCAAAATGAGCCGAAGGCTCACCATCTTTAGTACATACTGTCCATCCATCACCTTTCTCACAAATATCCTCTGTTCCCATATTTATCATTGGCTCAATAGCAAAACACATTCCTTCTTTAATTATTGGACCTGTTCCTTTACTTCCATAGTTAGGAATCTGAGGCTCTTCATGTAATTTTTCTCCAATTCCATGACCGACTAAATCTTTAACTACACTATAACCCTTTGATTCAGCTAAGGTTTGAATTGCATTTCCAATATCTCCTATTCTCATGCCTGGCTTAGCGCAGCTAATTCCTCTATGAAGGCAATCTTTAGTAGTATCCATTAATTTTTTTTTCTTGCTATCAACATTTCCTACTGAAAATGTTTTTGCATGATCTCCATAATAACCTTTATAAAGTGAACCTACATCAATAGAAACAATCTCGCCATCTTTCAACTTTCTTTCACTTGGAATGCCATGAACAACCTCAGAGTCAATTGAAATACAAATTGTTGAAGGATAACCATAAAGCCCTTTAAAGCCAGGCTTTGCAGATTGTGAGCATATATATTTTTCAGCAATAGAATCTAGCTCTAAAGTTGATATGCCTGGCTCAATATGCTCTTCAAGTAGAAATAGAGTATTTTTTACAATTTCTGCAGCTGAGGCCATCATTTCTATTTCATTATTATTACGTATAAATATCATAAGCCTAATACCTACTTCTAGATCGACCTTTTATTTTACCTGATTTCATAAACCCATCGTAATGCCTAACCAATAAATGTGATTCTACTTGCTGAAGAGTATCTAATGCTACACCAACTATAATTAGTAAACTTGTTCCACCAAAAAAACTAGCTAATGCAAAATCTACATCTCCGTATGTATTTAAAAACATTGGGAAAATTGAAATTAAAGCTAAAAAAATTGAAGCTGGCAATGTAATTCTTGTAAGTATGTGATCAATATAATCAGATGTTTGTTTTCCGGGACGAACGCCAGGTATAAAACCCCCTTGCTTTTTCATGTTGTCAGCTACATCTACTGGATTAAATGCAATAGCAGTATAAAAATAAGTAAAGACAATAATTAATAATGCAAAAAATAAAGAATAGACCCAGTGGGTGGGAGCGAAAATTTCTACAATAAATGCACCAAACCCATCATCGCTAGATCCAAACATGGTGGCAACAGTGTTAGGAATGAACATTAATGCCTGGGCAAATATAATAGGCATAACACCTGCAGTCAAAATCTTCAATGGCAAATGGGTAGACTGTCCCCCATACACTTTCCTTCCAACAATTCTTTTTGCATATTGAACAGGAATTTTTCTTACCCCTGTTGAAACCGCCACCACAATAAGAGTTGTCACAACCATAAGTACGAATAGAAAAATCAATTTAAATGGATTGCTAACCCCTTCTTCAGCCAAAACCATCTGACTATAAAAAACGTGAGGAGCTCTTGATATAATTCCAACCATTATAATCAGAGATATCCCATTTCCAATACCATTATCAGAAATTTGCTCTCCTAACCACATAACAAAAACAGTTCCTGTTACAAGAGTTACAATAGTAACAAAATAAAATAAAGGTCCAGAATTAGGAACGACAGCATACTGAGCAGTTGATGACTGATCAAGAAAAACAGCTACCCCAATAGCTTGCATTGCTGAAAGCAAAACAGTTCCATACCTAGTGAGCTGAATTATTTTTCTCCTACCTTCTTCACCTTCCTTTTGAAGCCTTTGAAAATATGGAACAACAGCACTAAGAAGTTGAATTATTATTGAAGCAGAAATATAAGGCATAACCCCTAAAGCAAAGATTGAAGCTTGTGAGAAGAAGCCTCCAGCAAAAAGATCATAAACACCAAGCAATGTATTTTGATAATCTTTCATTATTCCAGCTAATGCTAAAGTGTCTATTCCTGGAAGAGGAATTTTGCCCCCCAATCTGTAAACTAAAAGTATGAAAACTGTAAACGCTAACTTATTTCTTAATTCAGAAATCTTAAAGATATTTGAAATTTTTTCTATCATATGTTTATTGCCTTACCTCCAGCCTTTTCTATTTTTTCTAGTGACGAGCGACTGAAGGAATTAGCTGTAATAGTTTTAGCTTTGTCTAAATTCCCATTTGATAGAACTTTAACAGGATGTTTATCATTTTTAATTAGTCTATATTTCAACATTACTGATGAGTCTACCTCATCTTCTTTAAGATTATTTATTTTTCCCAAATCAACTATATAAACTTTTTTTCTGAAAGGATAGTTTGAAAACCCTCTCTTTGGAAGCCTCCTCATTAAGGGCATTTGCCCTCCTTCAAAATGCAGTCTTCCACCAGCTCCTGATCTAGACTTATAGCCTTTATGACCTTTACCTGCAGTCCTTCCCTGGCCTGTTGCATTTCCTCTTCCAATTCTCTTTCTATTTTTTGTAGAACCTTTTGATGGTTGCAAATTAGATAAACTCATTAAATCTCCTCTATTCTAAGCATAAATTCAATTGATTTTATCATACCTCTAATACTTGGACTATCTTCTTTAATTATACTTTGATTGTTTTTTCTCAAACCTAATGCAATTAAAGTTGCCTTCGCATTTTTCTTATAGCCAATTGGGCTTTTAATTTGTGTGATTTTTATTTTATTATTTTTCATATTAGTTACTCAAATAATTGGCTTAGTTTTATGCCTCTTTGCTTCGATACTGTTAGAGGATCTCGTAATTCAAGCAATCCCTTTTCTACTGCTTTAACAACATTTATGTTATTAGTTGACCCTGTATTTTTTGTCAAAATATCAGTTATCCCTACTTGCTCCATAATTGCCCTAACTGCACCACCAGCAATAATTCCTGTACCAGGAGATGCAGGTTTTAACATTAATTTTACAGATTTGTACTTCACATCAATTCTATGCGGTATGGTTCCATTAATTAAAGGAGCCTTAATTATATTTTTTTTTGCATTCTCCTTAGCTTTGGATACCGCAGAAGCAACTTCATTTGCTTTTCCAAATCCTATTCCAAAGTGCCCGTTTCCATCTCCAACTACAACTACAGAGTTGAATCTCATTGCTCTTCCACCTGTTGTTGCCTTAGAAACTCTATTAATACATACTACAGTTTCTTCTTTAAATTCTATTTCTGTTGGATTGATGAACATTGTTACCTCAAATAAATTATAATTTTATACCTACATCCCTAACAGAATCAGCTAGAGCCTTTATTCTGCCATGATACTTATAGCCATTTCTATCAAAAATAACTTGACTAATCTTATTGCTTTTTAATTCACTGCCTATAGCCTCACCAACAACCTTACTCTTTTCAATTTTTCCTTTAGCTTTAGAAATTGATGAACTTAATTTTTTATCATTAGATGAAGCAGCAACTAATGTAATACTCTTATTATCATCAATTACCTGCGCATAAATATGAATATTTGATCTGTAAACAACCAATCTAGGGTGAGTGCCCAATTTCAGGCTGCTCTTTGTTCTTTTTCTTTTTTTATTTCTTAAATATAATTTTGATTTCTTTGACATTTTATGCTGCTCCCGCTCCTACAGTTTTACCTGCTTTTCTTCTAATAATTTCATCAGAATACTTAACGCCCTTTCCTTTGTAAGGCTCAGGCTTCCTCAAGCTTCTTATCTTTGCTGCAACTTGACCAACCATTTGCTTATTAATACCTTTAATTAAAATTGTTGTAGCATTTGGAGTTTCTATATTTATACCTTCTGGTTTTTCAAAATAAATTGGATGGGAAAAACCTAAATTTAATAGAAGGAAGTTTCCCTTAGATGCATCTGCAGTATAACCAACTCCAACTAAATTTAATTCTTTGGAAAATCCATTGATAACCCCATGGACCATATTATTAATTAACGATCTGTATAGGCCGTGCAATTCCCTGTCTTTCTTGTTGTTAGATTTCCTGTTTACTGATATTAATCCATCTTTAGCTGTTACAGAAACTCTTGAATCAATAATCTGAATCAAGCTGCCAAGAGGACCCTTTACTTCTACTCTTCCCGCTTTAAGGTCAACCTCTATGCTAACCTTATCTGGAATTTCAATTGTTTGTTTTCCTATTTGTGACATATCAAAAATTTGCTACCATACATAGCAAACTACCTCTCCCCCTACTTTATTTAACCTTGCTTTCTTTGAAGACATAACACCTCTCGATGTCGAAAGGATAGCTACTCCTGTACCATTCTGTACTCTAGGAATGTTATCTGAAGAAACATATTTTCTACATCCTGATTTGCTAATTTTTTTAATACCATGGATAACGGGATAATTATTATCATCATAACAAAGGAATACCCTTAAAAAACCATGCTTGCCATCATCAACTTTTACATAATCTCTAATAAAATGCTCTTCTTTTAGAATAAATAAAATTCTAATTTTAAAATTTGAACTAGGAATGTCAACCCAATTTTTTCTTGCGGACTGTGCATTTCTTATTCTTGTTAATAAATCTGCCGTTGTATCTGTCATTGCCATAAATATAATCCTTTTATAAAATCTACCAACTTGCTTTTCTAACGCCAGGCACTAATCCATTATTTACAAATTCTCTAAGTGTAATTCGAGACAAACCAAACCTTCTATAGTAACCTCTAGGCCTTCCTGTAGCATTGCATCTATTTCTTATTCTATTAGGGTTTGAATCTCGAGGCATTTTCTCAATTTTTATCCTTGCTTCTATCTTCTCTTGAATAGAAGAATTTGGATTATTAATGATTTTTTTAAGTTGGATGCGCCTATCTCTATAACGCTCCGATATAATTTGCCTTTTTAGATTCTTAACAACTTTTGCTTTTTTTGCCATATTTATAGTCTCTTATTTTGCTTTTATAGGCATTCCTAAAGACTTTAACAGCTCTAAAGAATGCTTGTCATTGACTGTTGTTGTAACAATTGTAATGTTCATACCTCTAATGGAATTAATCTTATCATAATCTATCTCTGGAAAAACTATTTGCTCAGTTAAGCCAAAATTATAATTGCCATTACCATCAAAGCCTCTTGAAGGAAGGCCCTGGAAGTCTCTAATTCTTGGAGAAACAATTGAAATGAAACGATCTAAGAATTCCCACATAACTTTTGACCTTAAAGTTACTCTGACCCCTACTGGATCTTTTTCTCTAACTTTAAAATTGGAAATAGCTTTTTTTGAATAAGTCTTAACTGCTTTTTGTCCTGTTATTGTAGTTAATTCATCAAGTGCTGCTTCTAAAGAATTTTTATTATCTTTAGCATCACCTAGTCCCATATTAAGACTAATCTTGCTTAGATTTGGTATATTCATTGAATTTGAAATATTTAAAGTTTCTTTCAATGATGACTTAATTTCTTTATTGTATTTTTCTCTTAATCTTGGATTGTATTTACTCATAATTATTTAATTAGCTTATAGTGTCTGCTGTGGATCTAATAACTCTTGTTTTGGACCCGTCCTTTAATATTTTATAACCAACTTTTACTGGCTTCTTTTTAAAAACTAACATAACATTTGATATATGTATTGGCTTTTCCATAGTAATTATACCACCCTTAGGATTATCCTGAGTAGGTCTTGCGTGTTTCTTGACTAATTTCACGCCTTCTACTAAAATCATGTGGGAATCTTTATACACTTTAATAACTCTACCTTCTTTTCCCTTGTCATTGCCAGAAACAACTTTAACGATATCATTTTTTTTAATTTTCATATACTATAGTACCTCTGGTGCTAATGATAAAATTTTCATAAATTTCTTCTCTCTCAATTCTCTAGCGACTGGACCAAAAACTCTAGTTCCTTTAGGCTCTAATTGTGCATTAATTAAAACTGCCGCATTATCATCAAATCTAATATAAGAACCATCTTTCCTTCTAACCTCTTTTCGAGTTCTGACAATTACAGCCTGAGATATCTCTCCTTTTTGAATAACTCCTCCAGGAACAGATTTTTTTACTGACACAGTTATAATATCACCTAATCTTGCATATTTTCTCTTAGTACCACCTAGAACTTTTATACATAAGACTTCTTTAGCTCCTGTATTATCTGCTACTTTTAATCTAGTTTCTTGTTGTATCATTTATAAAATATTCCCTTTTTCTAGAATAGAAGATACTCTCCACCTTTTCATTTTACTTAAGGGTTTAGACTCAGTAATAAGAACCTTATCTCCCTCGTTGCACTTATTGCTTGGATCGTGAGCATAATATTTTTTTGACGTAAATACATATTTTTTATATACGGGGTGAGGCTTCTTAATTGAAACTTTCACTACTGTAGTTTTGTCCATTTTTGAAGGCTGAACAATACCTGTCAATTGTTTTCTATTTGATTTTGTTGTCATCATTTTTTATTAATTAATTCTAGGTCATGTTGGTTAATAATAGTCTTAATTCTAGCTATATCTTTCTTAATATGCTTGATTTTCATTGGATGTTCCAACTGTTGCAATGACTTTTGAAATCTAAAATTAACAAGCATTTCTTTGTATTCATCAAGCTTTTTTGTTAACTGGTCCTTTGATAATTTGTATAATTCTTCGGTTTTCATAAATATTAACTAATTTCTCTTTTAGATGTTAATTTAACTTTAATTGGCAATTTATTTCCACACTGCCGAAATGCCTCTTTAGCCTCTTCTTCATTAAGTCCATCAACTTCAAATAAGATTCTACCAGGCTTAACTACAGCAACCCAATACTCTGGAGAACCTTTACCTTTACCCATCCTAGTTTCAGCAGGTTTTTTTGTTATAGATTTATTAGGGAAAATTCTAATCCAAAGCCTGCCTACCTTCCTTATTCTTCTTGAAATAGTTACCCTAGCTGCCTCTATTTGCCTGCTCGTAATCCATCCTGCTTCAACAGCTTTTAGGCCATAGGTTCCAAATGAAACGTAATTACCAGTCATAGACTGACCCTTCATTCTTCCTTTTTGTACTTTTCTGTGTTTGACTCTTTTAGGTGCTAACATAATATTTTATTTTTCCAATATCCAAACTTTTAAACCAATAATTCCATATGAGGTGTAAGCCTCTGTCAGAGCATAATCAATATTAGCTCTCAAAGTATGCAAAGGAACCCTCCCCTCTCTGAATGTTTCACTCCTTGCTATTTCTGCGCCATTTAGCCTTCCAGAAATACAGACTCTAATTCCTGAAGCTCCCATACTAACGGTAGTTTGAATAGCTTTCTTTACAGCTCTTCTATAATTAACCTTTTTTTCTAACTGCTGTGCGATATTTTGCCCTACTAACTTTGCTCTTAAAGCAGGTCTTTTTATTTCTGAGACATTAATTTTAACGTTTTCATTAACTATCTTCTTTAAATTTTTCTTTAAAATTTCAACCTCAGATCCTCCTCGCCCAATAACAATCCCAGGTCGCGAAGTGTGAATAGTGACATGAATTTCATTTGAGGGTCTCGCTATAACAACACGGGAAATACTTGCTCCAGATAATTTCTTCTCAATAAACTTTCTAATTGCAAGATCTTCATTAAGTCTCTGAGCATAAGATTTTTCATCAAACCAAACAGAGTCCCATTCTCTATTAATGCCAAGCCTTAAACCAATTGGATTTGATTTTTGTCCCAATTCAATTTCTCCTTTGTTTTGTATCTGTGAGCACCACTGTTAGATGGCTAGTTCTTTTTAAAATTCGCACAGCTCTACCCATAGCAGCAGGTCTAAACCTTTTCATAACAGGACCTTCATCAACATAAGCGGTCTTAATAAAAAGCTCCCTTCCTTCACCTTCACTCTCTTTTTGGTAATAGTTTGAAACAGCAGATGAAATTGTTTTAAAAATTGTTTTTGCAGCTTTCTTATTAATAAAAGTTAATCTTTTTAAAGCATCTTCAACAGGAAGATTGCTTACCTCTGACAATACAAATCTAACTTTTTTTGCTGACTGCCTAATGTGTCTACTTTTTGCTATAGCTTCCATATTATTGTTTTCTATCTCCTGAATGCAATCTAAAAGTCCTGGTTGGAGAAAATTCTCCTAATTTATGACCTACCATATTTTCAGAAACAAATACTGGAATGAATTTGCTTCCATTATGGACCGCAAAGGTGTGTCCAACAAATACCGGGGGAATTGTAGAACTTCTTGCCCAAGTTTTAATTACTTGTTTTTTATTGCTATTATTTAGAGCTTCAACTTTACGCTCAAGTTTGTAATCGATATAAGGGCCTTTTTTTAAAGATCTGCTCATTTTAATTTCCTACTTTCTTCTTGATACTATATATTTATTTGAATGTTTGTTTTTCTTTCTTGTTTTAAATCCTTTTGCAGGGACACCTGTTGGAGACACTGGATGTCTACCACCACTAGTTTTCCCTTCACCTCCACCATGAGGATGGTCTACAGGATTCATGGCAACGCCTCTCACTTTAGGTCGCTTTCCCAGCCACCTAGACCTTCCTGCTTTTCCAATTACAATATTTTCATGAGATTTATTCCCAACAGAACCAATAGTTGCCAAACATCTATCAAGAATCATTCTCATTTCTCCTGATGGCAATTTTATTGTAACATAACCCCCTTCGCTTGCCATAATTCTAGCATAAGAGCCTGCACTTCTAGCAATTTGAGCACCTTTTCCAGGCTTAAATTCTATATTATGGATTAACATGCCATCGGGAATTTTACCTATTGGCATTGCATTACCAACATCAAAGGGAAGCTGATTTGAAAAAGAAGAAATAATCTTAGAGCCTATTTTTAACTTCTCAGGCGCTATTATATAACTCTTATCACCATCTGTATATTCAATCAAAGCAATTCTTGAGGTCCTATTTGGATCATACTCAATCGACATAACTGTAGCCTCTATATCAAATTTATTTCTTTTAAAATCTACTAGCCTATATCTTCTTTTGTGGCCGCCACCCCTTCTCCTTGAAGTTATTCTGCCTAAATTGTTTCTCCCACCTGTCTTTTTAAGAGATTTAGTTAATTTTCTAATGGGCTTCTTTTTAGTAATTTCCTCAAAATCAAAAACTGACATAAATCTCTGAGCTGGAGTGTTTGGTTTTAACTTTCTAATTGCCATTAATATTCACCTCCAACTAAATCAATTTTATGATCTTTTTTTAAGGTGACCAGCGCTTTCTTCCAGTTTGGTCTTTTACCTGAAGTCCTTAAAACATGTCCACTGCTTTTAACACTCATATTTTTAGTTTTACCTTTAACATTGATCGTGGAAACCTTTCTAACTTTAACTTTAAATCTTTTTTCAATAGCGTTCTTAATCATAGTCTTGTTTGAACTTCTCGTAACTTTGAAAGCATATTTATTGTGAACTTGGCTTAAAGCTGCGCTCTTTTCAGTTAACAATGGGCCTAAAATAATTTTACTTATATCCATATCAGTTGGACAGCCTGCTTTCTATTTTTTCTATACTAACCTTATCAATAAGAATTTTACTGCACTTCAAAAGATCGAAAATAGTGAAATTATCAACAGACTTAACATTGACTCCTTTAAGATTCCTATAACCTAAAATTAAATTCTTTTCAGACTTTGAATATATAATTAATATTTTTTCATTGACAATTTTCAACTTATTTAAGATTTTAACAGCCTCGGAAGTTTTTGGTGAATTTAATTTCAATTCGTCTAAAACAAACAAACTATCAGATTTAATTAAACTCGATATGACAGATTTTTTGGCAATATTTTTTACTTTTTTATTCACTTTTGATTTGTATTTGTGAGGCCTGGGTCCAAATGCAACTCCACCATGTACCCTTGATGGGTTTCTAGTTGATCCAATTCTTGCCCTACCTGTTCCTTTTTGTTTCCAAGGTTTAATTCCACCCCCACTTACTTCTGCCCTAGTTTTACTTGAACTTGTACCCTGTCTCTGCGAGTCTAAAAACGAGTTTATTGTCAAATAAACACTATGCTGATTAGGCTTAGCCATAAATACTTTATCGCTTATATTGAGGCTTATTTTTTTTGAAGATCCGCTGCTTGTATATAAATTAATTTTCATACTAATTACCTTTTATCATTAAAAGACCATTGTTTGCACCAGGAACTGAACCTTTTATTAATAATAAATTGTTACTTGAATCTATTTGAAGTATTTTCAGGTTTTTTATAGTCACTCTATCATTACCTGATCTTCCAGCCATTCTTGACCCCTTCCAAATTCTTCCAGGCCAAGTACCAGCTCCAACAGAACCGGCTTTTCTCATAACGCTATTCTTGCCATGACTTCTTCTACCACCACCGAAGCCATGCCTTTTCATATGGCCAGTAAAACCTTTTCCCTTTGAGGTGCCTGTAATACTAACCAAATCATCTAATTCAAAATTATCCACATTAAGCTCTTCTCCTAGTGTAAACTTTTCTACATTATCCGTAGGAAATTCTCTTAGGAATCTCAAAGACTTTAAATTAAGCTTATCAAACTTACCTTTGATAGGTTTATTCACATTCTTTGTATCCAGAAAGCCAACTTGGATTGAGTTGTAGCCATCCGATTTTTCATCTTTTAATTGCGTCACAAAACAAGGTCCAGCCATTACAAGTGTAGCAGGATAATCGTTGCCTGTGGAATCAAAAACTCTTGTCATTCTAACCTTTTTCCCTAAAATAAATTTCTTCATATTAATTCTTAATTTCCACATCAACACCTGCGGGCATGTCTAGCTTCATCAGCGCGTCAATAGTTTTAGAGGTTGAATTCAAAAGGTCTAAAATTCTTTTATGAATCTTGATTTCAAATTGCTCACGAGACTTTTTGTCTACGTGGACAGATTTATTTACAGTATAAAGACTTCTCTTGGTAGGCATTGGAATTGGGCCAAGTACGATCGCACCAGATTCTCTTGCGGTCTTTACGATTTTTGCAGTCGATTTATCCAGTAAAATATGATCATAAGCTTTTAATTTAATACGTATTTTATTCATGTCTACTCAACAATTTCCGTTACTACTCCAGCGCCTACTGTATGACCACCTTCTCTGATAGCAAACCTTAACTCTTTTTCCATTGCTATAGGTGTT
>MDTB01178277.1_pt1 | contig 30935 bp, 26 predicted proteins | sample 811161 | NCBI WGS metagenome assembly MDTB01 (sample SAMN05326650, study PRJNA326480) | marine metagenome | isolation source: seawater | place: Mediterranean Sea | collected 2009 | reverse complement strand
GATAGTATGTTGGTAGTCACAATTGACATTGAAAACTCACCCTCTCCAGAAACTGGTTCAGCTGAGTCTAATGATGCTGCAGAACAGATTAGAAAAGATAGAATTAACCAATTGAGAAATTCGATTTGGCAATTGGACTTCAATTCTTCTCTTCGATGGTTATTTATCACTAATAATGACCTTGATTTACATTGTGATAAAGCAAGAAGAAGGTTACTTTGGCAACTGACATCGCGCTTTGAAGTTAGCAGAGGTTTGACCTTTGATGAAAACAAGCAAAGGCTATGCTGGGATGCTACAATTCCAATTCCTAGTGATTTACACGGTGTAAGAAGATGGCCAGCGATTACCTTACACACCCCAGAAACTCTTGAGAAACTGAAGACCCATCCTGAATTATCTGATTATGAGTGGCCGGTACACCTAGAATTTGGGGGCTCTAATTGATGGACTTCAAACAAATAATGTCTTTCATTAAAATCGAGCACACTCTTTTTTCTCTTCCATTCATATTAGTCGGATATATTGTTGCTAATAATCAGTTTAACGATTTACTAGATGATAACTCTATTTTCAGTCTTGACCTAGTTTGGATTTTAGTTGCTGGAGTAGGGGCACGCGGTCTAGCAATGACACTAAATCGAATTATCGATAAAGATATTGACGCAGCAAACCCTAGGACTGCTTCAAGACACTTATCCAGTGGAACAATGTCTATGAAAACAGCATGGATTTTGGCAGGATTATTCTTGATAATGTTATTATTTGGAGCAGGTATGCTAAATGAGGTTGCTCTACAGATGTCATGGCTACCAGTTCTTGCTTTCGTCATTTATCCTTACACAAAACGATTTACTTGGCTTTGTCATTCATGGCTCGGCCTTTGCCTGGGCCTTGCACCTGCAGGAGCATGGTTAGCAATCGCAGGGGATTTCCATGGCTGGCAGGCTCTAACAGGTACGGATGGTTTCGGTTCAGGGCTTCTCTGGTATCCTACGATACTGTATCTATCGTTAGGTGTGGCAATATGGATTACTGCATTTGATATCAACTATGCTAGAATGGATATTATCAGTGATCGAGAGAATGGAGTTAATTCTTTTCCAGCTAGATTTGGAGAGGATTATACCACTAAGACTTCATTTGTGTTGATCTTGATTTGGATGCTCTGTTTCATTTTTTCAAACCCTGTTCAAGAAGCCTTTTACATGTATTTAGTGATTATTTTAGCCATGTTAAATTGCTTCATTATTTTCAAGAAAAACAGTTTACAAGATTTCCAAACAACCTTGTTCAGGGTATCTATCTTTACCGGATGGGCAATATTGCTGGCAATGTTGATTTAGAATTATAATCTTGAGATTAGAAACTAAATTCTCCTACGTAACTTTTCCATTAAAGAATATGCTTGATGGAAAAGTGACCAATATTTAGAAGCATTGATACCAAGATTTACTCAGCCTCAATTATGGGGCACCTTAAAGATATCAATAAATCATATTTTTCACACCTTATCGGAGCATGGAAAATGGCCTTTTGGTTTATTCTAGGTGGCTTTCGTCTTATCATACATGGTTTAATTCCCAATTTAGATACTGAAGCAGGACAAGATACAGTAAATCACTACAACCCTCCAAAATAATTTCTATTTTAGAAGTAGTAGACTTCAGAAATTAATTTTCTCATTAAATTCTTCTACGTAACTTTTCCATTAGAGAATCTGCGTGAGAAAGTTGTTCCAGGCAAGTTTCAATTTTACCAACATCTAAAGCATCCTTTGAAAGAGAGATTGCTTTTTCACACTCTCTTCGTTCTTCATCATCTACCTTGATGAATGCTGCTTCGCATTGATTGCGTAATACTTTCCACTCCTCTGTAACAAATTCATAGAGTTCTTTAGCATCTTCGCTCGCTTTACCTTCTTTGTCGAGGTCAGAAGTAAGCCTATCCAGTAAAGTTGCAGCATGAGTCCATTCTTTTTTATCAGCAGAATCTTCGATTTCAGTGATTCTATTTTTCCAAAGTTCCTTATCATCTCTGTGTTCGAATCGTTTCAATAATTTCTTCTTCTGTTTGAAAGCCCTTCTAACATCATCCATTGCACTTCTTTCTGCTTGGATAGTTCTAACTACTCCATCAGCAAGACCAGTCGCTTGACTTGCATTACCATTATCAAGAGCTTGATTTGCTTGCTCCATTCTAGATTCCATTTCGCTTGTATCAAGACCATCCGTCTGCTTTAATTGTCGTTCAGCTTCCTTTATTGCTTCAGCAGCATGTGTCAAAGCATCATCTCCAGCGGCTAATTGGGCAGGAATAACAATTGCAAATTCAAAGGCTTTCTTTGGAGATTCAGCAGATAATTTCTTTTTAGCATCAGCCAGCATTTCATGCAAATGTTGTAAATTTTCTTCTGTTTTACCAGATAGTTGTCTTTGTGCTTCGCCAATTGCTTTTTCCGCTTGACTCCACCATTCAATAACTTCCTTGGCTCTTTTTTTCGCTTGACGGAAAAGCATTTCACCCTCTCTTAGAGAGCCTAATTCTATCTCTCTAACACCCATATCAAATGCTTTTCTGGGTCTTTTTACTATTGGTGCAATCTCTTCTGCTTGTTCAATAAATTCCTTAGCATCCTTGAGAACTGCTTCTACATCATCAGCCAATGATAATGAACGCTCGATATCTTCTTCTGCATTATTTAGTAGCCGCATTCCCAGTTCAGGGTCAACATGGCCTTCTTCTCTAGCGGTGATAACCAAACTAGATGCTTGGTCAACAGCAGAACCCTGGGATTTTAATTCCAGTAACCTAATTTCTAACTTATCTAGGCGCTTTTGAAATTTCTTTCGAAGTTCTCTTTGGTCATCTCCAGCCACCCAAATATAGCATGTGTAAGCAACTGCGACAACTATTACAGAGACATTGGCATACCAATTAATCGACGAGGGTTCAGGGATGTCGCCAACAAAAAGGGAAAAAGCAGCGAGCCCTCCAACCCCAGTCATCACCGATCTAAATCGAAGTACGTCTAAACCTCCACTGAGAATCGATTTAGAACTATAAAAGCAAGAGAATGATACGATGCCAATCATTACAGAACCAATGGCTTCAGAATTTGTATCGAGAGTAAATTTTTGTGTAGCAATAATTAGTAAAACAGGCCATGCAATACTAGCGGTTGCCCCAACTCTTGTTCTAGACTTCGGGTCTGAAAGCCCCAAGTCTTGGACCATTAGGCCCCAAACCAATACCAGTAATGGAAGTCCTAAAACCGAAAACAATCCAGACTCTCCTTTGATTGCTGAGGTAATATTTGGCCAAATCAACCAAACTACACTAGCGAGAATAAGCATTGCAGAGATGCCGGTTAAAGTTTGTAAACGGTTTTGCCTTTGTTTGATGGCGGCTTTGATGGCTCCCTCGACATCCGCCCACTCATCCATGTTGGGCGACTTTCGCTCTAATCAATAACTATGCCCCTTAGTTGGCTTAAAATTTTGATTTTACAATATTATTGCAACGGTAATGTTCATGGGAGTCTTGCTACCGTTGAAGATAAGAGGGGAGCAAATGGCCGGACTCATAACAATGGATGATTTGACAAATGAAGAGATTCTAACTATACTTGATGATGCTGAAAGACTTCTGCCAGTGGCTAGAGGGGAAATGTATCTTCCTTTACTACAAGGACGTATTTTAGGTAATCTATTTTTTGAACCTAGTACTCGAACTAGAATGTCTTTTGAGACTGCTATGAAGCGTTTAGGTGGAGATGTGGTTAACCTTGGTGATGTCAAAACATCTTCAGTTGTCAAAGGTGAGACTCTGTTTGATACTATCCAAATGGTCGATGGTTACACAGATATTATCGCTATGAGGCACCCACGACAAGGTGCGGCTCAATATGCTCAGGATTCCGCTACTGTGCCAATTTTAAATGGTGGAGACGGCGCTGGCCATCACCCTACTCAAACAATGCTTGACTTATTCACCATTAGACAAGCGCACGGAAAACTGGATGGGCTGAAAGTAGTTTTAGCAGGAGATTTACGCTATGGACGTACAGTTCACTCATTATCCCATGCTCTTACAAGATTTGGCTGTGAATTGATTTTTGCAAGTCCAGAAATCTTGAAAATGCCTTCAGAAATAATCTCAGATTTGAATGTTCATGGGGCAAAAATTACTGAAACAGAGGATTTGTATTCAATGATTGACGATGCAGACGTCGTTTATATGACACGTATTCAGAAAGAAAGATTCTCTGATGAGGATGAATACGCAAGATGTGCTGGGGCATATAAATTACATGTCGACCATCTTGCTGACGTGAAAGCTAACATGATAATTATGCATCCACTGCCAAGAGTTGACGAAATTGACCCAACGGTGGATTCAACTCGACACGCTAGATATTTCGAACAAGCATTCAATGGGGTTGTGGCAAGAATGGCACTACTTTGCAAATTACTTGGCGTTACAGTTCCCAAAGATGTAGAATCAGCAGGAGGTGCATTATAATGTCAAATGAGCACAGTATGAGGAGAGTCACAGCGATTAGGAATGGAACTGTAATTGACCATATCCCTTGTGGACAATCATTGACAGTACTGGAAATGCTTGGTGTGACAGGTTCGACCTCGGTCCCAGTTTCACTTGTGATGAATGTCCCATCCAAGAAAATGGGCTCTAAAGATATAATAAAAGTCGAAGATAGAGAATTAACTCAAAGCGAATTAGATCGCCTTGCATTAGTTGCACCAGACGCCCATGTTGCAATAATTAGGGCATATTCAGTTGCTGAAAAGTTAACCATAAACCTAGGTGAAGAAGTAGTCAATGTGGTCAAATGTGCAATGTCCAATTGTATAACTACAAATCTTAGAGAACCTTTGCCACATAGATTGAAAGTTGTTTCCAAAGACCCACTTGAACTTAGATGTCATTATTGTGGTAGACCTCAAGCTCTTGATGAACTGGTCAATAATGTTCTTTGATTTTACTTTGACCTAATTAAACACCATTTTTCACTATGGTGGTGGGGCAAACCTTAGATTGAGAGGAACGCTCGATAATTTATGGATGAAGTATTGAAAGTTGATGTTCATAGTAACCGTACCACGGCTGCAAGCATGGCTATTGTATCAGTTGTAGTATACCTTGCAATGATTAATTTACAATCTATTCTAATGCCTTTAGCCATTGCAATTCTACTATATTTCATAATAAAACCGCCAGAACAGATAATTTATCGGAAAGTTGGTAATCGATTTGTATCATATGGTACAGTTCTTGTTTCAGGGATACTCACGGTATACTTAATCTCGATTTTCCTTTATGATAATCTATCGCAATTTGTTGAGGATATTCCAGAAATAACAGCGGCCTTTGAAGAAAAAAGGCAGAAGTATGCGGAAGCAGATCTGTATGGCTTAGAAGCAATATTTTCTAATTCAGATATAATTTCAGATGTTGCTTCTCCTGAAAATATTGAAACCTTTGTCATAGCTATTTTAGGCTCACTGGGTGGATTTTTAGGAATAATGAGTACTGTAGTAATTTTCCTACTTTTCATAGTTCTTGAAGAGCATACAATCGCTAAAAGATTTAATTCTGCATTCCCCGATTCATATGGCAGAGCAAAAAAGATAGTCAGTGAATCTACTGAATCTATTACCGCATATGTGGTCTCTAAAGTAACATGTAGTGCAGGTCAAGCATTCGTTATGACCATCATCATATCACCAATTGGATTTGATTTACCAGGCTGGTTCTTATTTGGAATACTCTGTTTCTTACTTGATTTCATTCCAATCATAGGTGCCTTATTTGCTACTATTCCACCAGTAATTATTGGTTTTATAATGCTTGAACCAGTATCAGCCTTACTCATGTTGGCTATGCTAATTGGTAATCAACAAGTATTTGGTTCATTTATCGAACCTAATTTATCAGGTGCTAAGATAGGAATATCGCCATTTGTGCTACTTCTTACAGTCATGCTATTTGCTCAAGTATGGGGTATTGCAGGTGCGATAATAGGGGCGCCAATCGTCATTATAGTGAGGCTAGTTTTAGATGAAAATGACCGTACAAGGCCGATTGCTATGATGATGGCAAATGATGTTGAAGAGGAATAAATTAGCCCAAGGTCTAGAAAAGAACATAGCTAACCCTTTGCTTAAATATATGAGCGGTGGGTACTCGGATCAAACCTTAGTACGCGTCCAATGCTGTCTCGTCTTAGTTGGTATTTGAGTTAGTTATTGTTAGAAAAGTAATTATCTAGCCACACTCATAGGTATGTGTCGATTGAATATTATCAATCCTGTAGATATTTGTTGATTACAATATTTTGACTAATCAGAACAGTACTTTTGATATTCCAATTTGAGTCGTATATGCTAGACAAAGAACGACAATCCAACTAGAAGCAATTAATACCCGTTTTATCGATGTATTATCTTCCAAACGGCGATACTCCTGGTTTTTGATGACAAATCTAGCCCAATATATCCAATAAAACCACAAGATGGAGGCGAATAGAAGGTGTGCCCAATCGTTATCAGTGAACAAACTATCTCGCCATGCGAGGTGGACTATTCTTGCCAGGAAACTTACTGCGACTAACGACCATAGTTTTCGACTATCATGAATTGCATATGGAATAAGGACAAGAAGCGCCATCATGTGATAACCAAAGTGGATTTTTGAATAAAAAATAAAAATCCAAAGAATGCAGAGAGTAAATGCAGCATTCACATTCAGACGTTTCGTTAACGCCCCGTACCAAGTCGTTACTAAAATCAGTACAAAAATGGCGTGTAATAATTTACTTGGAACAAATATAATTGTCTCACCAAGATATCGCCAAAATGACATTCCACGTTGCTCGATTTGAGAAAATGTGGTAAACGATTGACTTGTTGATACAGGTTGAGTCCCAAAAAGATAGAATTCTAGAAATTGCATGAACTCGCTATATGCTAAAATCAAAAACGGTAAGGATATTGCAAGACCTATTGAGAGTCCGATTGCAATCACGCCGATTCGTGTTTTCCATTTTTCCGGCGTTGCGGCTGCTAATGGAGCACAGATTGCGGGGAAGAGTTTGGTCATCGTGCCCAAGCCAAAAGCCGAGGCGGCTAAATACCAACGCTTTCTTATAAGAAATAGTAACGATAGTGCGAGAAAAAATACGATTATAGAGTCGTCTTGCAGCATCGCAACAGAGGTAAATTGGCCGAAGGGTGATGCGCTGTAAATCATACTTCCTGCAATTGCGAGGCGACGATCGAAGTAAGAATCTAGAACAAAGAAGAGTACAGCCGATGTTAAAAACAAGAAGAAGGCAAACCAAGCCATCCACATTAGTAACGAGTCACCAAGGAGTAACACTGGAATGAACAGGTAATTTATCAGTGGAGGAGTAACTGTGATTTTTTCGGTATCTCTATACAGAAGATCGCCATCTAGGATGGTTTGAGCCCGATCTCTGAATATATCCACATCTTTGTTTTCGCTGCGATTAAGATCGTTGTCGATTTGATAACCAATCAGCATTGGAGCAGATATTGTCGCTGTAAATAAGAATAAAAATAGCACAATTGATTTATTACTTGATTTTGATTTTCTTTCAAAAAATGCAATGATTTTTTGATTGAATGTTTCAATCAAACTCATAACTCGGGTTGGTAAGATTGGCATGCTGCTTACTCAAACCGTCTTGTTGAAGTGCAAGATATATATCTTCTCTAGGGAAAACATATTCTACCCCTAAGATGTCGGTTGTTTATGAGTATGGAATCATTACAACTGTCTATTATAATACCTGTTCTCGATGAGGAAGAGAATCTGATTCCCCTCGTTGAAGAGATTCGATCTATCTTAGAAGATACCGCATATGAAATAATTTTCATTGATGATGGCTCAATGGATAATTCGCTTGAAATAATGATGCAATTGAAAGAATCAGAAGGGAATGTACGCGTCATCAAACATAGGCGTAATTTCGGGAAGGCAGTCGCACTGAAGACTGGTTTTGCAGCCGCAAAAGGCGAGATATCTATTACAATGGACGGTGATCTACAAGACAACCCTGCAGAAATTCCCAGATTTATTGAAGAAATAAATAACGGAAATGATATTGTTTGTGGTTGGAGGGAAAAGCGTCGCGACAATATATTGAAACGCTGGCCATCGAAGATTTACAATCGTCTGGTTCGTCTAATGTGCGGAATAAAAATTCATGATATGAACTGCGGATTCAAAGCTTATGACACAGATTTAGCAAAGTCGCTCAACTTGTATGGAGATATGCATAGATACACACCTGTACTCGGAAAGATGAATGGAGCAAAGATTACAGAAATCGCAATCAATCACCGACCTCGTCTTCATGGTAAATCAAAATATGGGACTAAGCGCCTAATGCGAGGCTTTTTTGATTTAATTACCGTATCTTTTCTAATGGCTTTTATCGAGCGCCCCATGCATCTGTTTGGAAAGGTTGGAGGCTTTCTATCAACATCCGGGCTTGTAATTTGCAGTTACCTCGTTTTCATCAAGTATGCTTATGATGAAGGCATAGGAGATCGGCCTCTACTCTCATTAGGAGTTCTATTTATTATCATTGGAGTTCAATTCTTCCTGCTTGGTTTACTTGGCGAAACTATTACTTATCGTTCGAGTGAAAATAACTCAAAAACTTCGTCTAGTAAAGAGTTGTAGTTATTCTTCTTCAAGATCTTCTGAAGACATCAGCGTCAAACCAAACATGAAAGTTACGATTTCAATAATAACATTCAATGTTCTAGAAATTATTGCGACCATTGCTGCAATTCCACCGGTTAGAAATAATGACAGATTAAATGTAAAAACTCCCTCTCTTGCGCCAAGCCCTGCTGGTAAGAAAAATGCAAAGAACCCTACCAGCCATGCTATTGAGAATGCCCCAATTAGCAGTGCTAACGAAGCATTTATTCCAAGACCCAATAGTATGAAATGATGGGCCATACCCCATAAAATCCAAGAAATTAACATTAATAGAAGGGATATGGAATAGTATATTCTAGTCATTGAAGTTTCATTACCCCACTCGCCTCTTCCTAATAGTGAGAATGGCTTTCTAACGAGGGCTTGTGTTAATCTTGGACTGATTATTGGAAATAGGCTAGTGATACCAACAGAAATCAAAATCCATTTTGTTGATGATGAAATTCCTTCTAAATCGAGTAAAAGAAGTCCTGCTAATACAGCTGATGATACACTGATGACTAATTCCCACACAAAGGATTCGATGACAACCTTACTTCCATATTTTCTGGCAATATAAGCCCTTCCGGCTATTAGGCTCACCTTTCCAGGCACATATTTTGCTATATTAGTAGTCCACCAAATCCCAAAACATTGTCTGTAAGGGACATCTGCACCACTTCCCAACATCAAAAATTTCCAAATAATAGGACTTAGTATCAGCACACCAAAGATACATAGAATTGATAGAAAGATTATCGGTTTAGCACCTAAAAGTGTGTCAAGAACATCGATTTCGCTAGACTTTATTTGCTGGTAAATAAACCAGAATGAAAGTATGACTACAAAAATAGTTAGTACTCTACCAACGGTATGGGTTGTGGATTTTGATTTATCTTTACTTTCCATCAACAACACCGTACCATTTTTTCATCGTATTCACTAAGGATTTTGTAGAATACCGTTTATCAATCTCAGAATGTGCGTTTTTAACCAGTTCAACACGTTGTTCAGGGGCATTAAGAAGATTAGCCATAGCATTGTGCAAAGCGTCTGCATCATTTTCAGGAACTATTATTCCAGTTTTTCCGTCCACAATAGTCTCTTTGATTCCTCCACAATCCGTTCCAATTACAGGAACTCCAGCCATCATTGCTTCGAGAACTACTAGCCCCAATCCTTCTTTTTCACCTAGAGATGTGGTTTTTGAGGGCAATATAAATAATTCAGCTTGATTGTAAAAATCTTTGATTTCATTTCTTGGTTTGGATCCGTGGAAATGAATTAGGTGACTAATTTCTTTATCTTTAGAGAGGTTTGTCAAATAGTTACGTTCGGGACCATCCCCCACAATGTCAAGGTTCCAATCTTGAAACGGCTGATGTTCTACCAATTTGCTAAAGGCATTGATTAGAACATCTATACCTTTGACTTCCATTAACCTTCCAACAAATAAAATGCGTTTGGTCTTGGGTAATGTCATCGATTCTTGACGAAAATCCTCTAGACCGAAAACCATTGGCAATAACAATCCTTCGCCATAGCTTTCCCCATAGTGTTGAACGATGATTGTTTGGAGTACATTGGAAACGAAATGGAGCTTACTTGCTCTTTGGATTGATTTTTTGGCTAACCTTTGAGCAATCTTCATTTTATTGATAAGAAAAACATCTGTTCCATGCATGGATATATACAACTTTGTGTGTTTCGTTATTGACTTATTCGTAATGTAAGCACCTGGTATTAACCAATGAGCATGAACAATATCAGGCTTTAAATCTCGTAAAAGTATCTTTGTTGCCTTTTTCCATTTTCGAAGAAATGAATAAAATAGTAAGGCTTTGAAAAATGACTTCTTAACTTGTTTGTGCATATCTCCTTGATAAGCAAGTGTTTGTTTATGTTCAGCTGCATATTTGAATCGCCGAATTTCAACACCATCTATTGATTCTTCTAAAGGGAGCCCAGGTGCGTGCGGGCAATGAACAACAACTCTTGCGAATGAGGTGCATACTTTTGCTAAATCATGCATAAAAGGGGCGACATGGTCGTTTTTATGACGCGGATAAACATGTGTATTAAACAGGATGATTGGCTTTGAATTTACCAAATCAGCCATATTCGCTCCTTTTATTCATCACTTATTATTCATACCCTATTTATCCCCACTGTACTAGCATCTCATGCAAGGGTACCCTTTCTTGGGACAGTGAGTTCAAACATCAAAAGACTCATCGCAAACAGATGGCCGTTCATATTTTATTTCAGACTTAATCTGATAAAACTCATCCATCCATTCATCAGTAGGATTTAACCTGTCATTTTCATCTGTTACCAACTCAGGTTTTTCGATACTGCTGACTATTTCGGCACAGTTTTGCCATTCGGGGTCATAAATTGTTATTCCCTTTTCTTGGATGTAAAGATGAATACAAGTTATTAATTCAGGATCACACGCTTCATAATAATCGCCTCTATCCCATATATTTAGGGCAGTAACTTCGCGAATACAGAAGTATCCAGATTCGTCAATTAGTGGGTCAACATCACACATTTCGCTTAACTTTGGGTAAAATGTAGTGATGCGTTCCTGCTGGAATAGCAAACCGTTGACTTCTTCTACATCAAAACCATTATCCTCGTAATCCCAATATATCTGTCCATAAAGCGCAGGTTCTGGTACTTCTTTGGTAATATAATCGTAAAGAAAATATCCTCCAGAACCAACAACTCCAATTAATATTAACATAAGAAAGGCAGGTAGCAGTGATTTCTTTCTTCTAAAAGACCTTGAAACATAGGTGCCACCGTCATCATAATCGTCTTCGTCATAATCGTCGTAAAAATCCTCATAATTGAAACCCTTATTTCGATTTTGGGTTTTAGAATTATCAATGGATTGAGTATTTTCTTCTTCCCAAAGGCGATAACCGTCGTCTACTGAATACCAATGGCTGCCATCATCAGCTCGAAACCAGTGGACGCCATGTTCATCATTGGCCAGCCAATCTCCTGGGGGCAAATCTTCCCACCTAGATACATGATTTCGCATGATATACCTACAGCACCTGATACTTTAATGTTTGAATCCAAGAATTAACGTTTTAATTTTGATATTCATTGTCGGCAAATGATTTATAATTCTTTGACTATCAATCAGTGCATGGCTAAAAAGTCTGTCGGGACGTCAAAAAAATCAAAATCCGACAGTTTCCAACCAAAGACACGCGCTATGAAATCTTGGAAAAAGAAATATCTCACTGGAGACCAATCCGAAAATGACTCTATTACAACAAAAACGCCGGAAGAAAATAATGATGCTTCAATCTCAGCAGAGGCTTGGAAAGGTTTTTTTCATCCTTTGAAGGTTTATTTCCCACTTTCGATAATTTCTTACTTAAACGAAATGAAAAATGGATACTTTTGTTGGGGTTGGGTTGAATGCGCACCACCTCCAGCATACTATCATTTACCCAGACTATCCGCCCTTTTTTTTATCATATTTTTCTTAGCTACAGCTACATTTCCTCGAGGTGGTTCAAGAGAGAAATTGGGCAGTCATACGAAGGGAGTTTTGTGGGGAATTCTCTTTGGATTTTTGATGTTCGCGTTTTTTAGTATGGCTGGATGGATCAACGGTTGAGTGTTTTTCGTTGAGCAAATAATTATAAAAAACCGCTAAATTCTTACACCGTTTCATATTTCTGAAAAGCAAAATTTGTCAGTAGAAATCAAAGAAGAAAAAAATCTTATCGAGCAATATAAGAAAGATGTACAGTTAGAAGCATATCGTTTAACTATTGAAGATATTAACCAACTAAAATGGTTAAAACAAAGAACATTATGAACATTAAGACCAGTGATATAAATGTACCAAATATCATAAATCTCCGCGCTGTGAAAAATCCGTAAATTAAGAAAATAATTGCCATTACTGGCCAAATTAACATCGAAATTACAAACCATATTAGAGTATCCCATCCATCAACAAAAACAAATGAACAGAATATGCCTATGGCTGAAGGTATAGTAGGCCCACATAAGCCGATCAAGAAATCTTTAGTATTGAATAAATCATCATTTGAGGCTTCTTCTTCAGGATTCCATTCAAATTCTTCTTCACAAAATGGACATTCGAATAATCCAAAGATGCCATCATCTAATTCGATACTTTCAACACAATGCGGGCATTGAATCTCGACCATGTAATGGCTAATAACTACTTTACAATAACCTTTGAGCCGTCAATTCGCCAATCTCGCCTTTTTCTATATTGCCAACATTGAAATTTTCTATATACGACGCATTTATACATCTCCTACTTTTGCTACGTTTATGTCAATAATAACAGCATACAATGAAGCCTGGGATAATGGAGATTTCGAAGCACTTGAAGAGTTAATACACGATGATTGCGTATTCAATCCACACGTTGGTGGTATGACTATGAGTAAGTCTGATATTTTGGGATTCGTAAAGGGTGGAAACACACCAACTTCAGAAAACAACCGCATTCTGTATGAGAATGATGAAGTCGGAGTAGCCCATTCAATCGTTCACTTTGCAAATAACTCAGACTCCGAAGCTGTAATGTCATTCATGCGATTCAAAGATGGTAAGATTATTTCGATGGAAACAGGTGCAACACCTCTTTCTGATGATTATAAATTGATTGGAACAGAGTGAAACCGTTCGAGTTTACTTTTCCAACTCTTTCTTGACCATTTCTCGCATCTCGCAAGCTTTGCACTGGTCATTTGAAGTCATAGAGCCGCAAACAGGGCAAGAGACAGGTGGGCTTGGGCGACTCTCATGACCTCCCAACTCAATTATTTGATTTCTCAATTCTTTGATATTGTCAGCCATCCTTAACAGTCCATGCCTTGTTCCAGGAACATCAGCCTCCATTTGAGCAACCATATCTCGATGTCTCCATCTTAGTGCACCTCTGGCATGAGGGCATTCTTCATGATGCATTGGTAATCCTTTGTGAACGGCATATAGGTGAACTTCCTGTTCAGGGATCCATCTCAATGGAACAATTCGAGGAGGTAGTCCATCTAGGGGCGTAGTGGTATGTGGTGCCAATCTCAGCGTTCTTTCCATATCGCCATTAGACATGTTCATTAGAACTGTTTGTGCCATATCATCAAGATTATGTCCAAGTGCCATAACATCGGCATTGACTCTCTTTGCCAAGTGATTAATTCCTTGTCTTCTAAAAACTCCACAATAAGAACATGGCATTCGAGAAGCATTTCGATCACTCTCAATCATTCCTGGTATTAACTTAGCAACTGTATCCATTTCTTCGAAGTCTAATTCAGGGTATGAGACTGTAATAAATTCAACACCAAGGCGCTGACATAATTCTTCAGCACATATTATCGAAGGAGGCCTATATCCTTCTATGCCCTCATCAACAGTTCCAGCGATTATCGTTACATCAGGCCTAACGCCGAGTATATCGACTAAAGTTTCAAGCAGAACTGCTGAATCTTTGCCCCCAGAAATGGCTACGAATATCGTTGTATGTTCACCTTTTACCAACTTCAGTTGCTTCCTTAATTCCTTGGCGATTTTTTTGCGTATTGACTTAGCCAAGTGTTGCCCACAAAGCACACGACCCGAATAGGCTTGTTCTAGTAGTGCGGGTTTATCGCAACTATCACAACTCGGGATTTCAATCTCCATGGATGCCAACATTTGCAGGCGAGGGTTTCTTTGGTTTGAGGCCACCGATTAATTTTCTAATTGAAAATTTAAATTTTATATTGAAAAATTAGATTGATTTACTAAGGCTTCAACTCCTAAATCCGCAATCCACCATATGTTGAAGGCGCGGAAAATGGGCGTCTTATGACCTTCCGCGCATCGTTTTAATTGAAATCCAGTTGGATATTTGATTTAACCTTGTAAATCCCCCTTTAGGGGGATGGAAACACAAAACTTCTTGAAGCCTACAACGGTGAGCATTGGTTTGAGCGGATATGTTACAACGTGTTTTGGCAGGATTAACGACCATAGAGGGAGTTGACCAGGCCATGCTAATTGATAACAGAGGCAATCTAATGGCATGTGTTGGTAGTGAAGGAAATGTTCCTCCTATCGAAACAGCGTCAGAGATGGTTGAACTTGCTCTTGAAACCTGTGCAGCACTTGGCACAGGGCAGTTGTATGAAATCTGGTGCGAGGGCGAATCTCGCATGATGGTCGATATGGCTGGCCCTGAGCGAATTGTAGTTCTTAGTGGAAAGGGCGGAAGACTTGCCCGCTGGCGTCATGCCCTTGACCGCGACCGTCGTATCATTGCGACAACCCCTCAGATGTGATAACTATGTTTGATTTACCAAACGGAATGCCTGTAGATGAAGAGATTGATGTGACAGATGGTGTAATTCAACCATTTGCCCATGGCGCAATAAGTACTTGGATCGGTAAAAGAAAAACCCCAGCAGGCCATAGAATTGTTCGAGCAGGGCGTATCGTTGGTTGGTTAGCTGAAAGTAAGAAGCCTTCAGAATTACTTGGCGGATTTGAAGCCAAAAACAGACTTCAGGAAATTGAAGCAGAAGGCGCATGCCGATTTCAGGCAACCAGTTACTCGATGACAGGATTGGGTAATGTTGCTGAAGTGGTGCCAGAGGCATTTGAACATCCTGCAGATAGACAAGGATTACTTCCAAGAGGTGACTCAGTAGAGCGTTTACTTTCAAGAGACCTTTCTTCTGTATTATCCAAACTCGTCGAGAATGTCACCGTTAGAGGAGCGATTGCAGTTGATGCTGGAATGCTAATTGATTCAGCAGGAGAATTACCAACTGATGCAGAGACATTAGCCAGAGAAGTAGGGACTACTCTGGATAGCCGAGAACAGTTATCTTCGGGCCTAGGGTTTTCCTCTAGTGGGCATTGGACGCTTCATACTGGGGATGGCGCTTTACTTCTTGCACAAACTGGAGAGATTGCAATTGCTGTTTGGACCGAAGCCAACGCTGACCACACACGAATTGTAAACTCCGCTGCAGCTGCTTTAGACGGTGAAATGCCTACCATGGGAGGATTTGGTCAAGCATTACCAGATGGGTTTGTCTTGAGGGAAGGAAAAGGTGGCAGTGATGCAATTCTCTCAATGCTTGGCGATGCAATCAAAGAAGAGGTGACAGGACATATACAATCAGGGAAATCCTCCAAGGCGGTATCGCTGGTTTTAGCAAAAGGAATTCCAGTCGCTCTTTATGCTCCATCATGTGAATCTTTTGAAGAAGCCGTTCTAGGACTTACTGAAGCAAAGCGGGTAATTAGATTACATAGGTTACCGGCTGGTTCTATTGTCACCAAAGAGTCTGGAACTGTACATGATTTTTCACTCTCATATTTCCGAGACTTGCTAGTCACTGTGAGGACACGTTCCGAGAGTAGAAGGGCCAATCTTAAGAATCGCTTAGAAAATTTGATTGGGTTTGAAATTGGAATGGAGACATTCCGTCAACATAGAGTAAAGGCCAAATTCAAGGATACGGTTGATGAAGTCAGCAAAGGGCTATCAAAAGTTGAAGTTTCTCCTGCACCAGGCATCGATGCAGGCCTTAGAAGAAGATTGGAATCAGCAGAACTTAGAATTGATGAATTAAATAAAGAAAAGGGCTTATTAAATTCCAAATTAAGTGAATCTGAGACTTCTCGTAAGGCGGCAGAGATTCGTTCTAGAGAAGCCACAGAAACAAGAAATATGCAGAGCGAGAAAGTTGAAAATGTCAACTCAGAAATCAACTCGATGCAAATTGAGATGGCAGAGGCAAGAAATCGCTGTGAAGAGGCAGAACAAAGAGCGGAAAGATTGGTAAAAAGAGTCAATGAACTAGAACATCAAATCAGTGAGCGTGCCTCAGAATTGGCAAAGGCCCTGGGTGAATCAGGTTCAAGTGAACAGTTACGCCAATCCATTGAAGAGATGTCCCTCAAAGAAGCAGAATTAAATGCTGAACTGAATTCTTATAGTGAAAATTTATCCACCGTTAGGCAACAACTAGAGGATGATGATAGAAGACTTAGAGTTCTTCAAGAACAGGTTTCTGTCACAAGGGAACGTTATGCTAGGGCGCAGTCTGAAGCAATGCAAGAAGAGGAAAAAATCAAGACAAGTCGTGCAGAATTAGAAATTCTAGATTCTGAATCTAAAGTAGCAAGAAGAAGAGCTGAAGATGAAAGAGTTCGTCTAAGTACAGATGAGGCAAGACATGCTCAGGTTCAGGCTGAACTTCGAGAACTAATGCAAGAAAGGCGAGCCCTACTAAGGGAACTTGGAGACTTAGGAGCTAAGAGAGGACATTCAGAGGCGGAGTTAGCAGCCCTTGTCGATAAAGCTGAACAACTTTCACAAGCCCATGAAGAAGCATTAGCAGATATTCAGGAAGCAGAAAGAATCCGAGCAAGACTAGCAGAAGAGCCATTGGCTCAAGCCTTACTTGACGATGCTTCCACATTTGATGGATTAGCACCAGTGCTCGAGAGACTAGAGCGCTCACGTAGTCTAGGTTATTCTGTCACATTACTAGATCGTGCAGTCGAACGTGCATTACAAGTTATTCAAACTACAGTAGACCATGTCGCAGCAACTCCAAGACATCTCTTATCCAGTGAAGTTATGGAATTATTAGAGAGGCAAGTACCACAAACGGCAGGAGCTGTTAGAGGCTTGTCCCGTTGGTCAGTTCAACAGAGACTAGAACATCAACTAGGCGAGACAGTTGGAAATCTAGTAATAGACTTAGAAAGACTATTGGAAGACTATGAACGCTCGATAACAATGCTTCGTCGATTGAGAAACGTCTTAGAACAATTGGTTAGATTAGGTGCTCCTCCTCATGAAGTAGAGACTCTTATGTCCAATTGTAATAGGCCAGAATCCTTACCTCATATCGCTCAAGCAACGAGAAAGTTGATTCAAATTGCTCTGGACGACATCTATCTTGAAGCCGACCAAAGAGATGCTGGAGAGGCTATTTCTTTAGAAGAAACAGCAAGAGTATTAGAAGAATTAATCACTCAACTGGATGCTTCTGGATTAGCGAGTGGAACTCCACAAGGTCTTCTTTGGGATTTCCAAAGAGATGGCCTATTGCCGTATGAGAGAGAGGTAGTTGACCCAGCACAAAAGACTCCTATCGATGATGAAATGGTCCAACACATGGAATCTAATCTTTCAGGAGATGCTATGATTTCAGAGTCGATGGATGAAGAATTAGAGTTTGACCAAGATGGTTGGCAAACTTTAGAAGCGCCGATAGATAATATACCAGAAATCGAACATGATGAGCCTGTTATTCAACAAGAATCTATTCAAAGTGATGATGATGAAAGAGCAGATTTAGAAGCGGAATTGGCTAAAATCGATGCATCTTGGAATCATCGCAATGAACCGGGTGATGTTGAAGTTGATTCTGCACTGCGTGACTTAGAATCGAAATTATCTGACTTAGACATGTAGGTGTTAACTTGTCTGGAGAAGTATCAACAACGATTCTTGGTCGCGAAGAGAACAGTGGTAAGAAATATCCAATGATTGTTGAAAAAGTGATATTGTTGGTAGGTTTGGTTCTATTCATTCTCACCTTTAGTGACGTATTTGGACAATTTGATAATAAATTACTTTCATCATTGGTTACCTTCATTATTTATCCATTTGTGATACTCTTCACTACAGAAATGATCGGTCGAACAATCCAAAAAGTACACAATGATACTTGAATTAAATTTCAATAAATTCTTTTTCCGTAGTAATAGCAACATCACTTTGGTTTCTCAAATTATAGATTAGGCCCCAGATTCTTTGCCAAGGTATCAAGAATCTGAATAATGCCATTATTGAAAGGAACATTACTGCTGAAATTACCAGTCCATAAGTAAGTGATAATTCAATCGATTCAGAAACTTGTCCTGCCCATTGGCTCCCTGTAGAATCACTAACTAAGCCAAGTAATACACTGTGGAATCCTAAGGCGACCATAGTGGCAATGCCAGTCAGTCCTAAGAATCCGAAAGTATGTTTTAAGTGAGTATTGAGCATATTGTCCATCTGTTGAACATATTCATGGTCTCTCTTACATGACTCAGGCAATCTAAAGGCGTATTCTAAGTATCTAATTACTCCAAAAGCAGATTCTTGGAAAACAAGAATTAGTACAGCGATTAGAATTAAATCAAGTTGTTCATTGGTTACTAATTTTAATCCAAATAATCCTATAGTTGGTGCTGAAACTTGCGATTCTAATGTTGCAAGAGCGCCACCATACTCACCTAGTTGAGCCTTGATTAATGGGAAAGTCAAGATAGCGTGAATTCCTAAAAAGAGCAAAGTAAAGCCAATAGCCCAAGCGATAGAACGTCGAGAAAGTCCCCAAATACCTCTAGAGCCCATGATTACTGGTAGGAGATAAACGAACATGATAAGTAAAGACATTATCATCAATAAAGGCCATTCTAATGTTTTTAATTCTCCATCATCTGGCAATCTTAAGTCAAAGGAGAATAACATTCCAGTAATCCATGAGAATATCAGTCTACCAACAAGCATTGTGATCAAGGTTATGATGAAACCTAACTTAATTCTCTGTTGAACTTTAGGTGTTTGGAATGCAATTAATGCCATTACTCCACCAACAATTAATCCAATAACTAGTGGAACAAAGAATCGCGATAAACCGGTTCTTCCTTCACCTGTGAACCAGTCGTTAAGTGGTAGTTGGTCACCTATTAGCAATTCTATTGAATCAAAGAGAATTGTATGGTCGATAGAACCTACCACATATGTTGATACTACTTCCAAGTACATACCGACTAAAGCAACAGTGGCAACAACTTGTAAAGCAATAATTTGCCATTGCTTTCTCAGGGTCTTTAGGTGCAATGTCCTTGCTTTAGCATTGCCTGAAATAGTGACATCACTTTGGAGTTCTACTTCACCTGCCATCTTAGTACCCCCTTACCTGCATTAGAGCTTGTGAAAGGTCCATGTCTGGCATCCAATCAATAACTTGAGCACCTGAACCTGCTAGTGAAGTCAATCGGTTTTGACGTTCTAATTTTAAAACTTCATATGACATTCTTGGAATCCTACTTACCAATCTTTCAAAGTCTATACTTGAAGGGGATAGAACAGTCACTTCATGACCTCTTCCAACCAAGTCTCTAACCGCTGCTGGAATGGTTCCATCTCCTTCACAAGATGAAATAATGAATACTGGACTTCCTCTACTAAATCGTCCACTCAAAGAATTTGTAACAGCCTGTAATGGCATTTCTCCTCCAGCAGAAACTCCTGAAAGGGCACTTAGGATTTTGAAATACTGCTTATCTCCAGTATCAGGTGGCAAGTATGCTAATTTTTCATCATATATTGCCAAGGATACGGAATCTCTTCTCTTTAGGAAAAAGGCTGCAAGACTTGCAGCAGATACAGTTCCCATCTCTAATGGATTTTTTAGAACAGTGCCAATTCTTGAAATATCTCTACTGTCAAGAATCAAGTATAGGTCAGTAACAGCATCACGACATTTCTCGTTTACCATCAATTCTCCAGTTCGAGCATAAGCCTTCCAATTGATATTTTTGAAAGGGTCTCCCGGTACATATTCTCTAAGGGAATAAAATTCAGAACCTTGTCCAGGTGTTCGAAGTGTTGTAGCACCAGTATACATTTTTGGAGTGCGGGAGCGTAAAAATGCATCTTCTATCTCTTTGATTTGAGGGAAGATGACAATATCACTGTGGTGGTCAACAAACATTTCTTCAACACCGAGGTTGAATGTATTTCTTGAGCGTAATGAGACAGGTCCAATGGAATAATGACCTCTTAGGGGGCAACGAAGTACATATCTAATCCTTGCACTTTCTCCAGGACTTAGATTTAATCTCATATGATTAAGTCCACTTCTTAGTTTCATTTCGTGAGGAATATTATCGTATACTTCTAGGAGTTGTGTCTTGCGATTTGAACGGTTTGTGATAACCAATTCTACGTATAAGTCGTCGCCTTTGTATAGATTATCAGCAGAGAGAGTACGTTGAACTTCAACATCACCATGGCCTGAAATCCATGAATTGACTACGATGAAAGCGATCAAACAAAGACCAAGAATCATCATTTGATTATTGGAAATCATCATTCCAATCAAGATGAGGGCAACGCCTCCAGTGAAAGTAAAAGCAGCCTTACGAGTCCACATTATATCACCTACTTACGTCCCCACGCTTTTACTCGTTTAACTACAGAAACGGTTTGTTCCAATGAATACTTACTAGGTTCAATAGCAAATTTTGCAAGAACAGGGTCATTGATTAGTCCAACCAGTTCTTTTGCAGGCATAGCATGGAATTCCTCTCTAGTCAAACCATTTTGATTACGTACTTTGGATAAGAATACTTGTCGTATTTTCTCAGTTTTTGAATAATACGGGTATCGATTTGCATCGCCAAAGCCATAGTAAATTATCGAGAATACGTGACGCCATTGGTCAGGGTCTTTCTTCTTGATTAGTACTGCTTCAAATGCGATGAACAGAATCAGGAATAATACTAGCATAGCAAGTCCTTCACCAGTGAAGTAAACCAGCATGAAGTAAATTGTATTGTAAGAATCAGCGACAATAGCATTTTGTGGGTGTCTGGATTCATCAAAAATAACCATCGCATTTTCTGAAGGTTGAGCATTCTCTTCATCAATGCTTGACATCAGTGCTTCAGAGATTAAGTCCAACGCCCACTTACGATTATCATTTTCCGGTATCAGAGTGTCGGTTTTTCCATATTCGCCATCTGCAAACCCTTGATAGTCGTATATAGCGTTGATTAATGGTGAACCATCTGCAACAAAGATAACTCTTCCACCTTCGTCAGGATTACATGTTACCTTTGCACATGCTTCTATACTTAGATTGAATTTCCCATAAAGGTCAGGGCTTTCATCAGTTTGTTCACTACTTACCCATAGTTCTCCATCACCATTAACGTCTATGCTCGCTTCATTACTAGTCACTGCACGAATAGATATTTCGGATAGGGGATTATTATTTCCAGGAATTATCTCAAGTGAAGTAATGTTGTTGAGAAGAACTCTGTATGTTCCATTATATGCTATTTCACCATCTTTCCAATGATGGGCACAAACTCCTGATTCTTCAAGAGTCATTGCTTGACCATTGATCAATGCACATGGGTGAGCACTTAGAGGTGAGTTGACATCTGCCCAGCGGTCATGAGTTGACAGAGTATCTACGTCTATGACGCTTCCATTCATACTACAAGGAGTGGATTGCACACACATCCAAACATAATTAAAATTCAAACTAGGCTCATACGTTGTATCAAATAATTGATATCCACTATAGCGAACTCCAAATGCTTCTGCAATAGTTCCTGCAAAACCATAGTCTTCTAGGATTAGAGCAGTTCCACCATTTTCTACAAATTCGACTATAGCATTAATTTCAGATGGAGAGTATCCATCTTCAGAGGCTATTGTGATAAAACCATCCTCATCAAATTGAGGTAGAGATAGGGTGTCTCTTTCAACTCCTGCAACAATATATGTTGTATTTCTAGGGTCTTCGATATCTGCTAGAAGCAATGGGCTACTAACTAAAGAACGAGTTTCTATACCCATGTCCTTGATATCTTGACGGAATGCAGACATATCATTCCAGTCATCATCATAAGCCGATAACTGATTTGTATTGGATAGATTGACGAAATTGCTTAAAATCATCAGTAAAAGAACGCCCATAACCGCCCAAAAAGCAGCCTGTAGGCCGAATCTACGATAATTAAAAGACCGCCAATCCGACATTTTGCCACCTACTGGAACATAATTCCGACAATACACGCGCAGCACTTGGTTTAGAATGTTGTCTTTTGCTGAGAGAAAAATGCTCAGTGATTATTTGACAAAATTACTTGTTCAAATGGATTTTTTTAGAAAATCTGGAAACATCATCAACAGGAATCATGACCTTTCCGTCTTCTCCATCCCAAGGTAGCATATTAGGATTCAAATCCCCTTCTAGAGTGACGATAATTGTGGTTATTGATCCAGATTGAACATCAAAAACGATGTCTGTCATCTTGCCAAGTGTTTCATTGTGGGAATCAACAACATCTTTTCCAATTAGTTCTCGAGCAAAAATCGCCATAACATTCACTCTCTACTAAACGCTGGAAGATTAATTCACTCCTTGAATGCGTCGCTTGAAAACCCTCGAATCACATTGTTTCCATGCCATGACCAAAGTCTCGGGAACGCTTGATATTAGACATTCCAGAAGTTAGCCTTGTTTCCATCTTTTGATAGTATTCAAGCATATCAGGAGTTACTGTAGGTCTAACCCTACTTATCGCTTCTTCAAAGTGAGTCTTGGTAATTTTCTTCTTGTTCGCCCTCATACAGATAAGAGCTGCTTCTCTACAAACAGCCTCAATATCAGCGCCTGTAAATCCATCAAGTCCACTCAAAATATCCTTCATTGAGAACTTAGATAGTGGCATATCTTGGCAGTGAATCTTGAAAATAGCCTCTCTTGCTCCAAGGTCGGGTGGAGGTACGTGTAGTACTCTCTCGAATCTTCCGCTTCTAAGTAGTGCTGGGTCAATCATCTCTGGTCGGTTGGTTGCAGCTACTACAATTACTCCATCGAGCGATTCGACACCGTCCATACTGGCTAGCAATTGATTTACCACACGATTAGAAACATCGCTGCCTTCAGAAGAAGAAGAAGAACGCATACTTGCTATGGATTCAAATTCATCTAGGAAGATAATAGAAGGAGATGACTGTTTGGCTTTCTTGAAAATCTCTCTAACAGCTCGTTCTGATTCACCGACCCATTTCGAAATCATCTCAGGACCTTTGATACTGATAAAGTTGGCCTGTGCTTCATTTGCAATCGCTTTAGCGAGCAGTGTTTTACCTGTACCAGGTGCACCAAATAGGACAATTCCTCGAGGTGGCTTAATTCCAAAGTGATTGAATAGTTCTGGTTTGGTAAGTGGCCATTCAACAGATTCTTTCAATCTGTCTTTGACATCCTCTAATCCACCTACCTCATCCCAAGTGACTTCAGGTACTTCTACGTAAATCTCACGAAGAGCGGAAGGTTCGATATCTTTGATAGCATGCTTGAAGTCATCCATACAAACTTCCATCTTCTCCAAAACTTCAGGTGGTATTGTATCTTCTTCTAGATTAATTTCGGGAAGGTATCTGCGTAGAGCTTTCATTGCAGCTTCTCTTACCAAAGCGGCTAAGTCAGCACCTACGAAACCATAGGTATTATCTAGAATCCAGGTGATTTCAAAATCATCTGAGATTGGCATTTGACGGGTATGTACATCCATGATTTCACTTCTTCCATCACGGTCAGGTACTCCAATCTCGATTTCTCTATCGAAACGACCCGGTCTTCTAAGAGCAGGATCTAGTGCATCTCTTCTATTGGTTGCGCCGATTACTACGACATTATCTCTACCTTGCATTCCATCCATCAGGGTTAGCATTTGTGCGACAACACGTCTCTCGACTTCACCACTAACATCCTCTCTCTTGGGACAGATAGAATCAATTTCATCGACGAATATAATTGCTGGGGCATTTTCACTGGCTTCATCAAAAATTTCTCTTAATTGTTTTTCAGATTCACCATAGTACTTACTGATGATTTCAGGACCATTAATACTCTTGAAGTGAGCATTTGTTTCAGTGGCAACAGCCTTTGCAATCATAGTCTTACCAGTACCTGGAGGCCCGTGAAGCAAAACACCCTTTGGAGGGTCTATACCTAACCGGCGGAATAATTCAGGGTGTTTTAGAGGAAGTTCAATCATCTCTCTAACTTTTTGTAATTGTTGGCCAATACCTCCAACGTCTTCGTAGGTAATACCTTCTGATTGACCTACATCTTCATCATCGATCGCTTCATCTTTAATGACAATATCAGTATCTTTTGTCACCTTAACTACGCCTTTAGGAACTGTTTGAATAACTGCAAAAGGCAGTGCTTCGGCAAATAGAGTCATACCAGGAATAAATATTCTATCTCCTTGGACAACTGGTCTATTAGATAATCCTCTTCGAGCAAACCCTTCAATTCCAGGGCCGAATTTTACTTTCTGTTTATTCGCCATTACAGGAGATATTACTAATTTAGTACATTCTTTTGCCTCGACTTTACTGACGATGACCTTATCTCTAAGACTAACTCCAGCATTCTTTCGAATAATTCCATCAATTCTAATAATTGCCATTTTATTATCTTCTGGACGACTTCGCCAATAAATGGCAGCGGTTGAACGCTTTTCACCTTTGATCATAACAATATTACCAGGTTTCAAATCCAGTCCACAATCACCCGAAATTCGTGCTCTCCCATGTCCTACATCGGAGGGAATTGATTTTTCTACGGTAAGGGAAATAGCCTCTTCTTCATCACTCATGAACTCACTCTCTTTTTGGGTTGGCCGATTGATTCTAAATAATACAGTCGGACATTCTGCCTAATAACTTGTTAAATTCGACCCGTATTAAACCCTACCAAAATTTGAAATTGAGTTTTTTCTTTCAACCATCACCTTCAAGAGATGAATTTGATTGGCCCGAACATGGTTCATGTACTAGAAGCCGGCCTCGAATTTATGCAAAACGATAATCCACATGGTAAGCCCTGTGTGAATGGATACAATATTATCAATGGACAATTGACTAAAGCCAGTGATGGTGGAAGTTTTGACTCTATCAATCCAGCGATTCTTTCCGATAAACTCGGGAACTTTCCACTTTCAACAAAGGATGATATTAATTCTGCTTTAGATGCTGCACATGCAGCTTTCCCGGCATGGGCTGCTACACCAGCTCCAACCAGAGGCCAAATCATTGGTAACATGGGCAGACTTCTAATGGATCACAAGGATGCAATTGTTGCTTTGGAGACCAGAGAGATTGGAAAAACTTTGAAGGAATCTGCAGGGTCAGTTCAAGAAGCGATAGATACCTGTCTTTTTTTCCAATCAGAAGGAAGAAGACTCTACGGTCAAACAGTTAACTCAGAATTACCTGATAAAGAACTGTTCACTTACCGAAGACCTCTAGGTGTATGTGGAATAATCAATGCTTGTAACTTCCCTGCAGCGGTACCATTTTGGAAAATGATACCGGCTTTAATGTGTGGAAATACCTGTGTTTGGAAGAGTCCACAAGACGCACCTCTTCTTTCTTTTGCTCTTGCTAGAATCATGCATGAAGCAGGTCTACCAGACGGCGTAGTCAATCTTGTTCATGGAAAAGGAAGCGGCGCAGGTCAACATTTAGTAGACGCTGTTGATGAAGGAAGAGTCAACAAGATTTCCTTTACCGGTTCTACAGAAGTGGGTAAGATGATTGGAGAAGTCTGTGGACGTAATCTAGTCTCCTGTTCTTTGGAATTAGGCGGTAAGAATCCTTTGGTTGTAATGCCATCTGCCGATATCAATAATGCTGTTGAAGGCGCTTATTGGGGCGGATTTGGAACAGCTGGCCAAAGGTGCACATCTCTTGGTAATTTGATTCTGCACAAAGACATTTATGATGAATTCATGGAGAAATTCATGGCAAAGGTAGAATCGACAAGAATCGGTGATTCATTACACAATGATGGTGTTCTATACGGGCCTATGCTATCTGAAAAGTATGCTAAGGATTTCCTCGTTGGAGTAGAGATGTGTAAATCATCTGGAGCAAAACAGATTTGGGGAGAAGGTAGAATTACCAACCAAAACAAACCTTCTAACTTCCTTGGCGATGCTGAAGAAGGGGTATACATGTGGCCTCACGTCTTCGTCGATGTTACCGAAGATATGGACTGTTTCCATGAAGAAGTCTTTGGCCCTGCTATCACTATTTGTAAGGCTGATGATTTTGACCATGCACTTCATCTTGCAAATGCAAGCCCATACGGGTTGTCAAGTGCTATTTACACCAATGACCGACTTGAAGCATATCGTTACAAGACAGGAATCAAGGCTGGAATGACAGGGATTAACAACAGTACTACTGGTGCTGAGGCTCACTTACCATTTGGTGGAGTTAAAGGTTCAGGAAATGGAACAAGAGAGTCAGGAATATGGGTAATTGAAGCATATTCTTACTGGCACGCAGTCAATGATGAATTGTCTGGAAAGTTACAACTTGCTCAGATGGACGTTGAAGAAGTTGAAATGGTTGAGGCTGAAGTTAATTGGTCAGAACTTGCTTGATGGGATTTTCAACAATGAAATTAACAGATTTAATACTAGAGTTCAAATATCAAAAAAAAGTGCTATATTTGTTGTCGGACACAATTCTCAACAGTGGTGAACAGTAATGGTATCAATTTTCCTTCTAAATGAAGAAAAAACGCATACTATTGCTCAAAAGCTAGAAAGTGCCTATCTTGAATGCGAGACTATTTCTAAAAATGCTTCAAGTTCTTTCTACCGTTCCTTCCGCCATCTTCCTTCTGTCAAGAGAAAGGCTGTGAATGCTCTTTATGCATTTTGCCGCAGAGTTGATGATATTGTAGATGGAGACTGGTTGCCCAACATCGATCTGACTTTTCTAAATGAAGAAGCAGAAAAAAGGATAGAAGAACTTTCATTGAGTCATGATACAGAGCCTGCAAATAAAGAACCAGGCCATACCAACAGGGTCAAAGCACTGTTATGGTTTAGAATGAACTTAGATAAAATCGAAAGAGGCGAACATGTCGAGGAGCCGGTATTCCTTGCTCTTGCAGATTCTATCAAGAGGTTTGCAATAGATATCGCACACCTTAGAGACCTCATCTCTGGTATGGAAGATGACTTGTACAAAATTAACTATCATAATTTTGAAGATTTGCGACAATATTGTTACAGAGCAGCCTCGACAGTCGGCCTATGTCTTGTAGAGATTTACGGGTACGATGACCCTAATGCTAGAAGACATGCTGTTGAGATGGGTAAATATCTGCAGATGGTCAATGTATTACGAGATATCCAAGAAGACTTGGATAGAGGCCGAGTATATCTCCCTCTAGAAGAGATGGCCAAATTTGGTATTACTAAGAAAGATCTGTATGATGGAAAATTACCTCAAACCGAAGGTTGGCAAGAGTTCATGCGTCATTACCTAGACCATGTGCTAGCTCACAGAAAGAATGCCATTGGATTACTTTCACTACTCGATAAAGACTCAAGGTATTCTCCATCATTGATGTGTGCAGCATATGACGCTATTCTTGAGGAAGCGATGAGAAGAAATGGAGATGTACTATCTCGTAGACTCAAAATGGGATTATACCGAAAGTTACAGTTTGCTCTAGGCATGATCAGAAAGCCAAGAATTAACTTATTTTCTGGTAATCTTTAGTTAGGATAATTGATTATCAATCAGTTCCACAATCCAAGACTATCTCTTAGTGCTGGTTCTAGTTTTGGGTGCTCAAAAACATATCCACAATCAATCAATCTTTCAGGTATTACTTTGGTACTTTCAGTTGTCAATGCCACTCCCATCTTACCAAATAGGAAGCGTATAGCTAGTGGCGGGGTTGGAATAAAAGCAGGTCTTCTTAGGACTTTACCAAGATATTTTGCGAATTTCTTTTGTCTTACTGGGTTTGGAGAAGATATATTGTAAACCCCTGCACATTCTTGTTTCATCATCAAGTGGTGCATAGAATATATTTGGTCATCCATAGATATCCATGAGTACCATTGCCTTCCTCTACCAATTGGCCCTCCAGCACCTAATTTTGCCGGTAATAGCATTTTTTGTAATGCTCCACCGGTTGCGTCCAAGACTATTCCAGTCCTCAAATTGATAGTTCTGATTCCCGATTCTGTTACTGGTTTGACAGCATTTTCCCAATTTTCACATATTTGAGGTAAGAATCCTTGACCAGGGCTGGAGTTTTCAGTCAAATTTTCATCGCCTCTGTTTCCATACCATCCCATAGCACTAGCAACCATGAATAGCTCCGGCTTATTTTTCAAGTTAGTAATTGTTTTAGCAAGTAAATTTGTACTGTTAACACGACTATCTTCGATTAATTTCATTCTTTTCTTTGACCAGCGTTTATCACCGATTCCGGCCCCGCCTAAGTGGATAATGACATCAAAACCTTCTAATTCTTCTGAGTTTATTTCACCCTTGCTTGGTGTCCATCTTAATTCGTTTTCACCTTTCTTTGGTTCTCTTCTAACCAAGCGCCATATTTCATGTCCACCAGTATCTAAGAATGCAACTAATTGTCTTCCAATCAAACCAGAAGAGCCAGCGATTAGGATTTTCTTTCTTGCCAAATGAGCAAACTCAGAATGGCGCTTAAGGTCACGTTCTAGTCTGATTTGCCGAGCGTAAAACATTCTTTCAATACGCTTTCTAACCATTCTTCCAGCGACTAATTTGCCGAGTGGCCCCATAGGAAGCCTGTAGTTTACTTGGTCGAAAACCACCGATGAACCATCTTCTTTTTGTTGGAATTCATGTTTATGATGCCATGATTTGAAAGGACCTTTAAGCATATCATCTTCAAATGAGTGAGGAGGATTGTAAGCGGAATGTCTGGCGATCCATTTCATTTTAACAGGGCCCATTGGGAATTTGAAAATTCTTTGTGCACCATCTTCAAGTGTATCATCGGCACGTACCTCTTCGGCAACTTCCCATGGAGGCATCAATCTACGAAAAGAGCCTTTACGCTCATGCCAAGCGAATGTTTCTTCGATATCGGAATTGACGTGTGTTTTGTGTTCATAGTTGATACTCATTTTATCGACTCCTAAATTGCTGAAGATAAGGCTTCAATTTGAGTTTTCTTTTGGTATTTTCAGAAGACATGTAACGTATTTTTCCAAAAATTTCACGTTCTGGACCCCAGGCTCTATCATGACGACCTAGAACCCAAAAAATACCGGTATAGGAATTCGGGTCTCTACCATCTAGGGCGTATTTATCATTGAGTTCTATCATCCAATCAGCAGCCTGTTTAGGTGTTTCAGCCCATTCGAGAATTCTTTTACCCCAAAGCATTCGAAGATAATTATGAATTATTCCGGTTTGAAGTAATTCCTGTTGGGCAGCATTCCAAACTTCATCGTGGGTTTCAGCATTCTCAATCTGTTCAAATGTGTAAAACATTCTCTCATCATCAGAGTGTTCTGAAAGAGTAATTTTTGCCCATTCTGGGATCGATTCAAATTTATCATGATTGGAATTATGGTATGCATTGTTAAATCCTAATTCTCTCCAAGTTATAATTTGGTCAAGGAAAGATTCTACGCCAGCAGAAAGACCCCACCATCCTTCTCTTGCCCCTTTTCTAGACATTGTTATTTGTTCAGGGTCCCATTCGTGACTATCTAATATGTGTTCTACAATTTCAACAGAGGATATGTGTCCAAAGTGAAGCCAAGGAGATAGGCCGGTGACCGATGGCTTTTCGAAATTATTTCTATCGATGTGATACCTTTCGAGTCTATCTTTAAGGAAAACAGATAATTTCTTAGCAGCCATATTTCTTCCACCACGGATATGTCTTACTGGTTCGACATCATGGTCGATATCAATCGAAGATAGGGCGATTTTCCCAGTTGAACCACCTTCAGAGCATCTCCAAAGCCATTCAAATGGCGGAATTTTAACCGAACAATCTTCTATTATCGAACTAAAGTGTTCGTCATCAATCCAATAGTCATGATTTTTATCTGTAGGAATCTTTTGCGGCCAAGTATCTCTACATCGAGAGAAGTTAGCATGTATGAACCTTCTGAAACTATGAGCTGTGGTGTAGGCACTATCAGCCCAAGACATAGGGAAAACACCATTTGAGTCTACAGCAATAATTTTTCTGTCCAGCGATTTACTTGCAGCATTTATTGCAATCAATGGATAGTAAGTTGGAAACTCATCTGTAACTACTAGTACTGACCTCTTACAAAGAGTCTTTATCAAGCCCATTGGACCACTAAGTGGTGTTTCTACCCATGGAATAAATCTGATATTGTGTTGCTTGAATAAACTGATATTTTCAACCATTCCCTGTATTACAAACGATGTAATCCTATCATTGGCAAATCTATGGCTGGTAGAAATTTCTTCGACTACCAGCAATGGCTTACCATATTGCTTCGCT
>MDTB01105712.1_pt1 | contig 30935 bp, 31 predicted proteins | sample 811161 | NCBI WGS metagenome assembly MDTB01 (sample SAMN05326650, study PRJNA326480) | marine metagenome | isolation source: seawater | place: Mediterranean Sea | collected 2009 | reverse complement strand
ATAGAAAAGGTGTAAAAGACTAAAACCAAAAAAAACAAAGTATTTATCTTAAATAAAAATTCTTGGTTTTTTATATTACTTAGAAACATTAAATTTATAAAAAGAGATTAAAAAATAAGAAAGTAGTTTCCAACCATCTCTAAATCTCGATATTTGAGTAGAGCCATATTTTCTTGATCTGTAATGAACAGGGTATTCTAATATTTTTTGCCCCGAGTAAGCAGCAGAGAAGATTAGGTCAAAATCACCGAATGGATCTTTAACAAAGTTCGATTTTTGCCATTTTTTAAGCAGTCCTAAGTCATCCTTTTTAAAGATTTTTGTTCCACACAAAGAATCAGTTAATTTTTGTTTAATTACTAATGAAATAATGAATTGAAAAAAAATGTTACCTACGGTGTTTAGTATTCGCATAGACTTTTTTTCCTTTCCATAAATAAGCCTTGTTCCATTTACAAAATCAGCATATCCATTTTCAATAATTTCAAAAAAATCAGTCAATGTTTCAGGGTCTACACTTATATCAGCATCTAGTATTGCTATAAGTTCTCCGTCGCAATAATCAATTACTTCAAAAACTGCCCCAGCTTTACCCTTGGTTTTTTGTTCATAAACTGAAATATTTTTTTCAGGAAATTGTTCAGATAACTGAAAAGCTTTTTTTAATGTATTATCTTTTGACTTTCCACATACAATTATGATTTCAGATTTACTACTAAATTTAGGTATTCTTTCAATCAACTCTTCGAGGTTGCCCTCTTCATTTTTTGCTGGAACAATAATACTTTTTGTATTTTCTTTTCTAATATTATTTTCGAGTCTGAACAATGAGTAAGTTTTTATACCTATATTTAAAAATGAAAATATAAATTCTAAAGCTTTATTGATAATAGTGCCAAATCCAAAGATTGAGAATGGAATGATTTGCCTTGTATTTTTGTGAACAAGTTCAAAACCGGTTGATTTAGCAATGTTATTAATTTTTTCTGGATGAATATAATTCCTTTTTTCTGTAGATTTTTTTAATTTAAGTGTTTCGAAAAATTTTAATAAACTATTCCACTTGGGATTTATTGAAGTAATTAATAATTTACCATTTGAATCTAAAGACTTTGATAGATTTTGGAGAAATAAATATATGTCATCAGATAGTTCAAACAAGTCAGTGACTATTACTAATTTATACTTTTTTTCAGTTCCAAGGGTTTTAATATCTTTTTTATCATCTGTATTAATTTTTAAAATATCACATTGATTATCAATTTTTGGAACATCTGAATTTTCGTTTATTATATGAAGAATTAAGTCTGAATCGTCAAAATATCTATTAATTTCATTTAAATGATTTTTATAAAAGGTTTTTGAATTTAATTTCATTTTCTACAAATTCATTGTATATTTTAAAAATATTTAAAAATTAAGAAAATTTAGTAATTAGCATTAAAAGGCATGCTAAATTACCTTTTCTGTCTAGACCAAAACTATAATAAACAACTTTTGATATCCCTAAACTCAATTAATACTCACTCTGAGACTAAATTTAATGTTTTCATAATCCACAACGAACCAAGCTCTTTGTTTGATTTAATTAATGAACATAATATAACTTTTGATAAAGTAAATAATCTTCAAGTTTTTAAATACAGCCAAAATAGTTACGTTTTCCCCAACTTGGAAAACAATCACATATCAGAAGCAACATATTATAGGTTTTTTATTGATAACTATATTAAAGAAGACTTAGATTGTTTAATTTATTTAGATTGTGATATTTTGTGTTTAAATAATCCCGATTACATTTTGAATGAAATTATTACAAAACTTGAAAATTCAAATTTTGCAATTGCAGCTTCAACAGAATATGTTCACACCCCTGAAACTTCTGAATTATTTAATAGACTAAACCTAAGTAGTAACAACTACTTTAATGCTGGTGTAATCGTAATTAATTATAGATTCTGGAAAAGCCAAGGTTTAGGTCAAAAATTATTAAATGCGATGGATGAAATTTATGAGAAAGTAAACTTTTGGGATCAAGATATATTAAATTACGTAATAGACGGAAATTATCTTTCCATTTCTAATAATTTAAATTTTTCTGCTCCTGTAAGTAAAGAAAGTAACATCATTGACTTAAGGTCAGTAATTTTTTTACACTTTGCCGGCAGTAATAAGCCATGGAGTATTGAAGGAACACTGCAAAGTATATCTGATGAATTTCATAAAAATTATTCAAATTTATTTTCAAACCCTTACTTTTTAGTTATTAACTATAGAAAAAAAGCACTTTTTGAATTAGTAAAGAATTTGATAAATTTAAAAATATTAAAACTAGAAAGTCCCTTGAAATTTATAATAGAAGTGTTCAAAGCTCTAAAAAAATGAAAAAAGTTTTTAAAATTTACATAGTTCACTATAAAAAATTAGTTGAGAGAAGGAAAGCTATTGAAAATTCATTAATCTTGTCAGGCATAGAGTATTATTTCGAAACAAATTATGACAGAGGAAACTTAAAACAAGAAGACAAAAAAAAATTCTTTGGTGATCTAAAAGATTCATATAAAGCTAACTTTTTATCTCATATAAAATGCTACGAGCACCTATGTAATTCAAAAGATGAGTTTGCATTGATTCTTGAAGATGATTCAATTCCAGAAAAGATATTTTATAAAAACATTCAAAAATATTTAAAGCAATTGCCAAAAGACTTCGGATTGTTTTTTGTAAGTGATGGAAAAAACAAATTTCACATACCTTTGTATTTAAGAAAACCATTTAAAAAAGTATATAAGAAGAATAATCAACCAGTTTCATGGGGAGGAGCTGGTGCTTCAAGGAATGCAGATGCTTATTTTATTTCTAAAAATTGTGCACAAATATTATATGATGAATTTAATAATGAAAATTTTACGACAGACACTTCTATTGATTGGTGGATGAATGACATGATAAGAAAGTATGATATATCTGTTTACTGGGCTGAGCCAATTCTTATTGAAACAAATAAATATGAAAGCTCTTTTAAGTGAAAAATAAAAACATTGATTACGTTTTCGTTTATTTTAATGCAAGAAAAAAAAGAATAAATGAAGGTAAAGATTCTCCCGAGGAGTTTTTTTACGGCTACCAATATATTAAAAATAAGGGCTATGAAGTTGCAATTGTTGAATTTGGGGGAAAAGTCAATCCAGTTATTAATTTATTACTAAATAACTTTCAAAAAATTTTTATAAAAATATTTAAATTTCAGTATGACTTCTCAGGAATTTTATATAAAGATAGTTTAAAGACTATAAAATTGTCCAAAAATTTAATTTTGACAAACACAAGAATTGGACACTCACTTATTCCTTATATAATTTATAACAAATTGTTTAAAAAAGATACAGAATTTTCAGTATTTGCGATGGGAATGTTTAACTCAAGTTCAAATAATAAAATTATTTTAAGAATTCACAAATACCTCCACTCGATGCTGCTTTATTTTATTGATAACTTAATTTTTATTGGACAAAAAGAATACAAATATGCATTAGAAATCTTTAAAAATCAAAAAAGCAAAATTAAATTTTTACCTTTTGGTATTGATAATAATTTTTGGAATACCAAAGATGAAAAAAAAGACGGGCCCATATTATTTATTGGAAATGATTCAAACAGAGATTTCGATTTCTTGGAAAAATTAGTTAACCAACTATCCAACAAAAAATTTATTGTTGTTTCAGAGCATACTGATGGCAGATTTAAAAATTTAGAAAATGTTGAAATATTAAAAGGGTCATGGAATAAAAATATTTTAGATGATGAATCAATTAAAAATTTGTACTCTCAATCAAAATTAACAATAATTCCATTAAAAAACTCATTACAGCCTTCGGGGCAAAGTGTTGCATTACAGTCAATGTCAATGAATACTCCTGTAATAATTACTCAAACAGATGGATTTTGGGATGTAGAGAACTTTAAGCATAAAGAAAATATTTATTTTATAGAGAAAAACAAGGTTAGTGAATGGAAAATAGCGATAGAAGAATTAGAAAACGATGAAAAAATTTATCAGAAAATACAAATAAATGCTAAATCGTTAATAGATCAAAAATTTAATACTTTAGAATTTGGAAAAAATCTTTTTAATATTGTTGGAAAATAAATTGAAGATATCTGTAACAACAACAATGACTGATCCAGAATCTCGAAAAGACCCTTGGAGAGAAGCTTTACAGTGTTATGAAGATATTGCAGACGAAGTAATTATCACTGGCCAGAATTGGCAATATGACTTTATATGGAATGAAATAGGTGAGTTTTTTCAAGAAGGTTTCGATAAGGCAAGCGGTGACTGGGTTATTAGGATGGACTTAGATTATTTTTTTCATGAAAACGATATTTTAAAAATTCGAAAATTTCTTGAATTAAATTCTAATGAACCAGTAATTGCATTTCCTCAGTATCAGATATTTACACCTGATAGGTATCAGGTAAAAACAAAACTTTGCATTGCTTTAAATAAAAAAGAGTTTCCACAAATAAAATTAAATGGAGGTGGTGATTTGTGTCAACCAACACTAAATAACAAACAACTCATTCATTCAAATGCACCTTTTTTAAACACTCCAGTTTTTCAATACGACTCAATTTTTAGGACAAAAGAAATCATTGCAGATGATAGAGCAAGGTTTGCAAGAGCATGGAATTCATATTTTGGCAATTATGGTGACAGGGGTGGTGGAACTCAAGAAGAAGCCTTCGAAGCCTGGTTTAAAATGATACAAAACAGGTTTAAATACCATGTACTAAAGTTGGAAATTGAAAATCATCCTAAATATATCCAAGATAGACTTAAAAATATTCAACCAGATGAATTTGGATATGACTTGTTTGGCTTAAAAAATAATTCAAATAGAAATATCTATCATTATTTAAAAGGCTACAAACAAAAATACTTCTAAGTATCTAGAATCCATTTGTTTTTTAGTTTAATGTAATTAGAAGCACTGTTTACTCTTTGGGTTTTATCAAAACTATTGTTTTTTGAATAAATATTTTCTGAAATTGTAGAATCAAACTTGTTTACCTTATTTCCATAAGACAATTGGCCAATAGGAAAAGGGTAAACGGAATAGTTTTTTACTATATTATTTTCGCAAAGAACTCTATGTATGAAGTTGTCACTAGTCGTGGATATAAATGAAAAGTTATCTAGAAAATGCTTTGCAAATAACTTATTAATTAAAAAACAAGGATTAGCCATGTTTTCAACATTCCCCTTAATAAATGTGCTTTTGTTTAACGCTAACATTTTTAAATAGTATTTTTTATTTACTTTTGTATGAGACCCCATTCTTAGCAAGAGCGGTTTTTGTATGTCTAGTAAGTTATTTTTGTTACAGAATTTATCAACATGTTGAATTGATTTATTCAAAAAATTTTTAAATATAAAATCATCTTCAAAAACTAGAACATTATTTAGGTTTTTATTTATTACGATTTCCATAATTTTTTTCATTGATAAAAAATTTGCTACTTGTTTTGGTGTAATAAAATTATTTTCGTGGGTACAATTTTCCAATCCACATCTAAAACATGGCGGAAAAGCTACTACATCGTTGTTTATAAACTTTTGTTTTACAACTTCGTCTTTGTGAGAAACAGCATTAATAATTTCAAAATTAGTAATTCTATATTTTTTAAATTGATTTAAAACATGCTGTTTTCTTTTTAAATCACTCTTAAGATTTATAACATAAGATTTGTCTATCTTGTTGAAAAATTCATACATCTTTTATTATTCTAATCCACTAAATTAGGAAATATTAAGTATGAATTATCTAACTATACTTAAATTAAACTAAAGCAGTGAAAGTAAATAATATGAGTTATTTTTGGGAGAATGAGATACCCGAAGGCTACTACGATAAAGCAATATCTTTTGATGAAAAATCACATTACAGTACACAATCTAATTGGCACAAAACTACTTTCGAATCAGTTAGTAACAAAACAAAAAACAGTAAAACTCTTCTCGATTTTGCATGTGGTTCAGGAACATTTTTAGGACATTATATTAAGAAAGAAACTTCAGTTGGAGTAGATATTTCAGAAACCCAGATTTTATATGCAAAAAAAAAGTATCAGGATAGAGGTAGTTTTTTTACCTTAGACGAGTTCAAATTTGAAGATTATAAAAATCATTTCGATACGATTACTTGTTTAGGGCTTTTTGAATTCATTTCCTTAGAAGAAGCGGATTATTTTTTAAAGAAATTTAAATATTGTTTAAAAGATAATGGAAAAATTATAATTTCAACTCCTAACTTTAAATTAGTAATGAGAACTATTGAATTGATACTGAGTCGTTTTGGAAACATTGATTATTCAGAACAATACAAAACCAAATACAACAAAAAGACATTTACAAAAATTTTGGAAAGTCATAAATTTAATAAATTGAAAATCAAAAAAATTATTTCTTTATTTATATTTTTATCATCTGTAAATGGCAAATTAGCACTAAAACTAAATAAAAAGTTTACTGACATATTTAAAGGGAACACTGGTTTACTTCTGGTAGCTGAGATTCAAAAATGAGTAATGAATTATCAATTATTTTACCTACCTTAAATGAAGGAAAGAATCTGGAGAAATTAATACCTCAAATATTTGAAATTTTAATTAACAAAAATATTGTAAACAATGAAATTTTAGTAATAGATGATGGATCTACGGACGGTACAGAAGAAATGTGTCAATCATTAAATAATCGATATGGGAATATAAGGTTTATAAGAAGGAACAACGAACCATCTCTACCACAAGCAATATATGAAGGTATAGAATCAGCAAAATTTCAAAATGTTGCTTGGATGGATGCAGACGGATCGATGCCAGCAGATACATTAGGAATTTTAGTTGAAGATTTCTTTAAAAATATGGACAACATTGTGATTGGCTCCCGCTTTGTTAAAGGAGGAGGATATAAAGGAGTAAAAAATTTAAATTCTTCATTGTTTGAAGCAGTAAAAAATGTTAAAAATTCAAACGATTCAGTTTTTGGGATGATATTTTCAATGTATTTTAATAAATTTTTAGTATTTTTGTTTAATTCTGAAGTTAAAGATTTAACCAGCGGATTTATAGTTGGTAAAAAAACATTTTTTCAAAAAAAAATATTTGAAAGGTCAAATTATGGTGATTATTTCATATATCTTGTGGCTGATTTAATAAAGAGCAACATTAACATCAAAGAAATTGGATATATTTGTGAAACCAGAATGTATGGTGAATCTAAAACTGCTTCAAGTATATTTCAATTATTTAGAAGAGGAATACCTTATATAAAAGCTGCTTATAATTGCAGAAGGGAATTTTAATATGAATATTTATGATAATGAACAGAACTTACTTGCTGTATTAATTGATACAAAAAAAAGTAATGATACAAAAAACTTTTATACAAGTAATGACCTTGATATCCAGGTTGCTTCGTTTAATTTAAGCTCCCAAGATGTAATTGAAAGGCATTTTCATTATTCTCAAAATAGAAATATTAAAACTACATCTGAAGTCATTTATTTACAAAGTGGAAAAATTGAGGTTGAAATTTATGATATAAATAAAAAGTTTGTTCAAAACGTATTGGTTAAAGAAGAAATGTTAATAATACTACTCCAAGGCGCTCACGCAATAAACATTCTTGAAGACTCTAAATTTATCGAAGTTAAGCAAGGACCTTATGATCCTGAATACGATAAAGAACGTTTTTGATGATTAGAGTTTTTGAACCGTGGATTTCATTCCCCAATATTTTAGAGGTAAATAAAGCATTATTTCAAAAACAAATATCGGGAAGTAGTAGTTATGTAAGTAAATTTGAAGAAAAATTTTCAAATAAAATAGGCATGTCCTACGGAGTAGCGGTGTCAAACGGTTCAGTTGCACTTGATTTAGCAATGCAAACTTTAGAATTAAACGAAGATGATGAGGTAATTCTTCCATCTTTTTCAATTATTTCTTGTCTCACATCTATCATCAGGGCTGGCGTAAAACCAGTTTTTGCAGATGTTGATATTAACACATGGAATATTTCACTGAGTCAAATTAAAAAATTGAAAACTTCAAAAACAAAAGCAGTTCTAGTAGTTCATACTTACGGATTACCAGCAGAAATTGATAAGATACAAAAGTATTGTTCTGAAAATAATCTTATATTGATTGAAGACACTGCTGAAGCCCATGGAATTAAAGTTAATAATAAATTTTGTGGATCATTTTCTGATCTTTCTACTTTTAGTTTTTATGCTAATAAACACGTAACTTCAGGAGAAGGGGGTATAGTTCTCACAAATAACGAAAATACCTATCATAAATTAATCAAAATGAGAAATCTAGATTTTGACAATAAAAGAAGATTTGTTCACGATAATTTTTACTGGAATTATAGAATTAGTGGACTTCAGGCTGCTTTGGCTTATTCGCAGATTGATAGTGTGGATAAAATTATAAAAAAAAAGCAACAACAAGGAACATATTACAATTCCTTACTAAGTGGTAATAAAGATTTAAATATTCCCGAAAAAAATTATGAAGGTGTAGAAAATAATTACTGGGTTTACGGTATCGTTTTAAAAAATAGTGGAATAAGAGATGCATTAATGACTTCTTTGTATAAAAAAGGAATTGAAACAAGGCCTTTTTTTTGGCCACTTCATTTACAGCCCGCATACTTATCAAAATATAGAAGTGACAAAGTTAGCTTGCCAAATGCTGAAAAACTTGGAAACGATGGACTGTATCTTCCGATGGGCGCTCACATTAAAAAAAATACTCAAAAGTTTATTGTCAATTCTTTGGAATCAAGTTTGAAAGAAATAAAATTAAGTGCTAAATAATTTAAGATTAGACACTCCAAAAATTTTGCTAATGTCAATTTTCTCTTTGTTATTATTTATTCAAGTAAGCTATTTTTATATATTTATTTTTATATTATTTTTTACAAAAAAATATAAGATTATCGATAGTCAAAGAGTCTTTTTTTTAGCAAATACAATTATTTTTTATTCATTCAGAATGGTATTTTCTCTATCAAGTAATTTTGATCGCTTTTGGAATCAATTATCTTTGTATAATTTTTCGTACTCAAATACACGATTCTTTGATTTACAGCAAAACCTGGTTTCCATGAAATGCATACTTGGAAATGTTGAAAGGTATTATTATAAGTTCTCTTCAACTAGCTATGTATCTTGCCCATACTCAGCAAAGTATGGTCCTCTCTCTACAAAAGTACCCTTTATTGGAGATATATGGATTGCAACGCTCATCTTATCATTCTGTGCATTGGTTACTTACTTATATATATATAAGCTTGTTTTAAATAAGTATGAAAATTATTTCTTTATTACAGTTTTATTTCTATCACCATCTTCAAATTTCATAATTGAAAGAATGAATATTGATATTTTCATTTATTTAGTTGGATTTATATGTTTAATTAACTATAAAAAATATCCAAAAGTTAATACTTTCCTATTACTTGTTATGGCTTTGTACAAACTGCATCCATTGGGCTTTCTTTTAGGACTAACGTTATATTTTACTATTAAAAGGGAAAGAAAATATTTTCAAATAAATTTTAATTCTGTAGTTTTATTTTTTGTTATTTACTTTATTGATGCAATTGTTTACAGAAACATTCTTGCCACAGAGTGGAGACCTGCAGATTTAAGAACAACTTTTGGGCTATTATCAGATTCATTAATCTTGAGTAAAAATTTAAACTTTGACACTTCACTTTTATATATGGCTTTATGTATATTGATCTTTTTGTTATCAATTTACTTTAGACGAATGCATTACGAACTATTTATTGATATAGATGAAGAATATAGTTTAATTTTTTACTCTTTTTCTTTTCTAATTTTAATTAATTTTTTATATGCAAATTATGATTACAGAATTGCGATTTTTATGCCTGTTTCTTTTCTCATATATATGAAAGGTAAAACAAATATATATCCTCTGCATTATTTCATATTTCTAATGCCTATTGGTTTAGAAATAACAAGTCTAGACAACAGATTTGTAGTGATTGATAACATGCTATCGGTTGTTGGCCGAATTTCAATCTATATGTTGATAGGTTTTCTTGTCGCAAATATAATAAAAAATATTCAAGATACTTCTTTAAGAAATATCTATAAGTTTGTTATGAAAAATGATTAATTACCAATCTGCGACAATTTTACTACCCTCAAAAAATCATGAACAAATTATTAACAGCAACATAAATAAATTAATTGACTTCATGTCGGAACATTTTCAAGATTTTGAAATTCTTATTGTATCGAATGGAAGTTCTGAAGAAAATGAAAAATTATTAAAGAATAAAATTTATAATAATTCGAAAATTAGAGTGAACATCTCAAAAAGAGCTGGAAAAGGAAACGCTGTTAGATGGGGTTTAGAAAATGCAAAATTTGAGAATGTAATTATTTATGATTCAGACTTTTCATATGATCTTCAGTTAATCCATGATTTTTTTGTAAATGGAAATCCAAAAAGTCCATTTATGTATGCAAGACGAGTAATAAATAAAAAAATTATTTCAAAAACTTCATTTTTGAGACTTACTGCGGGTTATGTTTTTAATTTTATTGTTAGAAAATACCTAAAGATACCATCTAGAGACACACAAGCTGGTTTAAAATTTATTAATCTAACAAAATTCATTAATGCTACACAGTTTATTAACAATGATTATTTGTATGATGTAGAGTTATTTTTACTTTCAAGAATTCTTAAAATAGAACCTTTAAATATTGATGTGTATGAAGTATCAGCCAATGTTAAATCCAATATAAACCTTGTTGATGATTCAATTGAAATGTTTAAAAAATTAAAAAAAATAAAGGTTCAATATAAAAATTTATTTTGAAGAAGCTCATATTCTCTAACTCTATTTTCAGAAGTGACATATTTTAAATGATTTTCTTTGAATACTTTATGCTCACTTTCAACAGGATGTCCTGGATGAAAGGTTATTTCAAATTCACTATAAAAATTATTCAATTTATGTAAATGTTTTTTTAATGAATTTAAATTATAAATACCAGAATACAACAACCCAGCAAAACCTTTTTTTGCGTATCTTTTTTTCCTTAAACAAAGAAGTTTTAGAATTAGCACAGCAACAAGATTTCTATAAAAAGTTAAATTAAATAAACATTTGAAATCAAGTAATACGATTTTCTCTGAAGGTATTCTTATATTTTCAATTTGAATTTCTTTATGATCAATTAAGAACTTATAAATCCATGGAATAGCTTGAATATGATGATGTCCGTCTACTTCGATATTATTATATTCAAAATGTTCAATAAATTTTTCAATCTGGTGATTCAATTCCTTTTTGCATACTTCTTTTATGCTTTTGCTTGCAAAAAATAATCTAAAAAACGTAAGTCTTGTTAATTTTTCATGATTTGATACATTCCTCACCTCGCTTAGCGATGTTAAATTTAAATGTAATTTTTTTAAAACACTATCTTGTTGCTTTATTGTTTCAATCACTTCAGATTCTGTATCAATCATGATTGATACAGAATTTACACTTCCATTTTCAATACAATATAAAATTTTTTCAGACATAGATTTTGTATATCCATAGTCATCAACATGTATAAAAGCCGTAGATTTTTTTGTCATAAAAGAAGTTCCAGCATGTTTATTATTTTACATATTAAAGCTTAATAAAAGGTATTCTAAAATTAATGCAAATATTTAATTTAGATTACAAATTTGTAGTATTAAAAAAGTACTTTTTAGTATTTGTCTATACTTTTTTTGATTTCATTTATATTTCATTTGGAAATATTTTTAAAATACAAAATATAAACAGTAAATTTAAAATTGTAACAGCTTCGGATACCAGCCATTATCTTAGCTTAAGACAACTGCTTGACTCGTTAGTAAAGTTTGAAAAAGATTTGGAAGTAATTGTTTACGACCTAGGATTAAGTGATTTTGAAGTCAGTAAAATTAAACACGACTATAAAAACACAGAATTGAAAAAATTTGAATTCAATAATTATCCAAAATACTTTCTGCTTACGGAACAAGATAAAGGAGCCTATGCTTGGAAACCTGCCATAATTTATGACGAATTCTTTAAAGACGACTCACATCTTATTTGGATGGATGCTGGAAATGTTGTTACAAAACCCTTGAAGTTATTAAAAAAAATGATTATAAATTATGGATTCTTTTCTCCATTAAGCAGTGAAGATATCAAGAAATGGACACATATCCAAACTTTAAAAAATTATAACTTTCCAGATGGCATGTTAAGTAAAAGAAATTTAAATGCTGCCTTAATTGGATTTAAAAATTCGCAAGAGAATAATAGTTTTGTTACAGAATGGAAAAAGCTTGCATTTCAAAAAGATTTTATTTTACCTGATGGGGCAAATAGAGAGAATCATAGATGGGACCAATCTCTGTTAACACTTATATATTACAAAAAATATAAGAGAAAATATTTAGCAAAAACAAATAATATTTTTGGAATAAAAATTCATCAAGACATAGATTAGTTAGAATCATTAATTGTGGATTATATTTTTTACTATAAAGGAAATTTACCTGACCATATACGTATTTCTATAAATTCTATACTTTCGGTTGATGAAACATCTTCAATATATTTTTGTGGATCTGAAAACTTTAAAAATAAAAATAGTAGATTAAATTTTTTGAATGCGGATGAAATTGAATCGAATTACATAGGCCAAATTGATGAACTTGAAAATTTTGAAAGGATGGATAACAACCCTCTTTGGAAAACATCATTACAAAGAATTTTTTACTTATACGAAATAGCACAACATTTTGGTATTAAGAAATTTGTACATTTTGACAATGATGTAATTATTTATAAACCTTTTGAAGAGTTAAAACCCATTTTTGAAAAAGATAAATTTAACATAACATGTCTTTCAAAAGACATGCTTATATTTGGATATTCTTATATTGATAATTTAGAAATTTATAAAAGCATTTGTGATAGCTTGATATCAATTTATAAGAACAAAAGTTACTATGAAGAAAAATACTATGAAGGAAAAAGTTTGGTTGAAATGAGAGGTTTGTTTTTGAGTTATCTTGAAAATAGAGAAAAATTTAATTTACTACCATCATTGCCAGAAGAAAATCAAAACATCTTGTTCGATCCACTATCTTTCGGTCAATATTTAGGCGGTAGGCACTATAAACGCTTTTCAAAAGGATATTTAGACAGGGAACATAAAACATACAAATACATGACCAATAAAACTATTGTTCCAAAATATGAACAAGGGACAGCAAAGTTGTTTTGCAACAATAAATCTATTGAACTAGCTAATTTACATATTCATAGTAAAAAACTAAAAAAGTTTTTACCTAAAAACTATAAAAACATAATTTAATAATGTATGAAAATATATGCGGTATTGCACCAATAAATTTTAAAAAAGTTGTACCTGAAGGTAGCAATTATATTTTCATTAAAGACCCAAGCTTTAGTCCCATAATACTTAAAAACTTTTTTGGTTCTGTTGTACAAGTTAATTCTTTTGAAGAGTGTTTTTACTATGCTGAGTTAGGTTGGTCAAATTCAAAAATTACAATTTTGGATATTCTAAATTACTGTATTTTATTTGTATTGCTAATTTTGAGTATTTACACAATAAATAAAAATAAAACATTAATTAATAATTTATTTTTAAATCTTAAAAAGTATTTATTTAATTCTTATATGCAAAAAGTATTCATATTTTCTTATATTGTATATCAAATAATTATTTCCTATAACTATGTAAAAAATAAATCTTTAAATCTAAAACCTTTTATTGATGAGTATGTCTCAATTGCCTCTAACTATCATTTTTTTACAGATTTAAATTTCTCTGCAGGGGGTTTCTTGGGTGGTTCTTTTAGTGTTTATTTAACATCAGGGCCTTTATCAGCATTAGGTTCAGTTTTAGGATGGTCGGTTACGAATAATTTTTATTATGCAAGAATATTTAATTATTTTTGGATATTATTTTTAATTTTTGGATCGTTATTTTATATATCAAGAACATTCAATTTAAGTAAAAAATATTATCCAATTTTTTTAGTTTGCTTAAGCTTTTTAATTCCATGGTGGCAGGGATATTTATATTCTCTTGGCGAAATTCCATCAGCAATCCTTCTTTTAACAGCAATGCTAACATTTAAAAAAAATAGAAAATTATCACTTACTTTATTTTCTCTTTCAATATTCTTAGGTAAATTTTTAAATTTTTTAGTATTTGGAATATTTTATATTTTTGAATTAAATCAAGTTCGAAAATTTAAAATTACAATTAAAGATGCCTTTTATTTTTTCCTTCCTTTGATTCCATGGTTTTTATTAATTCAATTTACTTACAGCAACAATGGTTTAATTAACTATTTTAGAGATTTATACATATTTATTGGGGATAGTAGTGCTTCTGGACTTCAGGAAAGATCCTCATTTGCTTTTACGTCAATTAAATATAATATTTTGAACTCTGAATTCTCAAGTTGGAATAACTATGAAAGGATGAGAATTGCTCTGTTACCGTTAGTCGGTATCTTTTTAATATTCAAAAACAAAAAACTAATTGATATAAAGTTCGGCAATATTACTCTTCCAATAATTGTCTCAATTTTATTTGCTTATTCTTGGTTTTGGTTAATCAATCCACTGAAATGGATGAGATATAGCCAACACTTTACAGTTTTATTAGTTTTTCTTATTGTCTATTTAAGTATTTTTGAAATCTTTAAAAAAAAGTTAGACTATTTTATTGCTGCGGGTTTTATTTGTTTATATTTAGATAACACAAAGGCTTTCATCACATATTATTTTGTAATTTTGTTTTTAATTTATTTAATTCAAAACAAAGATATTTCTAGAGCAGTTTTATTAATCTGTTTGAACCTCATCATAACTTTTGATATAAGTTTTTCAGTATTAAATAAAACAATTAGTCAGGTTCCTATTTTAGAAATTCAAGAATGTACCATTATTCTTAATACTGATGAGTGTAGAAATAGCTATTTTGCAATATTAAATGAATAAGTATCTTGTTATTCTGGCGGGATCTCCTAGAGGAGGAGAAAGAACCTATTCATCACTTTACAAACGTGTTTGTGAGTATTTATCTGCAGATTTAGCTATTTGTACTTCAATTGATAAAGTAGATGAAGAAATTTCACTATTTAAAAAGGCTGATTACAAGTGGATATTAGACATACAAGATGATTTTTTTAAGTATTATGAAAAAAATTTTCACGGAAACTGGAAAGAATACTTTGAAAATGGCAAGGGGACTGGTTTATATGAATCTGGCTCAATACACTTTGTTTTTAAAGATTTTATTTTAAAAAATTATTTAGATGTTTTACTTAAGTATGAATTTATAATTTATACACGATTTGATCAATACTATTTAGATAATCATATTTTAGGTAATGAAAATAAAATCCTTATTCCAGAGGGAGAAGACTACTTTGGCATTTGTGACAGACATGCAGTAGTCCCAAATAAATTCATATCACAATATTTAAATATTTGTAATTTTATTAATTCTAAAGAAGCTTTAACTTATAAAACAAATTATTTGAATTGTGAGACTGCATATCTACATCACATTAAGCATGAGGGGTTAGAGCAGTCAATTGAAAGGTATCCAAGAACTCAATTTACATCTGCTCTTCCTGGAGATACTACAAATTGGCGAATACCTAGATACAAAATATATTTTTATAAAAATTTGATGATAAAATATCCTGACGAATTTATAGATTCTTTTAAGAATTTAACAAAAAGTCAGAAATTTTTGATAGCCTTCAGTAAAAATATCATACTTTATATTAATTTTATATATCTAGGTTTTAGACGACGTTTAGGAAGTCTTAAAAAAACTATTGATTTTTGAAAGAATATATCCTTTTAGTTTCTGCAAAAATAGCTTAAATTTATAAAATCTTATAAATTTAAAGAAATTAATTTTTTGTAATTTGAAGTATGGTGAATTTAAATCCATCCATACTTTTCTCCATTTTTGACCACCTGCAAAATGTCTAATTACAACATCTTTATATTTAACTTTATTAATGTAATATTGACAAGAAGATTCACCTGGTAGCTCTGTTACATTATATTCAGATGGAAATATGTGAACATTTTCACGTAACTCTTCCAAAGAATATACAGTCCATTCAGTTACATCTGAATGCCAACCGTTGTCAGGAAGATTCCAGAATGGTTCATTTGAATGTCTTTTAATTCCCGCAAGCGAATACCATGATGCTTGCTCATTAAATTCTTTCCAGTGACTACTATATGTTTTTTTCCCTTCATGAAATGAAACATGATCAATTAGAGCATCATAACGTTCTTGGCTATGCAATAGCTTAAATAGGTTTATTGTCCAGTCATTTTTTATAATAGATAAAAATCCAAAACAATGGGTGTTGCCAGTATCAATTGAGTATGCAAAGCTTTTCCCATTTGGAGGAAGCAAGTTCTTATTCTTTTGAATTATTAATGCGTCTGCATCAATTATTATCAAACCATCACCGTTGTTTAAAACATTATTTAGCACTTCTTCAACCTTGTAAGTTTTGACCCAGTGGAGCCCACCCCTTACTGGTTCAAGCTCCTCTGTTATTTCTAGATATTCAAAATTGTGAATTTCACAATATTCCTTGAAGATTTTGGAAGTGATGTTATCAAAAAAGTCTTGTTTGAATTTATCTTTATAGTGAGCTACTCCAAGAAGATAATTCTTGTTCATTTTTAATTACCTGAAACGTTATCTGGATAAAAGATTGTAAAACCAAAATAATCGTATGGTTCAACATCTTTTTCTTCTACTTTGCAGTCAGATACATCCCAACACTGAACAGTAGAGGGGTAAACACCCCAACCATTACTACTTTCAAAATATTCAACATTGTATTCAATCTGTAAACTTTCAAAATATAGTTGGTTGCTGAACATAGCTTCATAAGAATAAAATCTTGGAATTTGTGCTAATGAAAATACAAAAACTGTAATCACAATATATTGAATTCTTTTATCAAATCTTATTTCATACTTTGAGTAGTAATATGCAATTGTCGCAACAATAAGTAACCATATTCCAGTACCGTATCTAAAGTTTGCATAATTTGAGTTGTACCAAAATACCAAATTAATGATTAGAAAAACTGTTATAACATTTGTATATTTATTTTTAGAAACTTTGTTATTTTTATGAACGAAAAACTTTAAAGCTACAAAAATTACTAGTAAAGAAATTGGAAAGTTGATAATAAATTGAGAATTTTTTGAAAAGTAAAACCATGTTTCTAATTGTGAGATCGCAGACTCACCAGAACTAAAGTTAATTGGACTGTAAATCATAGAAGTATCAACAAAATCTAATTGAACCTTTTCATGCCATGATAAGGTTGGTATACATGTAAATTCAATTGGAAAAAATAAGCAACTTGTTGTTATTATATTTTTAATAATCCAAACTAAAAATAGGGAAAGATAGATATAAGAGATTTTTAAAAAAGAAAAAGTTTTTAATTTATTTTTTTGAATATAAAAATAAACATATGGAATCATAATCAAAATTAGATACACACCAGTCTGTTTCATCTGAAATGAAAAGAGAGACATTAGAAGAATAAATTTGTAAGTATTATTATCAAAAACCTCTTCATTTAATGCATTGAATATAATAAATGATGTTAAAAAGAAAAGAATTCCCAGAGTTGAATCATATTTTCCAACAGAAAGCATAGGAATAAAACCATTCCCACCACCAAGATAGCCAAAGTTATCTAAAAATGAAAATAAGGTTAAGGAAACACCTATTAGAAAAAAAAGTTTATTTTTTGAAAGTAGTAAATAGTAAACAAAATTCATAAAAACACAAAAAAACATAATTTCAAGAACCCTAAGTAAAACAAAATTATCATTCAACCAAAGTAGGGCAGAAATGTATTCATTTACGCTTGACCATCCAAACCAGATATTTAAATTCGTCAAACCAAAAATTATTGAATTATCTCTCAATATTAATTGATGAGGTATATGGTAAAGTCCTGTATCCCAACCAAGCCAAATACCATAGCTTGCTACTCCTAATACTCCTGGAATAAAAACTATGTTTATAAAATGATTTAAATTAAACAACTCTGTTCTAATTTTTATCATCCACAAAATTACCAAAATGGATGTAGATATAAATAGTGGTAAAATTAAATTTTTTAGAGGTAAAAATAAATTAAAAATAACTGTTAAATTTCCAATTACAAATAATGATATTAAGGGATAAAACAACTTTATTGGAATATTTGAGACAAAGGGTTCATTGTTACTATCATTAAATTTTCTAACAATTAAGCTCCCTAAAAAATATAAGTAAGCATAGGTAACAACAGTAATAGCGATATTCACAGTTATAATGATAACATTGTAAAAAAACTGGAAGTTATTTTCTTATCATGAAGTACAAAGTAGCTGTTGTTGGTGGTGCAGGACACATAGGATTGCCATTGAGCTGTTACATACAGAACGTAGGAATAGATACATCAATAATCGATACCAATGAAGAAAATATAGACAAAATAAATTCTTCTATCCCTCCTTTTCTAGAATATGAACTTGAGAATCAATTAAAAATAGCATTAAGCAATGGTTTAAAAGCCTCTACTCAAATTGAGGAAATTAAGAATTGTGAAATAATTATTGTAACTTTAGGAACTTCTTCAAACCAAGAAATTGTAGATAAGTTTCACGAATTGATCGAAACAGTCATTTTAAATATGAAAGAGGGTTCTACTTTAATATTAAGAAGCACTGTTACCATTCAAACAATAAACAAGATTACTGATGGGATAAATTTTGGTTCAAAAAAAATTAATTTATTTTATTGCCCAGAGAGAATAGCCGAAGGAAAAGCATTTTTAGAATTAGACAAAATACCTCAGATTATTGGGTCTAAAGACAGTGAAGTAACTGAAATTATAAAGGATTTTTTTGAAAAATTAAAATTTAAAACAATACTTGTAAATTTTGAAGAAGCTGTATTTATTAAATTATTTTCAAACACCTACCGTTATGCTCAATTCTCAACTGTAAATTACTTTGATAATATTGCATCTAATAATTCTTTGGATTTCAAAAAACTTCTTAACATAGCAAGTGATACTTATCCAAGATTAGAAAATGTTCCAGATAGTGGTTTAGTTGGCGGTCCCTGCTTGATAAAAGATTCCCAAACTTTTTTAAACTCTTACGGAGATCCTAGAGATTTAATATCTAACTATTTCAATATAAATGATGAGTACATCAAAAATACTATTAATAAATGTAAAGATTATTTTGAAGATAAGAAAATAGTACAATTAGGACTCACTTTTAAACCTGAGTCAGATGATTTGAGAGATTCTCAGGCAATAGTATTAAACAATAATTTAATAAAAGAAGGTTTTGAAGTAAAAACTTTTGATCCATATATTAATGATGAAGAAGAATTGGAATCAGTCTTAGCCTTTTCAAAGAATATAATTATTGCTACACACCACAAAGTTTTTGATAGTTACGATTTAAAAGGTAAGAAAGTGGTTGTAGTTGGAGATAAATAAAACTCTCATAATTCCTTGTAAAGACGAAGGTCTTGAATTTAGCATAATTTTAAAAAGATTTATTGACTATATAAAAGAAGATACAGAAATTGTTGTAGTTGTAGATAGTTCTAAAGATTCGACACTTCAAGCAACTGAAATGTATGAAGAGGTAAAAGTTTTAATAAACTCTTACGGTCCTGGTCCAGCCTTAGCAATTAAATACGCAATAGACAATACAAGCAGTAAATCGGTATGTGTTGCTATGGGAGATGGGAGTGATGATCCAAAACAAGTAGAAGATCTCTTTCTGCTTATAGAAAGAGGTCTGTCGGTTGCTGTAGCAAGTAGATATGTCAAAAATGGGCAATATGTAGGAAAAAAAAGTTTTAAATATTTATTAAGTAAATATTCAGGTTTTTTACTTTATTACTTTTTAAGAATAGGAACTAAAGATCCTACGAATATGTTCAAAGCTTACGATAGGAAGTTTCTAAATAATGTAAGTGTTGAGAGTAAAAATGGTTTTACTCTAGGGCTTGAAATGATTGTTAAAGCTAAACTTAATAAAAATCCTATTGGTGAAATTCCAACTATATGGATAGATAGAACCCACGGAGAATCTAAATTTGATTTGAAGAGGTTTCTCCCAAGCTATCTATACTGGATTTACAGATTGATAATTAGAAGAAAAAATGGATAAAGTTTTACTTACAGGTTCTGAAGGTTTTATTGGTGGCTATGTAGTTAAAGAACTACTAAATAGGGGATATTTTGTCTACGGGATAGATAATTTATCAAAATATGGATCAATTATCAGAAATCATTCAGATGACAAAAATTTTGAGTTTGTTGAAGGGGATGTCAAAGACAAGAAGCTGTTAAAGGAAATAATGTATGAATGTGACTACTTAATTGCTGGTGCAGCGATGATTGGAGGAATTTCTTATTTTCACGAATTTGAGTATGATTTACTTTCTGAAAATGAACAAATCATATCTGCAACTACAGATACTGCGATTGAGGTTTATAAAGAAAAAAACAAATTAAAAAGAACAGTGTTTTTAAGCTCTTCAATGGTCTTTGAGTCAACTGATGTATACCCAACAAAAGAATCTGATTTAAAAGTTATTCCACCTCCATTTAGTTCTTACGGTTTTCAAAAACTTGCGGTCGAATATTTCGCCAAAGCGGCACATTCACAATATGGTCTAGAGTATTCAATTGCGAGACCTTTCAATGCAGTTGGAATTGGCGAAGTAAAAACAGAAACAAATAAAGAGCTTTCAGAAAATTCACAAAATCTAGCACTTAGTCATGTAGTGCCTGACTTAATTTTAAAATGTCTTGATTACAAAGATGAGCTAGAGATATTAGGTGAAGGTAATCAAGTAAGACACTATACGTATGGAGAGGATTTAGCTAAGGGAATTTGTACTTTGATGACTCATGAAAATGCTAAAAACGACGATTTTAATCTCTCCACATCACAATCAACTACTGTTTTAGAGTTGGCCGATGTGATATTTAACAAAATAAATCCTGGTAAAAAGTTAAAAATAAAAAATCTTGAACCTTTTACTTATGATGTTCAAAAAAGAATACCATCAACAGTAAAAGCAAAAGATTTACTTGGGTTTGAAGCCACTACTTCATTATCAGATATGCTAGATATTGTTATACCTTGGGTAAAAGAAGCAAAAGAAAATAATTTATATTAACCTTTAATCTATATTATTTAAATTATGGATAAAAAGACTTATATTGATACACCAGTTCTTTTTTTAACATTTAATAAAAAAGACACTACACCTAGAGTATTAAATAAAATATTAGAATGTAATCCAAAGAAATTAATAGTTACATCTGATGGGCCAAAAACAAAAGAAGATGAGGACAGTATATATTTTTTGAGAAATTTTATTGATAAAAAATCTGAATTTTTCGAAATAGAGAAACAATTTAATGAAGAAAATCTTGGATTAAAGAAGATGGTTTCTAGTTCAATAACTAAATATATAAACAAATATAAAAGACTGATAATTGTTGAAGATGACGTTCTCCCATCAAAAAAATTTTTTAAATTTTGTGATAATATGCTGGATATTTATCAAAACGAACAAAGGATAAATTTAATTTCAGGCTTTAATTACTTAGGAGTGTATTTAAATAAAGATGCTCATCAATTTTCAAGATTTACAGATATTTGGGGTTGGGCTACTTGGGATGATAGGTGGAACAATAAACAAGCACTGACATCAGAAAGTTTGAGTGAGATAAAATCAAAAGAAAATGTATTTCATAGTGAAGAAGAAAAAAAATATTTTGTATCTAATTTTGAAAAAGTATTAAATCACGATTTAGATAGTTGGGCATTTGAATTAGTATTTTCTAACTTTTATGACTCCAGACTATCAGTATTACCAAATTTTAATTTAACTAAAAATATTGGTTTAGGAAACAAGAAATCAACACACACTAAAAATAAATTTAAATACCTTATTCAAACTTTAAATATAAGGCTCAGTATTTTTCAAAAAACTGATTTAGATTCTCAGAAAATTAATGTTGACAATAAATTTAATCAAAAGTATTTAAATAGGGTTATTTTTAAAAATACAAAATACAATACTTTTGTATATAGAGTTCTTAAATTGTTTAGAAAAGCCTAGATCTAAATAATTTTTTTAATTATACGATAAAAAAAATATTTTATCTGTTTCTTAATTCTTAAAAACTTAATCAACTTATTTCTTTTTTTTATAAAAGAAAAATTAAATTCTTTAATATCTTTTATATATTCATTATTATCAATTGTCTGATTTTTATTTCTGGAATTAAGAATCATCGATTTCCAATATTTAAAATCAGCTAATTCTAAGGAAAGTGAATCATTTATATTTATATCTGTATTTATTTGCTTATAGTTTTTTACAAATATTATTGGAAGGTTTTTAAAACTTGAAAATACGGTGTGATCTTTCGTTATTGGGATACTGTTAGAATAAAGTGCTTCCCAGACCCTATGTGTGTCAATACCGTTTCCCCAGGGACTCAAAATAAATTTGTGTTCATTTAAATTATTGATAAATTTTTCTTTACTTTCTTTATCTATATCAAAAATCACTTTTTTATTTTTTCTAGAATACTTCATTGCGAAATGTCGATGAAGAAACCGAGTGTTAATGTTAAAGTTTGAATATATTGAGTTTGCTTTTTCACTATTTGGTTTAAATATAAATTTTTGAAAATCATATTCAACGGGGTAAATTGATATAAAGTCATTATTTATACCTAATGGAATTGGGTGTAGATTCTCATTTTTAAAATCCACATTAGTTGAGAACCATCTTGTTATACATTTAGGTTTTTTTGAAAACAACCTACGGTTAATGCTTTTATCAGATTGAGCAGATATTAATGTCAAATTCTCTAAATTCGATGAATTTAATATTGAAAATAAACTGTTTAACAATTCAACATGGCAAAAAATTATATCATTGTTTTTAATTTTTAAATTATTTTTCACAAACCATATAAATACTGAACTTTCAAATTTATTTTTTTGAATAATTGAGCTATTAGATTTAAATTTCTCTATGTAGTCATTTTCACTTACAACAGCTGAAAATACAAAATCAGCAAGGCCAACATATTTTGAAGTATTTATTATTTCAATATTAGATTTCACTTACTTACGCTCTATTTCAAATTAATAAATTAAAATTTTTAATGAGTATAAATTTTAATTTTGGCTCCATGTCTTTTTCTTACGCTGAGTTAATAACAATATTAATCAATTAAATTTATTTTTTAGTGAATTTGAAATTAGAACAGTTAAAGGAATTATCGAAAACACTAAACTTACCGCCCTTTCAATTACCAGTATTGAAATCAAGCTATTTAGATTAAGCCCTAATATATCAGTAGAAATTAAAACCATAGCTTCTTTAATACCTATTGAAGCAGGTGTAATGCTTACAAGTGATGAAAATATTGATAAAGAGTTAAAGTAAAAAATTTCAAAAAATGGAGTTCTTTCAAATAAAAATTTAAAAATTATCGCTAATTCTCCAGCAAAAAGAAAGTAATTTAGCATAGTTATAAAAATTAATGAAAACTGCATTTTTGGATTAGAACTTATAATATTCCATTCTTTTTTAGTTTTATTCACCCATGTATAGAAGGCATTTTTGGATACAGATTGTACTTTGTATTTCTTTTGTAAAATATAAATTGAACAAAATAGTATCAAAGATAAAAAAATTAAAGAAGCAAGAAATAGAAAAGAGTTAGTTTGGTTAATCATTATTAACGAAACTATTCCAAAAAAAGAACTTAATAAAGTCGTTACAAATACAAAATAAAAAAATAATGAAGTTATAGAAGGTGATTTTAAAGCGTGAACTTTATTTAAGTATAAAAGTCTAAAATTTGCACCAGATCTTGCTGGCAGATAAAAATTCCCAAGAAATGTTACAGATGAAATATAAAGAGCTTCAAAAAAGTTTAAATTAACATTGAATACTTTCAATAACTGATAGTTAAAAATCGAATTTAATAAAAGTGTTAGGGTTTTTAATGTAACAACTATCAAAACAGTAAAAATATTTATTCTTAGAAGATCCTCATAACTATTGGGGTTATTAATTAAATAAAAAGATATAAATATTAAAGCAAAAAGCGAAACAATTAGAGTTAACTTATCTTTGTTCATAATTTTTAACTAAATAATAAGAAAAAATTGAAAAATAAATTATAACTATTAAAAATTTTGAAATATTAATCATTTCCAATTCCAGCGTATAGTTTATGAAATCATTATTATTTATCGGTAGTCCAAAGTTTTCAAGAGTGTTGAAAATGTTTTCTTTACCAAAAGTATTAAATAGAATTTTAAATATAGTTGCTCCAAGAAAGCTCGTAGTAAATATTTTTAAATAGCTATCAACAATTACAAAAGACTTTACAATACCAGAAAGATATAGTGGTTGCGAATATTTCAGTGTTCTTCCGAATGAATTTGTAACTTCAACAGTAGAGAGCTGAGTCAAAGGAGTTGTTTCAAAAAACAAGACAGAAATTGAAGCAAATAATGAAAAGCCGATTAAGTAAAATTTTAAAAAGTTGTAATTTTTTTTATTTTGGTATCCATAAATTATTAGTAATGACAACGGAATAAGACAATATAAATATCTGAATCCGTATGAAGAAGCAGTAGATTTCCACAAAAGAACAATTGCAAAAACTTGACTATAGCAAAGCAATAAAACAAACTTTATCCTAAAGCTTAAAAATTTCTTATCAAAAAAAATTAACAACAAAAAAAATACACTTAAAAAGATTGCTGGTGAAAACCAAAATATCCCGAATTCCTGTGAGAAAAATATCTTAAAAATGTTAATTAAGTTACCATATAAAAATCTAGTTATGCCTGAGCTACTATTTATAAAATTATTTATTTGATTACTAGTTTGATAAACAAACTCTGGATTAAAAGTAGTTTTTCCATAAAGCTTATTAGTATGCCAAAAAAATAACCAAACACTACTTAAATACGCAAATATAAAATAATAGTTTTTAATTAAAGTATTTTTGGCATACATTGATTTATTTGAAAAGTTTTTACATATTATCGGTATAAAAAATAAAAAATAGTTTACCCACCTAACCGATACTCCTAAAAACAATGATATTGGAATTAACAAAGCTATAAAATTGCTTTCTTTATTATTGTAAAAATATACGCATAAATAAATCAGCAAAGTTGTCGAAAACACTTCATAAACGTGTGACATACTAAATCTTTCAAATGCAAAATAAGAGACACCTGAGCCAAAATATATCAATAGAACTTGAAACACGCTTATTTTATAATTTAAAATATCAAAAGCTTTCTTAGTCAGAAATACAGTCCCAAAAAAATATGTTATTGAAGATAGTGAGTAAAATAAAATTCGAAAATTAAGTATTTTACTAGACTTGCTACTTGTGTTTTCTAAAATGTTGTCTATTAAATTTCCTAAAAATGTAAATGGTGCACTAAAAATACCAGAACCAATAAAACCGGTAGGGGCAATTTTTCCATTAAATGAAAATCTTTTATCTTCATTGCCTTTTAATTGATTTGAATAGTTCAAATCTCTGTCAAGAGCTATTGTTTCCGAGTGCATATAATAATCATGGTCATCACCACAGCAGTTCACTGATGTTTCAAATCTAAAATCAGTTTTAAAAAACAATAGAAAAGTAAAAAGCAAAAATATTATATAAAAATATTTTTTATTAACTTTCATTGATAAAGTTAGTAAGTTTAATTTTGTACTCTATTTTTTGTGAAACAAAAACTAAGGAGATAGTTAAAATTAAAAAAATTAAAGAAACTAAAAACCATGTTGCTTGAGACGCTACATAATCAAAATATCTTATGTTTAAAAATTTAGCAATTGAGTATATAAAAGTTATAAATGAAACAGCACCCAATATATCTAAAATAGCTGACATTTGAAGTTGAGAATATTTCATTTTCAATTTTATTTTTGAAAACAAAGTTTTAAAAGTAAAATATATTAATTTAAATAGCATTGTAAATGCTTTTAGATTACTTTTTTCATCCCTGTAAGTGACTGTATTTTTCATTTGTCCAATTAATAAGTCTCTTTCAATTGATAAATTTGAGAAATAGACAGATAAGTAAAATGGATATCCATATCTAAAAAAAAGTTTTGGCATATTAAGATGTTTAGCTGCGTTAGTTGAAATTGAGAATAAACCGTTTAGCGGATCGTTTAACTTCCAATTTGAAGTTGATAACTTTAGAAGCAATGAGGCAAATGCATTACCAACATATCTGATTAAAGGGATATCGCCCTCAATTCCATTTTCCCAAAATCTATCGCATTTTAAAAAGTCAATATTTTTATTTTTTGATAATTCTTTAAGTTTTAAAATATCTTCTAAATTAAATTGATTATCACCATCTACTTTTATGATGTAGCCGGGGTAATCACCTTCTATCGACTTGATAGCAGTCAAAAAAGACTTGCCAGCACCAATATTTTTTACATTTTTTATTAGCTCTATATTTTTGTGTTGACCACACAAGGCTTCTACTAGTAAAGACGTATTATCAGAACTTTTGTCATCAACAACAATAATTTTATCGAAGCACTCTATGAGTTCTAGTATGGTTTTTTCTATATACTTTTCTTCATTATATGCAAGAACTACTAATGTAAACACCTTTTTATGATATCAAGAATTATTAGAAATTTTATATAAATTTTTACTTAACAAAAATTGTTAGAATTATGCAAAGTTGAAAATTTTTTAAAAATGTAAAAAATTAATGTAAATTAACCTCTGAAACAAATTCATGTGATTTTTCTAAAATTTGTAGATGTTCATTGTCAATATTTGAATCAATTATGTTTGAAATGAATGCATTAAATTGAATTTGAGCTGTCTCTGGATGATTTGAAAATGACAATGTTGATAAATTTGACTTTTCACTTACTAAATTTGAACTTGAAAATTTTACTTTTCCCGCCTTGTAAATATCTATCTTTTTTTCGATTAAGTCAATTTGATATAGTTCATCATTGGTAAGGATATTCCATTTTCTAATCTTTAACTGAGATTGTCTAGATGAAGAAATAAAAATATTTATCTTATTATGATTCAAAAGCAATTCAGAACTTTCAGTAACTCTATTTTTAGACGAGGTTAATTTTCCAGCAATACTTAAATTTAAATCTTTAAAAAGGTAAAACAGTACAGAAATATCATGAAGAACTAAATCGTGTATAACATTCTCTAATTTTCTCTCTTTGCCAACTTGTTGAGAATGTCTGAACGTATGAATTGATAGTATGTCTTTGAGGTTTAACTTCTTAATATGTTCAAATATTGGATTGTATATTTCAATTAGGCCGGCTCGAAGAATAGTATTCTTAACTCTTGAAATGTTAACTAATTCAATGACCTCGTCTATTTTTGTTGATACTGGTTTTTCAATTAATACCGGTATATTTAAATCAAGTATTTTTTTTGCTAAAGCATAGTGAGATGCAGTTGTGGAAGAAATCACTACTCCATCAATTTTTTCAGTATCAAAATTAATTTGGTTAAATTTTTTATAGTGTTTAACTTTATTTTCAGCAGATAAATTGTCATTAAAAGAGCTGTCTAAAATTCCAACCAATGAAACATTTTTTGTATTTTCAATTATTCTTTTGTGAACTTTACCCATATTTCCAAGCCCAATTAAAAGTATATTTATATTCTTCACTGAAAGTTCCTTAATGCAGTTGTGATATATTCTAGTTCATCATCTTTTGGAAAAGAATATAGTGGCAAAGAAAGTACTTGCTTAGATGCAATTTCTGTATTTTTAAGAGTTATTTTTTTACTATTATTAGAAATAACTTTTTGAAGATGGATAGGAGTTTTGTAGTAAACAGCGTTACCTATGTTTTTTGCACTTAAGTAACCCATTAATTTACTTCTAACCTTTACAGGTACACTTATTGTAAAATAATTTAAAACTGTTTTATTATTATTTTTCTGCGGAAGATTAATCCACTCAATATCTTTCAAATTTTCCATATAATATTTGTAAAATCTATTTCTTGAGTCACAAATTTTTGAAAAAATATCTAACTTTTCTTTAAGAATAAATGCATTAATTGAGTCTAACCTTGAATTACCTCCAACAATCTCATGTTCATAGTTTTTACTTTGACCGTGGTTTTTTAACATTTTAATTTTTTTATATATTTGGAAATTATTAGTCGTAATACAGCCTCCATCTCCAATCCCACCTAAGGTTTTACTTGGAAAAAAAGAAAAAGCTCCTATGTCTCCAATAGATCCCAAATAATTATTTTTTTCATCCTGACTTCCAAATGCCTGAGCCACATCTTCAACTAACTTTATGTTTTTTTCTAAACAAATTTTTTTTACTTCAGTTATTTGTGCGTCATTTCCAAATAAATGAACAGGTATTGCAGCTTTTATTTTAGAAGTAGCTTTACTAATAAAGTCATCTAAATCAATAGTATAATTTTTGAGGTTAATATCAACAAAAACAGGTATTGCATTGAGGTGTAATATACACTCCACAGTTGAAAAGAAAGTGAAAGAGGGAACAAGTACTCGGTCTCCTTTTTTTATTCCCAAAGCAATTAATGCAAGAATTAATGCATCAGTTCCAGAATTAAGAGATACACAATATTTTGATCCAATAATATCTTTAAAATTTTTTTCAAAATTATCTACACTTTCGCCACCGACATATACACCACCTCTAAACTGCTCACTAAGCTTTTGTTCAAAATTTGGAATATGTTCTAACTCTCTAGATGGATTTGCTAGTGGAATGTTTATCATTGATTTAAATATACATTTATTTTCAAATTATTTTTAGCCAATAATTGAAATTAACTAAGTACAATTAAATAATGGCACACAGCGAAGTATATATACACGAAAGTTCAGTTGTTTCATCTAATTCTCTGATTGGTAATAATACAAAAATATGGCATTTTTCACATATACGTGAAAATGTAACAATAGGTACAAATGTCGTAATTGGACAAAATGTATACATTGATGAAGGTGTCAAAATTGGCAATAATGTTAAAATTCAAAACAATGTATCAATTTATAAGGGTGCAATAATAGGAAATAATGTATTTATTGGTCCAAGTGTCGTATTTACAAATGATTTATATCCAAAAGTCGAAGAATGGAACGAAAGTTTAGTAGTCAAAACTATTATAAATGACAATGTTTCATTAGGTGCTAATTCAACCATAATTGCTGGAATTGAAATTGGTGAGTATACATTAATTGGCGCTGGAAGTGTTGTAACCAAAAATATAACTAATAATTCAATAGCATTTGGAAATCCTGCAGAAGTAAAATCAACAAACTATAGAAAAGAATAGATTTCTTGATTAATTTTATTATTGGAACTAAAGCTCAATTTATCAAATGCATACCTGTAATTAATGAATTTATTTCGAATGATATAAAAATAACTATTTATGATTTAAAACAACATAGTGAAATTACTTCAAACTTAAGAGATAAAATTCTTCATGGTTATACATATATTGAATTTTCAAATAATAAAAAAAATTTAGGTACTTATTTTGGCTTAATTAAGTGGTTTATTCGTAATCTAATAAAAATTACTTTAATAAGACAAAAAAAAATAAAATCTCAATATTGTTTTGTACATGGTGACACTCTTTCAACTCTCTTAGGTAGCTTTTTAGTTAAAGCAAACAAAGGTAAATTGATATTACTTGAAGCAGGACACCCAGTACCAGGTATTTTTAAGCATTTTCCAGAATCAGTAATCAGATATATTTGTGCAAAATTATCAGATATCTTGATTGCAAATGGAGAAAGCCAATTAAATCAGCTAAAGAAATGGAATGTAAAAGGGGAAATAATTGAAATATCTGCCAATACAATTTATGACAGTGTTTCAAAAGTAAAAATAGACTCGAATAATTCGAATGATGTAATTGTCTCAATTCACAGAACAGAAAATATTAACAGTAAAAATAGAATGAAATTACTTGTAAATTCATTAATTAAAATCTCAAACGAATTTCATATAACTTGGTATCTACATATTCCAACAAGGAATAAGCTTAAGTCGTTTCAATTATTGAATAAATTAGAAGAAAATAAAATTAGCGCTGAAGATCTACAAACATATGATCTGTTCATAAACAAACTTAAAAATGCCAAATTTATTATTACTGATGGCGGAGGTGTTGTTGAAGAATGTTCAATATTGGGTGTTCCTACATTGGTTTGGAGAAATGAACATTTAGATCAAAATCACATATTTGAAAACAGCAATAATCTATATTTATGTAATTATGATGATGAAAATATTAAATATTTTTTTAAAAATTATAAAAATTTTGTATTTAATTTCAAAAAAAATAATGAGAATCCTTCAAAGCAAATTGTCGATATTTTAAGCACAAAATTTTTAAATAATTTTTAATTTTTATAAATTTCTTTCTAGAGTTGCAAGCTTTTAAAAAAAGTTAAAGCAATTAAAAAGGCATATATACAAATAGAAAACAAACCTCCTATCTTTAAAACTTTGGTCATATGAATTCCTAGTGTGCTACAGTTTGAGCAATTTTTTAAGAGATTTGAAGGAAGAAGTCTTATCCATGTTTGATCAGTAATACATTGTTTACATTTCACTTGTGGGCGCTACAGGATTT